>LNFM01000477.1_pt1 | contig 99783 bp, 104 predicted proteins | sample 596031 | NCBI WGS metagenome assembly LNFM01 (sample SAMN04254537, study PRJNA301005) | activated carbon metagenome | isolation source: dual media filters at the Ann Arbor, Michigan drinking water treatment plant | place: USA: Ann Arbor
AACACGTCGGCGTTCCTCGCAGACCTTTGGCGAGATCGTTTGGGCCATCGTCCTCTTACCGGAGGCCGCACACCGCTTTCTTCAACAGCCCCATTCACAGTTTGGATTGAGCGGACGAGTCAGTGAGTCATCACCAAGTGGAGTGCTGTGCGATTATAAAAAGAAGTAAAGAACGTGAGTCGATTTCTGGCGGAGCCAGGCCCCTGGCGCTGGTCAGCGATTCGCACCAGAGGCTCCGGACGCTCATCACGCTGCGAGTCGTTGAACAGGCGGCCGACTCGTGATGCCCACGACGTTGTCCTCTGCGTCCCTTACCCTCTCAGCCTTGGCCTGCGGCTTCATCTCCAAGGTCCCATTGAACACCACACCCTCTTCCATCGAAAGAACCGGAGTGATCAGACTCCCTTCCACCACGGCCGGAGCACGGAGCACAATCTGGTCCTTCGCGTGAATATCACCGTGAATGGTTCCCTGGCACACGACGGTTCCGGCCGAAACCTTGGCCTTGAGTACTGCCTCAGGCCCAACGAGCAAGCCGCCGTCGGTGTGTATTTCACCTTCCAGAGCCCCATCAATCCGTACCGTGCCGGAATAGGTGATCACGCCCTTGAACTCAACATCTTTACCGACGAACGCCACCTCATCCGGAAGTATCGGCCCGCTCTTTGATGGGTTACGCCTGGCCTCCACCCACTGTTCCCGTTCCCGTTCCTGCTCTCCCTCTCCCCCAGCTGTCTCTTCCTGCTTCCACATGATAGCGCTCCTTCCTTATCCGAATAGTCCGGCTGAGCTGAACGGTCCCGCCAAGTCTCTTATCTATCGGCTGACCAAGGCTTTTTATTGAGCGCGCAAGATAGAGGAGGCGATTTCTTATGGCTCCTGGACCAATTCATTAGACAATTCATCGGGATTGTCGCCTGCACGACCAGGGCAGACCTCGGCAAGAAGCACGCCACAGGTCTCGATGCTCTGGCACAATCCCCCGACGATATCACCCGTTTTCAATCGCCCGACCGCAGCATGGACGATCTGCGACCACCGTTCCGTGGGAACTCGTTGAAACAAGGGTTGATCAGGAAGCACGTGGATCTGATGTTCCAAGAGAGACACCATGATCAGCACGCCGGTGCGCTCACGAGTTTGAGAGACGACATGTTGCGCGAAGGCACGCCCCGCCCTCAAGCGTACTTTCTGATGCATCCGATCGGTTGGTGTGAGCAGGCGAACGATTGGGACCAGGGTACCGAGCCAGGCTCCTGCTCCATAGGCCAGGATTGTGACCAGGACCAGCCAGGCCGCATTAGCGGCATGCCAGCCCCAGGGAAGCCACAATATTTCAGTGGTCAGCAGGATGGTCAGAACAGACAACGCCAGGATCAGCCCGGCCCGATGTTGCGCATCACGGTAGAGCCCGGACCGGCCTACGATCATCGGAACGATCTCAGCATTCGTGTGCTGTTCCGCCGCGTGTACCGCCAGCCTGATCCGTTCTCGCTCTTCAGCGGTAAGTGTCAGCCCTTCACCAGTTTCCACTGGCACCCCCTCCTCCGAAACTGCCGCCCCCTCCACCAAAACCGCCCCCGCCGAAACCACCTCCGCCACCAAGGGACCCTTCACCCCACCCGCCACCGCGGCTACTGTACCAAACCCAATCCTCCATACCGCTCGATCGATTCCTTCCCCCAGTACCGGACGCGCCAAGGGCAAGCAGGAGAAGCAGTGTAATCCCACTCGCCGCGAGTGCCGGAACCCACCAGGGCGCCAGGAGGGTCGCGATCCCTGCCCCCGCAACTGGGCCGATGAATCGATGGAGGTTCGTGAACACAAGCCCGACCAGCAAGCCGACAATGACGGCCGTCACGACCTGCCCAATGACATCGTTGTCCTGCCGAGGAGCTGTGTTTTCGGATGCCTGATAGGTTCCTTCGATGGTCTTTAGAATGGCGTCGACCCCTGCGGTCACCCCGCCCGGGATATCACCGGCGCGGAACCGCGGCACAATCTCATTCCTGATGATCTGCGCCGATCGAATGTCGGTTAACGCACCCTCCAAACCGTACCCGACTTCGATGCGAACTTTGCGTTCCTGGATCGCTACCAAGAGGAGCACACCGTTGTCGGTCCCTTTCTGGCCGAGCTTCCATGCCGTTGCCACGCGATGGGAGAATTCCTCGATGGTGTCGCCGTCGAGAGTCGGAACAATGAGGACAGCGACCTGATTACTTGATTTGGTTTCATGGGCCGCCAACTGACCCGAAATAGACTCAACGGTTGACGGCGGCAAGACACGAGCTTGATCGACCACCTGGCCGACCAGTGGGGGGACATCAAGTGCAGCGGCAGGTGTCGCGAGCAGGACGGCGCAAAAGATGGTGATGAGGGCACAGCAGGATGAGAGGCGGTTCATGCTGAATGCTCCCATCCTTCGCCTCAACTCCACCTTCGATTTAAAACTTCACCTCTGGTGGCTTGGCCACCGCATTTTCATCCGCCACGGTAAAGTTGGGCCGTTCGTCCAGGTGCAGCAGAAACTTGGCCGTCAAGTTCGTCGGGAAATACCGGACCATCTTGTTGTATTCCGCCACTCGATCGATATACCGTTTACGGGCCACGGTGATCCGATTTTCCGTCCCTTCGAGTTGGCTCTGGAGATCCCGAAAATTTTGATCAGCTTTGAGGTTCGGGTAGTTTTCCGCGATAGCAATCAGCCGGCCTAGCGCTGAGGCCAGCCCGGCTTGCGCCTTCTGAAATTGCTCGAAGGCCGCTGGGTCCTTCAAGACCTCAGGCGTCACTTGCATGCTGGTTGCCTTCGCTCGGGCATTCACGACTCCCTCAAGCGTCTCTTTTTCATGAGCCGCGTACCCCTTGACCGTCGCAACAAGATTAGGGATGAGGTCGGCACGACGCTGGTATTGATTGATGACTTCACTCCACGCCGCCTTCGTATCTTCATCCAGACCTTGGAGGTCGTTGTACCCACAACCTGACACAGAACACGCACTGACCATCGCTAGAGTAATCACCGTCTTTTTCCACCAAGTACGCCCCATCGTTTCCTCCTTCAGCCCTAGAGCAGGACGCCATGTCCCTTGCTCTCGTGATCATGCTACCATGGGCATAATCATTAAGATATGTCGGTCAAGAGGGGCTATGCCACGGAAACTATTGATCCATGAACCTGGTGGGTTTCAAGTGCGACACCGCACCCTTGGCATCTATCAAGGCAGTGCGATCGACCTCGCCTTCTGGCACCCGTCGTCAGGCATGCCCGAACACGGGCTCTGTCGATTCTCAACAAAAGACAAGGCCCAGGCGTTGATCGATGCGTTCTCTTCTTCAGCCTGCACGGAACCGATGGATCAACATGATCTGACTATCGAGCCGTACGATGGCGCCGAACATGACCGCTTGATCAATGACTATCCGCTGTCGTCAGCCTGGGAGATGCCTACCTAGCAGGAGACGAGGTAATCGAGCCTAGCCGGTAACGATCGGCTCGACAGCCTTGGAGAGGACATTGGACGTGGAACCCGAATGTGAGTGAATGAAGGTGAGTAGGCGCTTATTCTCTTGGGCCTTGCGGAGAAACTTGAAGGCGATGCCGCGCGCGCTCACTGACCGTACCATGGCCGCGACTTCGATGGGAGCTTCGTCCTCGGCGAGGGCGATTTCCAGATAGAAAATATCGTCAACCCGGACGTGAGTCTCGCTCTCGATAATGCACCCACCCAGGGAAAGGTCCAGCACGGTACCCTCGCCCCTCACTTTTCCTCCTGAAAACGATAAGCAGAGACGGACAGGGATTCGGAGATGTTCCCGGCGCTCAATCGGGTGAGAGAATCCCGCCGTGTTCACGCGACGGGCGAGGAAACGATGGTGACAGTCTTGGCACTGGAACGGAACAATCCAAACCAGCGCCGCAACCAGTTCACGCGGAGTCTGCGGTCGTGCCCGCATTACGCCGTCCTTGTGACACCGTGGGCAAGTCACCTGGCGACTCATTCGATGTACCTCTTTCTCATCTCCACCCCACCACCAGCCAATAACCTCACTATAAAGGCCTTCCCCCCACAGTCAAGCTGATTACCATCTGGCGCAAAGTGGCTTCCAGCATACTTTTACACCATTTAATAGATTGGCGACCGGCGGTCGGCATCGCGCTTGATGACGAATCGCAACGAGGAGAGGCCCTACCGTCAGCGTACCGGCTAGGCAGACTCTGCGTGGGGAGATTCCGGCTCAGCAGGAAGACCGGATTCGACGACGCCGGCCCGGAGATATTCGCGATTGAGAGTGGCGATGAAACGGACGCTGATGCGTTTCGGACAGACAGCTTCACACTCATATTGATTGCCGCACGAACCGAATCCTTCTCGATCCATGGCGTCTAACATTGTCTTCACCCGACGCGTGCGCTCGGGTTTCCCTTGCGGCAAGAGCGCCAAGTGGGACACCTTGGCCGCCACAAACAGCATGGCCGAGGCATTCTTACACGCAGCCACACAGGCCCCACAACCGATGCAGGATGCGGCATCCATCGCAGTTTCGGCCTGATCTTTTTCAATTAACAAGACGTTCCCGTCCACCGCTCCACCGGTGTTGACGGAGACATAGCCTCCTGCTTGCATGACTCGATCCAGGGCTCGGCGATCAACCACCAGATCCTTGATGATGGGAAAAGCCCGTGCACGCCACGGCTCGATCGTGATGACGGCTCCGTCTGGAAACCGCCGCATGTACAACTGACAGGTGGCCATGCCGCGGTCCGGGCCATGCGGGATTCCATTGATTACCAGGGAGCAACTTCCGCAGATGCCTTCACGGCAATCCTGCTCAAACGCCACAGGCTCTTCACCCTTGGCGATCAATCCCTGATTCACGCCATCGAGCATTTCTAAGAACGACATGCCGGAGCCGACGTCGTGAGCTTCATACGTCACAAACCGGCCTTTCTCCTCTGGACTCTTCTGGCGCCAAATTTTCAATGTGAACTTCATGACCCGCCACCAGGCTTTCTCTTACTCGTTCCTCTACTCCCGCTCACCCCTCACCGATTATCGGTAACTTCTCGTGGTCGGCTGCACGAATTCGAAGGCAAGGGGCTCCTTGTGCAAGATAGGTACTGCATGCTCTCGGTACTCCCATGCAGCAACATGCGCAAAACAGGTATCGTCGCGCGTTGGTTCACCGTCGGCCGTCTGATGCTCTTCGCGGAAATGTGCCCCGCACGACTCTTCCCGATGTAACGCATCGTGACAGAGCAGTTCAGCAAACTCGAGATAGTCAGCCACTCTCCCCGCATATTCCAGCTCCTGGTTGAAGGCTTCTCCTGATCCCGGAACCACGACATTCCGCCAAAATTCTTCCCGTAGGGCCGGGATCGACCGCAGTACCAGTTCAAGCCCTGCCTTGTTGCGAGACATGCCGCAGTGATCCCATAAGAATTTGCCGACTTCGCGATGAAATGAGGCCGCGGTTCGACGGCCTTTCGCATTCAGCAGGCGGCTGATCCTGCCCGTCACGCGCTGAAGCGCCGCGCGTGATTCCTTGTGATCTTCTCTAACCGGTGAGAGCTTCGCCGTCGCCAAATAATGACCGATCGTATAGGGCAGGATAAAATAACCATCGGCAAGTCCTTGCATCAAGGAGCTGGCGCCGAGCCGGTTGGCGCCATGATCCGCAAAATTTGCTTCTCCAATCACGAAAAGTCCCGGGATGGTACTCATAAGATTGTAATCAACCCAAAGCCCCCCCATCGTATAGTGTGGCGCCGGATATATCCGCATGGGGACCTGGTAGGCGTCTTCCCCTGTGATCCGGTTATACATGTCGAAGAGGTTGCCATAGCGCTCCTGGACTACATCCTGCCCCTGCCGTTCAATCACATCGGCAAAATCCAGGTACACGCCCTGACCTCCCGGGCCAACGCCATGGCCTTCGTCGCACACAGTCTTCACGGCACGGGACGCGATGTCTCGTGGCGCAAGATTGCCGAAACGGGGGTACCGGCGTTCCAGAAAATAGTCGCGTTCTTCGGCGGGTATGTCGCCAGGAGGCCGGTGATCCGCAGCCATCTTCGGCACCCACAACCGTCCGTCGTTGCGGAGCGATTCGGACATCAGGGTCAACTTGGCCTGGTGTTCGTCCCCCGGCGGGATCGCCGTGGGATGAATCTGCATAAAGCACGGATTCGCGAATGCGGCACCCTGTTTCCACGCCCGATACGTGGCCGTCACATTGCTGCCGCTCGCATTGGTCGACAGGTAGTACACGTTGCTGTAGCCGCCGGTCGCAAGAACCACGGCATGGGCCGTCTGGATACTCACCCGTCCCGTGACGAGATCACGCACCACGATTCCTCGGGCCTGACCGTCAATCACTATCAGATCGAGCATCTCGGTCCGAGGGTGCATCGTGACCTGTCCACGTTCAATCTGCCAGCAGAGCGCCGAATAGGCGCCCAAGAGCAGTTGCTGTCCGGTCTGTCCGCGACAGTAGAACGTCCGCGAGACTTGGACACCTCCAAACGATCGGTTGGCCAACTGCCCGCCATACTCACGGGCAAAAGGAATGCCGAGCGCCACACATTGATCGATAATTTGCGCACTGACCTGGGCAAGCCGATAGACATTCGCCTCTCGCGAACGAAAGTCTCCACCCTTGATCGTGTCGTAAAACAGTCGGGCCACACTGTCCCCGTCATCCTGATAGTTTTTTGCGGCATTGATCCCGCCTTGTGCCGCAATACTGTGCGCACGTCGCGGACTGTCATGAAAACAAAAGCACTCCACCTGATAGCCGAGCTGTCCCAAGGTCGAAGCCGCACTGGCTCCCGCAAGGCCGGTGCCGACAACGATGACGGTGATGTTCCGCTTGTTATTCGGACTCACTAATTTTTCGCTGAATCGATGTCGGTCCCATTTGGTTTCCAGCGGGCCGGCAGGAATCTTCGGATCAAGTTTCATCATCCGCGTACGATCCCCAAGAAGATGGCTAGGATGATGGCGACATTGCCAAGAACGACCAACAGCGCGACCGTGGGACCAGCGGCCTTGATGAGTCGGTTGAATGCCGCGCGTTCAAGCCCCAATGTCTGTAAACTGCTGGTGACGGCATGGTTCAGATGCAAGCCCAGCCCCAGCTGACCCATCAAGTAAAACGCCACGATAAATGGATTCTGAAAAGCGTGGACGATCTTCCCATAAACATCACGATGTCCTTCGGTGTCGAGGCGATCGACAGAAGAGGGATCGATGACGCCGGCCGTCAGATGTAACAAGTGGAATAGGATAAAGAGTAAGAGTACAAGGCCGGAGACGGCCATGGTGCGGGACGCAAACGGTGCTTGGCGATACTCGCGGACCGCATAGGCGACCGGGCGAGCACGACGATTTCGCAAGGTCAACTGGATCGCCAGGACGATGTGGAGTGCCGCAAGGCTCAGCAACCCGATCCGAGCGGTCCAGAGGAGGATCGGCATGTCGCGGAGCATCGCCGCATAGCCATTGAGCGCATGGGATCCTTCGAATACTTGTAGGTTCCCCAACATGTGAAAAATAACATAGATAACGAGCCCCAGCCCGCTTAGAGCCATGACGACTTTACGGCCGACTGAGGACTGGAAATGGTTAGACTGGCGTGCCATCTGCGATCATTATACACCGCTTGGATTCACGAAGACTCATGGGAACGTTGGAGAGGTGTCCTGAGGCACGACGATAAAGCGGCGTGGTGGTTCGCGCTCGTTGAGTGGTCGCAGGTACCAAAGATGTTATCGAGCGCCTGACGGTCCAGACCGTGGCGTCACACGCTTAACTTGGAGCTCCAGTTGCTCGGACGGATGCATCCCTGGGACCAGCACGGCGAGCGCCATGACACAATTCCGCCCACCTTCCTTTGCAGCATAGAGCGCCTTGTCCGCTTGATCGATCAGCTCCAAAGGCGTCCGTGCTCCGAACGCGATGGCCGACACCCCGATGCTCACCGTCAGTGTCAAACCAGACACCATTCGAAGCCGGCTGCCCGCCTCAGCCCCAACACGTATTCGCAAACGTTCCGCCAGATCCGTCGCTTCGGCCAGCGTCGTGCGAGGGAACATCAGCAGAACTCTTCTCCTCCATAGCGCCCGACCGTGTCCGTCAACCGCAACCCTGCGGAGAGACAATTGGCGACTGCTTGGATGGCTTGATCGCCGACGGCATGTCCATATCGATCATTCACACGCTTAAAGTTATCAATGTCGACCATCACACAACAGAGCTCGCTTCCGTGCTCGCGGCTCTCCGCAAACGCTTTCTCAAACAGCGCGTAGAACGCACGGCGGTTCAGACATCCGGTGAGCGGATCGCGTGAGGCCAAACGCTCCAACTCCCCATTTTGCCGTAAAATTTCTGTCTGTGCCGACTCAAGATTTACCACGGTTCGCATCAGGGCGCTGTTGATATTCGTGAGTTGCTGGTTCGCACGCTGGAGCTCCGCTGTGCGTTCCTCGACCAAGCGACTCAACTCATGCAGCTGTCCAACAGCCTTATTCGCCAAGTCCCATTTCCAGCAGAGCGCGGTAGCGAGCTGCAAGGCTTCAATGCCGTTAAATGGCTTCTGCAGAATCAGTAACTTGTCGGTTCTCCCTATCCGTTCTCTGATTTCTCCCCAAGGCTGATCGGAATAGGCCGTGCAGACGACCACCTGAAGGCCTGCGTCGACTTTCCAGAGCTGCTCGATGGTTTCGAGCCCATCCCAGCCCGGCGGCATCCTCATATCGACGAAGGCGACGGCATACGGTCTGCCCGCATTGTTCGCAGCCTGCACCAAGTCCGATGCCACCTGTCCTTGATCCGCACAATCAACCTGGAAGGGCTCATGAGCCTGAATCAGACTGGCGTCCCCAAATAAGGCCGAACGTGCCCTTTCAAGAGCCTCCGACTCTGTGTCGAATTGAAGAATGCTCCGGAAGTCGTCATGGATCGATGGGTTGTCGTCCACAACGAGAATGCGTCGATTGAGACTATCCGTCGACACTCGTCACAGCTCCCCTATCCTCACGAGGCTAGCAGGTTGTTGACAAACTCTATGACGACCCAGAGATGAAGCTTCGTGTACGGTCACAGACGGAACCCAAATGGCTCGCAGGCTGTTCAGAAAGGCCGTCCAGCAAGGCCGCAGTACGCGTAGAGGCGAATCGTACTCTCCGCCGTACGTTGAGCCCCTGAGAGCGTCGCGAGAACGCCGCTGGCGGACTTTGTCAACAGCCTGCTAGGCATTAGACCACCTTCGCCAACACCGTCTGGGTGGAAGGCTTTTGGAGTTGAATCGTGCACCAAAACGTCGATCCTTGCCCAAGAACACTGTCGACACCCACTATCCCCCCCATCATGTGCGCCAGTTGCTTGACAATGGCGAGCCCAAGTCCTGTCCCACCATACTTGCGCGTAGTACTGCCGTCAGCCTGTGTAAACGGCGTAAAGAGCTTGGCTTGGACGGCGGGCTCGATACCGATGCCTGTGTCCCGCACTTTCAGACAAAACGTTGTCGTATCGACAGTATCCTCAGCGACCGCCACGTGCAGGACGATTTCTCCTTGGGTCGTAAATTTGATGGCGTTGCCGATCAAGTTGGTCAAGATCTGCCGAATGCGCACCGGGTCACCGTCGTATTCCGGCAGGAGATTGTCAGCGAGCACGACCGTCAACCTCAGCCCCTTGCTCTCAATGGGGCCGGACAATAGTTCCAGGACATCCTTGACAAGCTGACGCAGATCGAACGCGATGCGTTCGAGCTTGAGTTTGCCTGATTCAATCCTCGAGATATCGAGGATATCATTGATGATCTGCAGCAAAGCCATTCCGGATTTGTGGAGCGTCTCGATGTACCGGCGTTGCTTGTCGTTCAAAGGCGTCCGCAGCAAGAGTTCGCTCATCCCGAGAATACCGTTCATGGGCGTGCGGATTTCGTGGCTCACGTTGGCAAGGAATTGCGATTTCGCGACGTTGGCGGCCTCAGCCGCTTCTAACCGTTGGCGCGCCTGACGCGCCAGCCTCCACTTGGTGGTTAGGGAGGCGGCCAATTGCGAGACCTCCACGGTGGAAAATGGTTTTTGCAGAATCAGGAGACGGTCGTCGCAGCCCAGTCGGCGAATGATGTCCTCCCAGGAATGGTCAGTGTAGGCCGTGCAGATGACCGTCTGAATCTCGGGATCAACCTCCCACATACGCTCGATGGTCTCCAGCCCATCCCATCCCGGAGGCATCCGCATGTCCACAAACGCCACCGCATAAGGCCGTCCCTCTCGGCGTGCCATTTGTACGAGGGCCAGCGCGGCTTGCCCCTGATCTGCATAATCCAGTTCAAACCGCACAAGAGCCTTCTGAAAAGATTCGCCCCCGAATAACGACGCGCGTGCTTCATCCAGCCCCTGTGTCTCCGTTCCCGGTTGAAGGATTTTGCGAAAGTCCTCGTGGATCGAGAGATTATCATCAATGACCAAGACTCGAAGATGCTGACTATGCTTGTCGGTATCCGTATTCATACAGCTCTCCCTGACTGCGCCAACAGGCAATGCTGCTTAGGCGGCGCGAGAACCAATGGCAGGTAACCACTGGTGGACCGCCTTCTGTATCTCTTTGAGCCCCACCGGCTTTGGCAGGAAACCGTCCATCCCGCCCGCGATGCAGGCAGTTTCGACAGTGCTCACTGCGTAACCTGACAATGCGAGAATCGTCACAGGCCTACCGTCCCCTCTCGTAAATCCTCGTCGACGAATTTCTGCTGTCGCAGTCAGTCCATCCATCTCCGGCATTTCGCAGTCCATGAGGACCAGGTCGTATGGGCGCCTCTCAAGCGCCTGAATCGCCTCTCGACCCGTACCCGCCGTATCGGCTGATTCCCCACAGAGCTCCAGCATGCGAAGAAAGACCTCTTGGTTCGTCGGATTATCTTCAGCCAAGAGGATACGCGCACGTGACCGTGGCTTGGAGGAATGGACGCCCGGGCTCCTATCTTGGTTCCTAGTGATCAATACGTCAGGCGTCGAGTGGTCATCCGCCTGCTTGCGCTCCAGCCCAGCTCTGTCGCTCGCGCTCACCTTCTCAAGACAGACCGTAAACCAAAATGTGGAACCGCTTCCTGGGGTACTGGTGAGACCGACGTCTCCACCCATCAAGGAGGCGAGTCGTTGAACAATCGCGAGTCCTAAACCCGTCCCTCCGTACCGCCTCGTCATCGATCCATCAACCTGAGCGAACGGATCGAAAATTTTCTGCTGCGCCTCCAGAGGAACACCGATTCCGGTATCGCACACCGATATTTTGAATAAGGTCTTCTCCTCGCGATCCTCGAGACGCTCAACATGAATCAGGATGCCCCCTCGTTCCGTAAATTTCATGGCATTGTTCACGAGGTTCATCAGAATCTGCCGAAGGCGCACGCCATCCCCCCGCCACACAGCAGGTAACTCGGGGTCGATCTGACATTCTAACGTAAGCCCCTTTTGTCGCGAGGGTTCCTGGAATAGACCGGCAACATCCTGCACAGTTGCAACCAGATCAAACCCCGTGATGTGGAGGTCCATCTTGTTCTCTTCAATCTTGGACAAGTCGAGTATGTCGTTGATGATCTGAAGCAACTGCTCGCCGGAACGATGGATGGTTTGGACGAAATGACGCTGCCGGTCGTTCAACGAGGTTGAGAGAAGCAGCTCGTTCATGCCGAGCATCGCGTTCATGGGCGTACGGATCTCATGGCTCATACGGGCTAAGAACTGTGACTTGGCCTGGTTGGCCTTATCCGCCGCCACCTTGGCCTCCTTAAGGGCCTCGACCATTTTCTGTAATTCATCGTGGCGCTGTTGAAGCTCAGCCGTCCGTGCAGCCACTTGCTGCTCGAGATGCTGGTTCGTCGCCTGGAGTTCTCGATTGCGGGCATTGACCTGTGCAACGAGACCTTCGATCTGCAGCCGGATGTCCCGTCCCAACTCCCACTTCCTGGTCAGCGATGCAGCAATCTGTTGGACTTCAATGGAATCAAACGGTTTCCGAAGGATGAGCAACCGGTCTCTCATCTCTAGCCGTGCGGCAATCTCCGCCCACGAATGATCTGAATAGGCCGTACAGATAACCACTTGAAGCCGTCCGTCCGCCTCCCAGAGCCGTTCGATCGTTTCCAAGCCGTCCCACCCTGGCGGCATCCTCATATCGACAAACGCCACCGCATACGGACGTCCTTCCCGGCGCGCCATCTCTACAAGGGCCAACGCCGCTTGTCCTTGATCCGCATAATCCAGCTCGAACCGGTCCAGGGCGTCGACAAGCGGCGTATCTCCGAACAGCGTCGCCCGTGCGCGATGGAGCCCCTCTTCCTCGGGTGACGCTTCAAGGATTCTGCGAAAATCCTCATGGATGGCCCGATTGTCGTCAACAACCAAGATTCGAAGGTTTTTACTGTTGGCGCCCATCATCCGTCATGTCCTTCTGTCTGCCAAGAGGAGGAGTATCATTACTCACAGCGTTAGGTCTGAGTTTCTTGTCTTCCTCCCGCCATGAACACATGCATATCATTGATGAGGGAAAGGAGATCCTGCGCACACCGTTGGAGTGTCGTGGCATGCTCACGCTGGCCGGGACTCAGCGGACTATCCAGCAGGAGCTGCACTTTCCTGACGAGTTCATTCATTGGGGTCAGAATTTCATGGCTCATAATCGCTAGAAATTCTTCCTTCTGACGGAAGGTCGCCTCAAGATCGTCCCGAGAAAGAGCTGGCAGTATGTCCGCAGCCCGACTGACAATATTTGCTTGCAGACGCTCATTCGCGTCCCGCAACTCAGCTGTTCGCTGGCTCACGCTGAACGCGAGACTATCAATCTGCAGCTTGACGGAGCGTGCCAGATTCCATTTCTTCGTCAGAGCGTTCGCGAGTTGAACAACCTCGATGCTGTTGAAGGGTTTCATCAGGACCAGCAGCTTGTCGGTGTCTCCGATACGACGACTCACATCTTCCCATGGATGATCAGAATATGCGGAACAAATCACGATTTGGATATCAGGATCGGCATACCACAGATGCTCGATGGTCTCGAGTCCATCCCATCCCGGCGGCATCCGCATGTCCACAAATGCCACCGCATACGGATTCCCTCTCTGATAAGCATTCTGAGCCAGACCGAATCCCTCTCGTCCCTGACTCGCGAAGTCCAGCTCATAGCGAATTTGTGATGGAAGCGTTGGAACCTCTCCAAACAAGGCTGCCCGAGCTTGAGCCAATGAATCGGAATCGGCCGGCGGCATCAGGATCTTACAGAAATCCTCATGGATGTTATCGTTATCGTCGATGACGAGAACGCGCCGATTGTCGGTAGCCTGATCGCTGTTCATGCTGCGGCTTCCACCACGACCAACGGGAGCTCCAGTGTGAACGTCGCACCACACCCCTCGCCCGCACTCTGCCCGTGCAACGTTCCGCCAAGATTTTTGGCAACAATGGCTGCGCTATGGAGCCCAAGTCCATGACCGGCCTTTCTCGTTGTAAAGCCTTGTGCAAACAGTCGAGGGAGATGCTCCGGTTTGACCCCGATGCCGGTATCGATCACCTCAAATTGAGTAAAGCCCTTAGCTGAAAGCACTCCGATGCGCAGCGTGAGACGGCGGGTGCCCCCCGAGTGTTCCACCATGGCGTTCTTCGCGTTGGTGATCAGGTTGACCAATACCTGCAAAACTTGGTGTCGATCCGTCATCATCATAGGGACTGGACTGTATTCCCGTACGAGTTGGATGTGGTATTTCTCCGGCTCAGGGAGCGCCATCACGGCCGCCTGTTCCATGAGATCTTCAGCGGACGCAGGCTCACGGATATTACCTGCGCGGGCAATATCTTGCTGTGACATGATCACTTGCTTGATGTGATCGACTTTCTTCACAAGCGAGTCGAGTTCACCTTGGATCGTCTGATGGCTTCCACTCAGAGACTCGGCCACCAAACCAAGATAGGCCGGGATCTGCTTGCCCTTCGGGTCGACCGTCAAGAATTCCTGTAGATTGTCCTGATGCTCGTTGAACATCGATGCGATCCGACAGACATCGCCCACCATCGGCTTTTTGAGCGCTTTGAGAAGCGTATCCGTCGACACATTAATGCTATTGAGGACGTTCCCGACATTATGCAGTACGCTGGACGCCACATCCGCCATACCCGCTTGGCGCGAGGCATTCATGAGTTGCTGGTACAGCTTTTCTTTTTCCGCCTCAGCTTTTTTCCGCTGATCCATCTCGACGTGCAAATTCGCATTCGTGGCCTCGAGTTCCTGATTCTTCTGTACAATTTGGACACGTGATGCCTCTAATTCACTGTTCGCATCCTTGAGTTGAGAATTGGCTCGATCCAGTTCGGTGACGTCGTGAAACGAGACGAGCGCCCCTCTGACAGTGGACCCGTCGTCTATAATCGGGACCGTATTGACGATGAATTTTCGCTGTTCCCCATCGGAGAGATTCATAATAAGCGGGATATTGTCGAGAGACTGCCGGTCCATAATGGCCCTGGTCCACGGATACACCATGAGCGAATCCGTCGGAGTCACCGACTTCCAGGCAAGCGTCCCGAGATCGGAGCCTATCAACGATGTCACGGGCTTATTCACAGCGCGACTGAACGAATCGTTTGTGAGGATGATCCGGTCTTGCGTATCGATCATCACCACACCTTGCGTCAGGGCATCAAGCGCCGCTTTCACACGTGTCGGAACAATGCCGGAGGGATCGAGCTGACGGAGCGTGCGCTTCATGAAAAGGAGGTACCCGATGAACCCCATTACACTCACAAACGCAAGGAAGCGTATCCGTGGATCGGAAAGAAAGCGGTCTATGCCTGAGCCTTCAGATTCGCGAAACGCCAATTGGAGCACACCCCATGGCTGTTCTCCGGAAAAGATCGGGACTTGAAGGGATTGAAGCGTCGATTGTTCACCCGGCGGCTGAACCCAAGCCTGTGCACGCGCGCCAACTTGTGCAACAATGCTGCCGTTTTTTTGAAGGAGCGCCAGTGACGAGATTTCGTGATTCCGCTTGGCCAGCGTCTCCATGGAAAATTGAATCGTTTCAATCTGATTCCGCTCCGCTAATGCGGAGTATTGAACAGCCAGGGCTTCGGCTAAATCGCGACGATATTCGAAGACCTGACGATCATGATTGGGCACGAGATCGACAAGTGAATAGCCGGCCAACATCACGCTGATTGTCAAGCTGACCAAGCCGAAACTGATCCACACTAAGGGGGTGACTTTCATACCTGCGTTCCGTTCACCTGCCTTTTCGCTTACCGTTTGATTCGTTCCGTGATGTCTTCAGTACTCGATCCAGGCCACGAAACTGCTTCTTCTCCTGCTCATCTTCCTCACGGATCTTCCGATCGCGTTTTCGGCGGGTGAGGAGTTCGCCACCCAGTACCGGCAACGGATCAAAATGCCTCCAAGCCGGCATCGAAACGAGGAAACTCGCAACCAGAGCGCCCGCGCAGATTCCAGGCCACAAATCCAGCGGATAAGGCCATCCCCGAGAATGAGGCGACTTGCCCGATGAGCTGAGCTTTATGTTCCTACTCCTGCACGCCGCGCTCAAGATCCTCGGCCAACCTGGTCAATCGTTCGACAAGTTTGTGACCCACAGCCAGTACCTTTTTCACCGGAAGCGAAAATGGTTCCGCCGGTCGCGCTGGAGGCTCCTGGATCCCGACGGTGGGCTGCTCTACCCTGGCAAAGGTGCGATTCGGGGTCATAGTTCTCGGGAGCGGATCGTTCGTTGCGCCTACCACGGACGCTTCTTTCACCGGCACCCCCAGGGCTATCAGAACTGGAGGCTGCTGTATTGGAGGCGGAACGATACCACCGCTGCCTCCAGACCTAGAGCCCGAACCTGAACCTGTGCCTCCAGACCCTCCTGTCCCGCCACCACCTCCGCCGCCACCACTGCCTCCACCTCCACCACCGGGCGGTGGGATAAACGGGGCAACCGTGAATGTCCCTTCGCCGATCAGGTGGATCGCGTCGATGCCCGTCCGCCCGACGAGTACCTCCGCCATCTGCTGCACGCCGTCGCGGGCAGGATCGAGGATGATCACTTCGACGTTGGGGCTGATGCCATCGAGCAGTTGTTGGTAGTCGCGCACGCTGGGAGAGAGAAACACGATTTCCTGACGGGCCGCTGACGTATCGTAGGCCGCCAGCGCATCGAATAAGGCTTGGTCGTTAGAGTTGAACTGTGGCTCACCTGTGGGTGCGGCAGCGGGTGGTGTGTCAGATGATGTCGCGTCATCGGCTGAGAGAGATGCTTCGGCTTGACTCTGGGCGAGTGGCTCGGTGGCAACGGTACCGAGCGTCGCCACACCCGCCCCATCGAACATGATCCGTGGTTCGAGCGCGAACCAGGAGGCGCTGTATGTGGGAAGGGGCGGACTCCCGTATACAGAAGTCGGCCGCCGTCCGCAGGCAGGCTTCACCTCGCCCTTCTTGCGTCTCCGTAGTATTTTCATGATGATAGGGAGAAGACCTCGGTTTTCGAGTTACCCAAGAATTTAGCAAGGCAGGTGCCAGTTGACGAAGTAAATTCCCCTTTCTTACAAGGCGCTTATACCGCGCCCTGCGGGGCAATTCATGGCGGGCAGCAGAATGTGACAAAGCATGCATTCTTGTCCGATATGTTGAAGAGAGGGGCCACCGCCAACTCCATGATTTTCCCAACAACCAGCGTGTCGATCGTGGCGCGGTGGTTTGCAGCAATGGTAGCTTGAAAATGCGCTCAGGCCAGGACATAGGCGCAACACCTGAGTTTGGGATCGGGTTTGGTTCCCGCCGCTGCACAGAAGGCTGCCACTCGCCGTTCGTGCGGTCAGACGTTCCCACCTAGCCTTGGAGACACAGCTCTGCCGTGTCTATCGACCAACGGTAAAGTTTTTACCTATCTTTGTACGAGCGTACCCACCTCTCATGGTTTGTCATCAGTTTTTCACTTTTGGGATATTTCTCTATCATTCTGACCCACATGATCACGCAATCAGCTCGGTACGGGTTCAGCCCATGGTCGCTGAATAACCTGCATGGGATAGGTACAACCGAGGAAACTCTGTTTTCCCTTTTTGGATATTGTATTTCTTGGTAACTTGCGTGGAACTAGGCGAGGGATCATTCCTTCTTAGTCGCGACGGGTTCATCCATCAGCAAGGAGATTCTCATGAAACAAACGGGACCAACAGGGAATTCAACGGGCTCGCCTGTCCCCAACCCTTCTCAGTCGACTCAGCTGGCCGGTGCCGCTCCGACGGTCCAGTTCGATGTGTCGAACCTGCAGAGTTCGTATGCGAACGTGTGCAATGTGTCTTCAACTCGCGAAGAAGTGGTGCTGGCTTTTGGTGTGAATAATGTGTGGGAGCGCGGACAGACGAACATCCAAGTTCAGCTGACCAACCGTATTGTGCTCAATCCCTTTACTGCAAAACGATTGGCCAACATGCTCACTTGTGTGGTGACCGAGTATGAGGCGAGATTCGGAACGTGACATGACGATGCTAAGTCACAAACCGATGCGGCATGAGGTGAGTTGGCGCGTTTACCTGGATGATGATACCATCCCCCAATGGGATCTTCTACTTATACCGACACTACCTGCAGGATCACTCAAGGAACGGAGCTGACCGGCTTCACCCTTTTTGAGTTACATGGATACCATTCGCGCAGTACCCGGTGTCTCGCTTCCCATGTGGTGCCATGTCACTCGCCGAATCTTTATTTTCTTACTGGACCATTTCTGGAAAAACACAGTTGTGCCTTTTTAGATACAGTTCCATTTCAGAACTTCATACATATTGCAAAGTAATAACAGCAACTTACAATTATTATTTGCAGGCATATGAATTGCTTAGCATTAAAGTGGACGACTGTGTTTAAGCATTTGTCTCTATGAGGGAGGATTTGTGCGTAATCAACAAACTTTGGCATCGGCAGTAACCTGTTCTGGTGTAGGACTCCATTCCGGCCAGTCGGCGTCTATTACGCTGCGGCCTGCTCCCTCTGACACCGGCGTGGTTTTTGTCAATCGCAAGACGAACGTTGATACGTATCTTTCAGCCTCCGTTAAGCATCGTGTCCCAACCGAATTGTGCACAGCCATCAGCGGCAATGGGTTCCAAGTTCAGACCATTGAGCATCTGCTCTCGGCACTCTCAGGCCTTCATGTCGACAATGTCTTCGTCGATGTATCGGCAAGCGAAGTTCCGGTCATGGATGGAAGCGCCGCGCCCTTCGTCCGGCTGATTCAATCCGTCGGTATTGTCCCCCAGAATCGGAAACAGCCGTTTCTTAAGATTATGGCACCGATCGAAGTGACCGAGGGTTCGAAGCGTGTTCGGATCGAACCGTCCCCCACCCCAAAGATCACCTACTCCATTCACTATGAACATCCCCTGATCAAGACGCAGACCTATGCCTATGATTGCTCCGCCAGCGCGTTTGAGAATGAGATCGCCGAAGCCAGGACATTTGGGTTTCTGTACGAGGTCCAAGCCTTGTGGGCTCGCGGGCTCGGCAAAGGCGGAACCCTGGACAACACCGTTGTCCTGTCGGATGATGGGGTCATCAACGAATCCGGCCTTCGATTCGGCGATGAGTTTGTTCGCCACAAAATCCTTGATCTGATCGGTGACTTTTCTCTTATGGGGATGCCCTTCATCGGTCACATCGTCGCAGACCGGTCAGGACATGCACTCCACACGCGGTTGGTCCAGCAGATCCTGGCCCAGCCAGAGAAGTGGGTGCTTCTCAACGCAGACCCCTCAGGAGAAGGGAAGCGATCAATGGCACACGCGCTTCACCTTCATCCAGCTGTCGCACTTCAGGCTTCTTAGTAGTCTGCAGAGATTATTATCCGGCTGATTGCTGATCTTCTGGCAGGTCGCGCTCTTTATTCCAACACATCACAGTATGGTACGCCGGGAGTGAGTGGCCTCACCCCCGGCGCATCACATTATAGCGGGGATTACTTCTTCTTCTTCTTTGCTGCTTTCTTTGTCGCCAAGAGTCTCACCCCCCTTCGCCGTATCACGTTAGGCCCGTTAACTGATCGCTACACCGCCTGAATCAACATATCGTCTAACGCCTCGAACGTGTTGGGACCGACTTTCCTAAACCGCTTGTCCCGCTTGAGCGACGTGGCAATCGATGTCAGCGGCGTTTTCCCTTTGATCTGCAACCCGCCTTCGATGAGGCGCTGCACCAATTCCTTCGCATGCATGGAGCGGTTTGATTCACGGAGGATCTCATAGGCTGCTTGCGGGACGCTTTTCCCAACGTACTTACTTCGGCCAAGCAAAATTTCTCGTGATTGATCGGTCACGTCCATAACCTGTGGAGACCGAATACCCTTGGAGTCATCTGCGGGAATAATTTGGTTGGAGAGACTGGCAAGCTTGGCCTTGTCGGCCTCGACGCGGTAGAGAGTTTCAGCAAGTTCGAGATACTTCTTAATCGTCGCAATTTCATCATCCAAACGACGACGCTTCTTCTCCAGGTCCTGGAACCGACTCTTGTAGGCGTTAATCCGTTGATCTAGCCCAACGAGAATGTCTCTTAATTCCTCCACAAGCACCTCTCGTAAAGCATGCTTGCTTTATAGCATTGCTTCTAATCTCTGTCAAGTTTCTTGATTCAAATAATATGTTCGCTCAATAAACATACTCTTGCACACATGTAACCCTTGCCTGTGCATTGTAGGGAAGGCTTGTTTCTGTGAAAAGCACCGTTACCCGCTCGATTACATACAGGGCATGCTACAATCCGGCGTGCCGATTCTTCATGACCACCCGTCCCACGACATCCTGCTCGACACGGCGATTGCCGCCGGCAAAGAAGCGGGCGCCCTCCTCCGAACCTATGCGAGTTCTGGGTTCCGCATCGAGTATAAGAATCCGATCAATCTAGTGACGGACGCGGACCGTGCCGCTGAACAGTGTGTCATCGACCATATCCGGGCTCGCTTCCCCACCCATCGATTCCTGGCCGAGGAGCGTGGCCGTATTGAGGAGGTCCCGTCACCCTATCTCTGGGTGATCGACCCACTCGACGGCACCACGAATTTTGCTCACGGCTACCCCACCTACTGCGTCTCTATCGGCCTTGAGTATGAGGGGCGCTGTATTCTTGGCGTGATTGTTGACCCCTCGCGGGACGAACTCTTCACAGCCATTAAACATCGTGGCGCGCAGTTGAACGGTCACCCCATCCACGTATCCAAGACGGCGACACTCAACAGCAGCCTGCTGGTGACAGGCTTCGCGTACGACATCCGAGACACACCGCGCAACAACCTGGATCATTTTTCCAAGTTTGCCATGAAGGCACAGGGACTTCGGCGAACGGGTTCTGCGGCATTGGATCTCTGCTATGTGGCGGCAGGGCGCTTCGACGGGTTCTGGGAAGTCCAGCTCAATCCCTGGGATATGGCGGCTGGATCAGTCATTGTGAAAGAAGCCGGTGGACGGCTGACCGATTTCAGCGGAAAGGATCTCTCCATCTACGGACAGGAGCTGGTCGCGAGCAATGGCCAGATCCACGAGGCGATGCTCCAGGTTCTCAAGCAAGATGCTCCACGGACATGAACGCACGATAGAGGTGTAGCCTCGTGAAGCTCCCCCACCAATGTACAACTCGAGTGTGGATACGGTATGCTGCAAATATCGATCAACAGGAGTCTTCGCATGGCGCGTGCCGTCCCTCCACCAGAACAACCGAATAACAGTCTTTCCGGTGATCAACCCGTTGATCCAGCCTGGGACGTGGAATTGCTCCGCGTGCTCGTCAGCCGAAAAGGGATACAAGTCGAAGCCCAATGGGCGATCCACCCTCAGCTGAAGCAGGACTTGTTGCCTGCCGAATGGCAGGAAGTGAAAGATCTCATGACACAGGTGACCGACATCGTCGGCAATCGCTTCTCCGAAGCTCTGGCGAATGTCGAGCCTATCCCTCCGGGACATGCCTGATCGCTTTATCGCGCGACTTCTTTCTTCTCCACATCATCGAATCACATAGGAGGTTCCTCATGGACTCGTATTACCATTCGCATGATCTTGGCAAGTTTGCTGACATCGGAAAGGGCAACAAAGCACTGTGGGAGAAGTTCAAGAGCTACTACGACGCGGTGTTTGTGGAGGGCGCGTTGACGGAGCGAGAGAAGGCGCTCATTGCCCTGGCCGTCGCCCATACCGTGCAATGTCCCTACTGCATCGACGCCTACACGCAGGCGTCGCTGGAAAAGGGATCAAATGTAGAAGAAATGACCGAGGCGGTGCACGTCGCTTGCGCCATCCGCGGCGGCGCATCACTTGTCCATGGCGTCCAGATGCGGAACGTGGCGGAGAAGCTGTCGATGTAGGAGGTGAGTTGACAGGTATTTCTTAGGAGGCGCGATGACTCAACTCCATCAAGTTGAGATCAGCCAATAAGAGCTGATTGGGATTTTTACAGTTGTCCCTGGTTCAACCGGCAAGGAGGATTCTTAATCCCTCATTTCAGGACTTCGTCTGGGAACAGCGCGGTGATGAGAGATCGCGCCTCTGGTAACAACGGCTTCACCTCTTCGAGTTCCAAACCGGTGCTACCCAGAGTCGGATACCGTTCAGCCATGTAGAAGGCAGAGGCTTGTTCGCAGAGGCCACGAAACGGTCGAATCGCGTCATCATGGGCTGCAGCTTCATCAAGTAAGCTCTGAAGCGTGTGCACCTTCTTCAGCTTCCAGCCTTTCCCCAAGAGATACGCCTTGAGAAATTTCTCCAAGGCCTGTTGAAGAAAGAGCCCCGCCCCTTCGGCATCGCCATCGTCCAACATGACATGAATTCGATGCCAGTCCTGTCGTCCGACAACCCGCCAGTCTTCAGGGTACAAAGAATCGCGGCGTGAGGTCACAAGTCCACCCCTGTCTCCACCACCTCCGCAATAAATTGATCGCCGCGGGCTAACCGGGCCTGCAATTCCTGTGGGCTCAAGACAATCGGCGCCAGCGGCAACCCATAGCTGATTTCGCGCACAACGCGAAGCACCGAGGCCGAACGCTCGTAAAAACGCTCGCCGGTGTCGGCGATCACCAGCAGATCGATATCGCTATGCTCAGTGGCTGTGTCGTGTGCCATCGACCCAAAGAGGATGACACGCACAGCACCATAATTCTGGCGCAATCGATCCGCAATGGTTTTCAACCGATCCCTATCGACGGTCGTAGAAATCGACGGGGCCATACTGCCTCCTTCATCTATCCAGCTGTCTTTCCTGAGCGGGCGAAACACCGAGGGCCTTAGCCAGGATGCTTCTTCAAGCCGCTAGCTGCACCTCGATCTCAGGGGTGCCCAGTCTCCCGTAGCAAGTACCTTGAGAGCATATTAGTGCGCAACAGCAAACGCCTGCAACCGGATAGCAATTTTCCACTCGTCAGAGGCTCAGCGCGAACGGATGTTGTTCGGCATGCGCGACTCGATCCGCTCTCCCAGCACAAACCGATGAGATCGTGGAAACTTGCCCAAGTGGTTGATGAGCCAGCGCAGCACATCGTAGGCCTTGGTCACGGCCATAGGAAGGGTTCCGGCAGATTCCTCGGTCATGATGACCCCGGATTACAACTCGTTGATCACACAAAGAGAAGAGACGATAACGAAGACCCGGAGAAAAGGAAACAGGGTCAAAGCGTATAGACTATTTTATGTCCTGGGCAAGGCGAAAACCGATGGTATTGTCTCGATCGTCAGCCAGGCCAGGCTTGTCGTAGCGCCGGGACCAGACGTTGAACTCCTTCCTCTCCCTTCTGTCATCCCAGGAACCACCCCGGATCACCCGCAAACCTTTCTTTTTGTCATACCAGTCCGCACACCATTCCCAGACATTCCCGACCATGTCATAGCACCCGTAGGGACTGACCCCAGTAGCATAATCGGTTACCGGTGTCGTATGGGAAACGCGCGCATGGGCACTATTGCATTTCCCCTTGTCGAACTCGTCTCCCCAAGGATATTCGCGTCCATCCTCCTGGCCACGAGCAGCCTTTTCCCACTCCTGCTCGGTCGGCAGGCGTTTCCCAGCCCATTTTGCATATGCCTCTGCTTCAAAGTAGCTGACTCCAACAACGGGATGATCGGCCTTGTTCCATTGAGGATCATCCCAGTATTGAGGATCTGTGACGTTATTTGTTGTTTTCCACTTCCACCCATCATCTGACCAGTATTGCTGATCTTGATAACCACCGGCCGAGGTCATGGTCGATCGTCTCGCGGGTTTTCCGGTCGCCATACAAGAACGGTCCCTTCGGCACTTTCACCATCTCAAAGGGAGGTTCCTGTCTGGGTGTATTTTGGCTCCGAAAGCTTGACTGACGCCCAGTTGATTCCCCTCGCGATGATTCCTCTTCTGCCGCCCTCGCGGCTTTCCCCTCTATCACCCGTGCAGGCTTCTCCTCCGGCACTATTCCATACTTCTCTATGAACCCCGACAAGGGTCGCTCTTCCGCTATTGGAGAAGGCCTTTCTTTCCTATCCTCAACCATAGGCTCGACAGTCTTAGATACTGCCGTAGGCTGATCGACTGGATTCCACATCCCTTTTTACAGAAATCCTATTAGCCGATCCATGTCTCGATGAAAATCGGGATCAGGGCGCATGACGAGGCCATTCCGGTAAGACAACTCTTGCAGACTGGCCAGGAGCCGATCCACCAGCGGGATCGCGGCCCCGCTCACCAGCACCGGAATGATTGGAATGTCCCGTTTGAGGGCCGATTCGACCTCAATGCGGACAAAATCCCCTGGGTCCTCGAGTCTCGACTTGCCCTTACTGCCGCGTTTTTTGATCCAATCCCGCCCGATGACTACCAGGAACACCTAGCACTTACTCACCTGCGTATCGAGATACTTCCGAAAATCAACACCAAACGGAATCGAATCGACATCCTTAAAGACGGCCCCTGCCCCAAACTCTTGACGGAGTCGGTCGTAGATCCGCCCCGTGACATCGGCACTATCCTCGCGACGATAGGAAATGAAGATCCTGCTCATACTCCTAGGCAAGTTCGAACGCACGGCGCCACGCATCACGCCAGACGGTTTCGCTTCCAGTCGCTCGGACTCTGATTCCACCTCAGCGGCTCGAGAGAGCGTCGCACGGTTTACCGTGATGAGGTATGTCTTATTACTACCATTCGAGGCAATCACGATGATTTCTATTTCGGTACTCGATCCGGCAGGGGCTAGAGTTATGGAACGGGCTTGCCCCGCACTAGTTCCCTGTCCATTGATCGTCATACTGGAATTGATATCTTGAAGTGTTGGAGTCACGGTGACGCTTGTAACGTTGCTACCAACGTTCACCGTATAGGAAGTCCTGCTGGCACTAAAGGAAGGCGAGAGCCTCCCAGATGAGACGGACAAACTCTGCAAGTTATGGTTCCCGCCAAGTGCTGCCCGGGACACGTTCACCACGTAGGTCTTTTGACTGCCCTCGGATGCGGTCACCCAGATCGTCACACAGGTGGTTGTCCCAGGCCCGCTCAGTTGAATGGTTGCTTGGCCAGTGGCGCCGCCCACCCCAGCCGATACATCACCCGATATCACGGCATTCGGATCGGCCTTGGTTGCCGCTACTGTGACGCTGGTGACGGCACTGCCGACGTTTGCCATATATTGTGTTGTGCTTGCAGTAAACACCGGGCTGATGGAACCAGGAGGCGTCACCGTCAATGCTGACAGGTTGTTATTCTCGCTAACGACAGCACGAGAGACGTTTACTGTGTAGGTCTTCTGAGTGCCATTGGGTGCGGTCACCTCAATATTAATTAAGGCATTTGACCCTGCTCCGTTCAACGCTATGGTTCGGGGTTGTCCGGAGGTGGAGGCCTGCCCATTCACGGTGATCGTTGCGTTGGGATCCTGCCGCGTAGGCGTGACCGTGGCACTGGTCACGGTGCTTGCCACATCCACGGTATAGCTCAGTGTGTTCGCACTAAAGGCAGGAGTCAGAGTACCTGACGACACGGTTAACGCTGACAAGTTGTTGTTGCCTGACGGGACTGCTCGGTTTACCGTGATGCGGTAGGTTTTCGAACTTCCGTTCGGAGGGGTGACAGTAATCACCGCGAGTGTGGTTGTCCCTGGTCCGTTGAGTGGAAGAGTCGCTTGGCCGGTTGCTGTTCCTGACCCAGCTGTCGCATTCCCCGACAGCACGGCATTCGAATCAGCCTTGGTTGCCGAGACATTCACGCTGGTCACCTCACTCGCCACCTTCACTGTGTAGTCCGCGGTGCTCGCAGCAAAGCTTGGAACCAAGGTGCCCGGCGACAGGGTCAACGCCGACAAGTTATTGTTCCCACTAATAAGGACAGCTTGAACCGCACCCTGCAGCGGTTTGCTCTCAGGTTCGGACGTCGGCTTCGCTGACGATGTTGGAGTGGCCTGGCTCTGCGTCACGGGAACGCCGATGACCCCGGCCAGATCGTCAATAAATTGGTCAAAGCCGGAATGCTCCTGATCCGGTTGCCAGTCCATCAAGTGCGCGGCCTGTAGATGCTCAAACTCCAGTGGGATCTCAACCACGTCCAGCAGCATCACGGGGAATAAGATGTTTCGCCGCAGGCCACTCCGCGATTCATTCTTCACCCAGGTACTTTTGACCGAGGTCTTAGTCCCCACCACAACAACGGATCTCGCGGCTTTCAGAGCTTCATGAATGACGTCATCGAAAGACTTGCCAGCAGGAATCCGCCGATCCCACCAGACCGACCACCCCTTCCGTTCCAAGGCTCGCGCCAGGGCTTGGACGCGGCCCTTATCTTCGCTGGAATAACTGATGAAGATGTCACTCATGGCTGGTTCTAAAACGATACGGCTTCATCTGAACGACCCACAACCGCTTGTCACAGAGGCCCGTTTGTGGTGAGCCAGTCGAACCATGAAGGGACTTCCGGAACGCTACTCAGGACCAGGAAGGGCCCAAGTGTAACGATCTCACGTAAAGCTGTCTAGCAGCTGTTTTGAGGAGTGAGGCTGTGCTTCGACAGGCTCAGCACGAGCGGATGGTTACAAATACGGATTCTCTGGAATCGCCAGCGTGAAGTATTTTCCCCGCTCTTCGTACAAGACCCGCTGTGCTGTGAGGTCGTTGAGGATGGGCAAGAGGATTTCATCACCGCACTCAGTTCGCCCCGCCGCTGCAGATCGGATCTGCTCCACGCTCTTTGCCGACTCATTGCAAATTTCGATGACCAGCACCGCTAAGCCTTCATACCGCCGACGAGTCGGAGCCGTTGGATTCCGGCCATCGTAGACGGTCACATAGTTCGGTGCCTTCGAGTAATACAGAAACGGCCGATCCCCTGACTTATGCATCCGTTGCCAGCCCTCGATTGCAGCAACCAGCTCTTGATACAGGTGAGGATCGACTGGCCAATTGTCGAGTTCATACTCAAAATCGTAGGCGATCTTCTTCAGATCGACCTGCCGTGCGTCGTAGACATACTCATAGGCCATCCCCGGTCCCGTAATCCGGATGCCGTACTCGTGCGGCCTAGTGAAGTAGGGGCTGAAGCGCTGCAGCCAGAACTTGCCGGTCGCTTCGGGCGGCTGCAGGTGCAGCAGGGAGGGAATCAGGTCGAGCTGACGCTGATAGTCCTCATTGGTCTCGCCTGGAAATCCCAGCAAAATATTCCATGATACCATCACGTGATAGTAGAGGCTCCACTTGAGGCAGATGATGTTCTGCATCGGCGTGACGCCCTTGTCCATGGCACGCAGCTGATTGAGGCTCAAACTTTCCAGGCCCGGCTGCATGCACTTCACCCCGCCGGCGGCCAAGGTCTTGATCTGGCGTTTCTGCAGATTGCTCTTGGTTTCGATAAAGACATCCAAGTCGCAGTGATCCTCCGCCAACTTGCCGAAGAGATTGTCGATATAGGCCATGTCGATGATGTTATCGACGAGGCGAAACCGGACAGCATCGTAGCGCTGTGAGAGGTCGGCCATTTCTTGTAACACCTGCCCAGGCGCCTTGGCTCGGAACTTCATGCTCTGGGCATTGAGTCCACAAAAAGTACAGTGATGTTTCTCGCCCCACCAACAGCCACGAGAACCCTCATACAATAGGATTCGATCGAGACCTTGCGCCGTCTGCCCGAGTTCAGTAAGTAACGCATAGTAGTCGTCATAATCGGGAGGGCCGGTCTTTGCGAAATCGGAGAAGAGTGATTCATTCCGTGTGAGCTTGATCTTGTCGCCCTGACGGTACGTCACCCCATTCGGATAGTCCACTGTTTTACTGGCCAGAACCTGGCGAACGAACGGCAAGAAACTTTCTTCTCCCTCACCGACCACCACGTGATCGATGAAGGGAAACGCCCGGAAGTACTCCAGCCCCATCTCGCCGTCGAAGTTGGCTCCACCGAAGACAATCGTCACATCTGGGTACAAGTCCTTGATGAGCTTGGCCATGGTCAGGCTCGCGACGTTCTGATCGAACGTCGAGGTAAACCCGACCAACTTATACTGTCCCCAATTGATGGCGGTGAGGGCCCAAGTGAGAAATTGCGGCGCGATGCGGGTCGCCATCTCTTCGAAGTAGCCAATCGGTTTGCTGCACTCTTGGGACAGCTGTTCAAAGACCGGCTTGAATATGCGTGGGTACTCCGCGCGTTTCGGATTGTCTTGAAACAGGAGGAAGGAGAACAGCCACTCGCCGAAGAGCGCGCGTTTCTCACAAATGCTTTCGTGCAATTCGACGCCGATCAGGTGGGCAAACCGGACGTTCATATGATGACAATCAACAGGAATGCCGTTGGATTTCAGGAGCGCAGAGAGCGTGCCGAGCTGAATCGAGGGATACTTGGCGTAGCTGAACGGCATGTTGACGAGCGCAACTCTCGCTTCATCGCTCATCTAACGCCTCTTAAGTTACGTCCATCAAATTTCGTTACGCTGCCGTTCGCCCTAAGCTAGTCGAAGGGCGTGCACCTTCAAGGAATTCGTTCTTGGTTCGACAGGCTCACCACGAACGAACCTCTGAGACTCTATGCTAAGCGGCCCGAAAGGGCTCAAATTCACGGTCCGCCTTGGCCGCCAGATAAAAGTCGCTCTCGGTCAGGCCGTTGATCTTGTGCGTCCAGATCTCGACCTTTACCTTGCCCCAAGCCAGATACAGATCGGGATGATGGCCTTCGGCCTCGGCCACCGCACCGACCTTGTTCACAAAAGCCAGCGGCTGAGCAAAGTCCTTGAAGGTGTACAGCCGTTCGAGATGCCCCTGTCCGTTGAGTGCCCACCCCCGGCCCAGTTCTTTGAGCAACGCCTGTGCGCGATCATTCGGCACCGGCGGCACCCCGCCACGACAGGGAATACATTTATTGTCGGCCAAGCTCATAACATCCTCCTTGCGAGCAAAACGAATGAATCATTCTAAAGGGGCGTTGAGTTGAAGGGCAAGGTGGTCTCTTCGGCGAGCCCGTCCTGAGCCAATCGAAGGACTCAGGATAGATTTATCGACGGGCTCAGGGCGATACCATTCAACGTTCATTCGGAACATCCTGCACGCAGCGAAAACCTCGGCCGGTTGCGCCTTCGTCCGCCAGGGCAAACATGCGCACCTGATAATCGAGGTCGCCGACAGCATCATGAATGCCGAGAGCCTGAAGACTTCCACGAATCACCTTCCGGGTCTGGTCCTTCGGCGGCGTGGGGCTCCATCGAGCCTCTTGGTACGTGGTGGCCGTCCACTCGTACACCTGGTCGTTCAAGATCCGGCCCTGCGCGTCATGCGCCGCTTTTTCCCACTCATCTTCCGTCGGTAGCCGCTTGCGAGCCCATCGGCAGTAGGCGACGGCATCATGCCACGTGACGTCCTGTACTGGTCCATTGGGATCGAGCGAAGTAGATTGCTCCATCAGGTCGGGAGGAGGCGTCACGCCACTGGATTCAACAAATCGGCGGTAGCGCGCGTTCGTGACCAAGGTTTTTTCGACATACAGATCGTCCGCCAGATGCAGGGATCGCGCGGTGCCTTGAACCTCTTCCGCCCGTCCCCCGATAAAAACCTCCACCATCTTGGTCGGGATGCGTCCGGACCGAATCAGCACCATAGGCATTCCATCCACACCGATTTTCTCCTGCGGCACCATCGAGTCGCTGGCACGTGGCTCGATATGCCAGCCATTCAACGCCACCGCAAGGATCGATGCCGGCACCGCATAACCCAACCGTCCTCTGGTGTCACTCACGACACCGATCACCTGCCCGTTCAGTAACAGTGGTCCACCGGAATGGCCTTCCTCAACCAGAGCCTGAAACGCGAGGGTCGGCCCGTTCATCCCACTAAGACTCCCCGTGGAGACAGTCCAGGGTGGTAACGTCCGTGGAAAGCCTATGAAGGTGAGCGCCTCTCCACCAACTACCTTTGTTGTCAGATCCAGCGGTAACGCCACTACACCGTCTGGAATCGGCCCAGCCACACGCAGGGTGGCGAGCCCCTGTGGATCTCCGCCTTCAATCCCGACCACTTGAGCTACGAACGGCTGCTGGAGGTTGAGGATAAACGTCACGGTGGGTTTGGGATCTCCTTCCACCACATGCGCCGCCGTGACGATGTAGGCGGCGTCCTTGTCAACACGTACGACAAATCCCGTCCCAACCTTGGATTGCTGCCCTTCAGCCTGAGCGGTGATCTTCACCACCCCGCGTTTCAGATCGCCACTGCCCTGTGACAAGAGAAGATGTGGAAACAGGAGGGTGGACAGTAGGTAGAAAGCTACGGAGTGGAAGGCAATTCTTACGACAAGTATGCCGCTGACAGACTTTTTCAACATCCTGTGCTATTGCCGTTCCAGCGCAAAAGACCCGGCATTGCCATTATTGCAGGTCACCGTACCCTGGATAGTTTTTCCACCGTCGCCGACTTCTGAGGTAAAATCGCAAGCCACACCCTGGAAGGTCTGCGACGCGAGGCGTCCGGCGAACACATTGCCCTGCGTACGGCCTTGCATGACGCCGGCATCGCCATGATTGTCGGCATAGGTGCCGGTGACCTGGTCGCCGTTTTGTTGATAGACCGTCTGGATGATGGATGTGCCTCCCAAGAGGGTCATGGAAAGACCCTGGTACGTTCCGGATACCAGACCTCTTGCCGTCGGCTGGACCACGACCGGTTCCGGTTCTTCTTCACTTGATCGTGGCGGAAGCTGCCTCGCTTCCTCCAAGAGCCGTACACCCCATCCCTCTAACGCAAAACGCGCCACGACGGCAGGCACCGCGGTGTTAAACTTTGCGCCCACCTGCGTCACAATGCCGACGACGCTGCCTTGGAACAGCACTGGCCCTCCCGAATTGCCTTCGTCGGCTGTACCGGAAAAGGAGAGCGCGCTCCCGCGCCGACCAGAAAGGGTGCCCGTCGTCACGGTCCACATGGAACCTTCCGCGCGTGGGAAGCCGATCAAGGTGATGGGTTCACCGCCGCTGACAGATGCCGCCTGGTCGAGGGGCAGGGCCACAAGATCGGAGGGAATCTTGCCTTCGACCAAGAGCGCAGCCAATCCAGCCGGGTTTCCTCCTTCTAGCCCCAGCACGCGAGCGCGATACGAGCGGTGCGGCGCTACGTAGAAGAACACGTTGGGATGCTGGTCGCCTTCGATGACATGTGAAGCCGTGACGATATAGACATGGTCTTCATCCAACTTCACCACCACTCCCGAGCCGACGCGATTTTTGCCATCCACCTGCGCGGTAATTTTCACGACCCCTTTTTTCACGCGGACCATGTCATTGGCCCAGAGCGCAGAGGGAAAGGCCACCGCCAGCAGAAGCAGCATGCACAAGGCCCAACTACAGCACGCGTGAAAGGTTTCGAACGTTGACGATGCGCGATTCAGCATGGTGACTTTGCAGATCCGGAGAAAAGGAAACAGCGTCAAAGCGAAAAGGTTATTTCGGAACGTCCTGGGCGCAACGGAACCCGATAGCGGCGCCCCAGATCAACGGTGTGTCCCTGCCACGGTATGCAGACCGCAACTCTCTCGGTCCATTGAACCAGGACCCACCGCGGACGACACGATATTCCCCAGCCGAGGGTCCTTTCGGATTGCGCACCGAGCTCTTGCCATAATAGTTGCTGTCATACCAGTCCGCCACCCATTCCCACACATTGCCGGCCATATTGTAAGCACCGTAGGGACTTCTCCCGTTCTCAAGTAATCCAAAGTTGATCAGCACCCCATAGTCCATTGAATCGCGGCACCCAAAATTCGCCAATGTTTTACTGGGTTCTGCATTGCCCCAGGGATAGAGCCGCTGGTCGATTCCTCGCGCTGCCTTCTCCCACTCGGCCTCTGCGAACACGGCGCGCACCTTCAACGCTTGAACTCCTTCCAAAGCCGATAGGCCCCAAGGCTGGTCGTGAACACCGCGGAGACAATCGCTACAAACACCGCGAGCCGCGCATTATGCCACAAGGCATCCAACGCGGTCAGGCTGTGGAGAATCGGAATCTCGCCTCTCTTCGTACGGACCTGTTTGACCAGCCCATAGCCGACCACATTCATGCCTCCACCGTCAGACCGCAATGTGACGCGCTCAATCTCGAATTTGTCCAGCCGCTCTAGGCCAATGGCCTCACCCTCTTTGAGTGGCACGATGCCGAGGTGCGGATAATTCGGGAAGCTGATCGTCCCCTGTCCGGTCAGCGCGCTGACCCGCTCGCCGGATGGATCTTGCTTGGTCAGATCCATCGTGACCACGGGAATGCCGCTGAAGAACGACGTTGACTGGCCTGACACAAAGGTGGGCGAGAGGATCAGACCACCCGATAGGGCGGTGATTGCGATCCAGGACGCCTGCTCCGGTAATGTGATGCGATAAGTCAGCTCGTCTTGGTTCCCGAAGGGCGATGCGATGTCGCGCAGCTCCACCTGATCCGCGATCAACTTGAAGGGCTTATGAATCGACAGTGTGAGCGTGTCCTGACCCGTGACCTGAAGCGTAACTCCCTCTTTCTTTCCGCCATATATCTCTCGCGCTGCCAGCGTCACGTGTGTGCCTGGCGCCACCGCCATTGGGTCGAGATGGATGGTCTCCGATTCAGCAGCATTCAGTCCCTCGACTGTCACTCTCGGATGCCGGGTTTGATCCTTAGCCCCCAATGTGACCTTGGCGCCATCGACCTTCAAACGCTTCCAAGCTGAGGGTGGAAAGTCATCCGTCTTGACCCGATACTGCAATGGATTAGCGACCTCAATTGTGACCGGTTCAAAGGCAAGGGTGGAGAACTTCTCGATGGCAACCGACTGCACATCGAACCCACTCAACATCGTCTTGCCTTGTTCACTCGCCGCGACTTCGAATTCCATACGCTCTGTGGTCAGCTCCACCTGGACCCTTGCCGGAATCGACCATAGCATGAGCCCAATTGCGACGACCGCCGCCAGAATGGCTGGGGTGCTGACAAGCCAGATCGGAGGAACTCTTTTCCACCAAGGCTTCGGCCCGAACTCAATTCGCTTCGGCGGACTCTTGACGAGTCGTTCAATATCTTTGAGCAGTTGGACAAACCCTGCATGCTCGACGCCTGCGTCCCAATCCACCAACGATTGAAAGGTCCGCTGGCTGAAGCCCAACGGGATCTCGCTCTCGTTGATCTTAATGGGGAGATACTTGTCTTGCTTCTTGGCTTCAGACGCTTCCGCTTGGACCCACTCAGACTCGACGGATTGTTCAGACCACACGACAATCGCACATTTGGCGGTGCCAAGTTCTTGTCGGATCACCTGGTTGAACGATCCACCGGTCGGAATGTTGCGATCCCACCAGACAGACCAGCCGTGCGACTCTAACGTCTTCGCGAATCGTTCGACCCAGGGGCGATCTTTGCTGGAATAGCTGATGAAGATGTCGCTCATCGGTCATGCCCGGTGGGCTGTCGTCCACTACCTGGCCGTAGGCTTATGCAGAAACTGCACGGTTTGGTGCAGGGGCTGATTGGTATCGAGGAAATAACCGCCACAGACCAGAGTATACTGCCCTTCCTGTGCGCCTACAGCATCCCATCGCACGGTGAACGGCCGGCCGCCAGGAAGCCGGCGGAACGCTTGTGTCATCAGCTCGGTTGACTCTTTCCCTCGAAGAACCTTGCAGGAGAGCCGTGCATCCCCATTTGTCTTCATCGTGAACAGATAGCCGCCGATCTTGTCGGGCGGCCGCGCGTGATAGAGGACCGCCGGCGCGATCTCTTCGTTCTCCGCGGGCGTTTCTTTCCCCAAGCGAATCAACACCCCCAACTCATACGGGTTGAGCTTTTGATCCAATTGCCGCAACACCGGCCCGGTCGGCCAGCTGTATTCATTCACCGACTTCGTTTGCCAGCCCTTTGCCGGTTTCACCTTGTCGAGCCAATAATAGAGCCGGTAATCCTGTTCGCGAACGGTGAGATGGACTGGAGCTTGGTTTTGAAGATAGAACCCGACCCGGAGTTGATCAGGCAGTTGCGTAGAAGGCTCCTGATAGTCGGCCAGAACGGAGATGACCTCGATGTCGTAGCCGGAGACCGGTTTGGGTTTGACTCCTTCGAAGCGATCGCCACGGTTTTGATAATCCAGGTTGGCATCTGCCCAGAGCGGCAGGGACACCAGAAAGACCACCAAGACAAGCCAGGTTGCGCGAAGCTTGAGTGCCACAATAAGGTCCCCGGATTGCCAACCGATCTGCTACGTCGACCCGAATTCGGCGGCAGTATAGCCCAGGGGCCTACGTGAATCTAGCTATGGATGGGGCAAGCAACCGGCGTGCAGATGCGGAGATCACTGGTAGGAAACCGGCTAGTCAACTTCGTCCGAGGCGCCACCAGATTTCGCCAGATCGTCCATCTTGATTTTATCCGGATTGAATTTGGCTGCCGCCTGCGTCATGCGATCGAGTGCATCATCGAACGACAACGCCGGTGCATCTTTGGGACGAAACCGAATGGGATTCACCCGGGCGACAACGAAGCTCTTCAGGTAGGGGCTGGTCAGCCCTTTGGCCTTGAGGGCTTCGACTTGTTTGACGATCACGTCATCCAACGCTAAGAGGGTTTTCGCGTGCTGTTGCCGAATGCCCAATGCCGACTGCAGCGGCTTCTTCAGAAATTCCTCCACCCGCTTCAACACCGGATGATAGGCACCGCCGCTGAATCGTGGACGCTCTTCGTAACAGAGACCGAGCGTAATGAACGCCGGCTCCTCGAACTCCAGCGCGTATTGCTCTTCCGTCGCCTCGTCGAGGTGAGCCAGCTCCTTGTACATGCGGATGACTTCCAGCCCCTTCTCGCGCAGGTTATGAGCTTTCTCCGTATTCAACGCGAGGATCTGATAGGCGGCGGCAGCTTCTGGAACCACGATCGCAATGATGCTCTTCGCTCCGAGCGTCCGCATGGCCGACAGGCGATGGTTGCCATTCGGTGTCCAATACTTTGCTTGATGGTCGGGTTTTGCGATGCGCACTGCGATGATCGGATCGAGAAATCGACCGATTTTCCCGATGACCCCTTCCAACTTTCGGACGTGCGTGTCGGAGAGATTTCGTTGATAGGGTGTCGGCTCAACCAGGTCGATCGGCAAGGCGGCCTGGACCAGCCACTGTCCCCCATATGGGTCACGATAGACTGAGAGAACTTTCCCTCCATCCGCCTCGATCAGCTGATGCAACTCGGCCACGGCACCAGGCGGTGCAGCGGCTTGCAATTCACCGGCAGCCAGGCCAGTCGAGGCTCCAACCGGTTTCCGACGCCGTCTCGTTCCCTTGGGCAACGGGTTTCTTTTCAATTTCTTTTCAGCCACTGCGATATGGTAGGACAGAGCCATGACAAAAGAAAGCCCTACGAGCACGATCCTTCGCATCGGACATCGAGGCGCCTGCGGACACGCACCGGAAAATACGTTGGCCTCCATTGAGCAGGCCATCGTACTCCGATGCGCCTTGACTGAAGTAGATATTCAACGAACGTCAGACGATGAGCTAGTCCTGCTGCATGACGAGCGGGTCGACCGCACAACGAACGGTCGTGGGCGCGTTGCTGACCTGACACTTTCAGATATTCGAACGCTGGATGCCGGCGGCGGCGAGAGCCCTCCGACGTTAGACGACGTGCTCAAAGCCGCGAGCGGTCGAATCGGCTTGATTTTGGAGCTGAAGACCGGGGGATCAGCTTACGATGTCTGCGCGATTGTCCGTGGCAGCGGCTTCACTCAACCTGTGATCTATGCCTCATTCCTACAGGAAGAGCTCCAACATGTCCGACGGGCGAATCCACACGCACAGACCATGATCCTCTTTACGAGGCTGCCTGCCAATCCAGGGATCGTAGCCGTCAGGCTTCACGCCACCCACGTAGGTTTGCGCCTGGATACCGTGACCGAACCACTCGTGAATGCTCTACACAACCAAGGCCTGATCGTGTTCGCCTACACCGCCAATCAGCCTGCCCAAGTCAGCAAGATGAAGATGCTCGGCGTGGATGGGATTATCTCCGACTTTCCGGACCTTGTCTGAAAAGCCACGCAACCATCTACCTTGAAGAAGGCTCCTGAAATAGCACGGGCGACCTTGCACTACGGTGGGAGGTCGCCCGCGATCGGCGCTTAGGACGCCGGAATATGATGCTCTCAGTTGTTGCGGCCCAGAAGACCCACACGATACAAGTCGTCCAAGGTTTCCAGTCGGGGAAGACCTCGTCAGTTCCGGGTACCTGTGTTCCTCTTGCTTCCGAAGGGCTCTCCACTCATATGGCTCTGGCCCTCATGTATGAGGGCCATACGTGCCATTCTGGCACAGCCAGCGAAGAATCGGCTAGCAAGACCGACGAGAAACCCACCCGTGAATCGGTGGGCCTGATGGGCCAGGTGGCGTCGTGTCGTCCATTTCCACCCTCCTCTCGCGATGAACTCACCGAGAGACCTGGATGGCAGCCGCGCGGTCTACCCGATCTCTCGAACTTCCGTTACAAGATGGGCCGCACTGTCCTCACTACGCCCATTAGGAGACCTTGTCAAGAGTGATCTGACTCTTCTTGGCACCGATGCGTAACACAGAGCAGATGCCGACCAACACAAGATCTTCAAGCGGAGAATACCATCGCAAAGGCAGAGAGAAGAACACGCCGTAGCACCCACAGTTTGGAAGATCAAGGCCGCGGAACAGGGTCATGATGAGCCCCACGGCATAGAGACCGTTCAACATCAGGGCAAGAAACGCACCGGTCGGGAGCTGCCAACCGGAAAGGATCCATGCTGCCAGTACCCACTCGACTGCAATGATCATGAGCGCCACCGGCCAGAGAGACCAGCTGGGGAACAGCCTGTAGGTAACCAAGATATCGACGAACCCAGGCAGATCCAGTGATTTTCCTAAAGCTGAGGCCAGGAGCACTCCCCCGATCAACAGGCGGCAACACCATGTCACGACGGTCCAATTCATATGGGAGACTCCCGCATAAAGAATCAGGAGGAGCGCGGTGCTTCTGCCGCACTCCTCCTTTTTTCATGCCTCACCCGTGATTGAGCAAAAATGGCTGCACGGACCAATCAATGTCGCGCTGACGCCCCGCTACACGATCCTAAGCTTGGTGAAATCTACACCTTCTGGTGCCGGGGGCGTCTTGAGGTTCATCTCTTCCAACGCATCAACGACACACTCAGCCACGATAAGATTGCGGTACCACTTCCGATTGGCCGGCACGACATACCACGGCGTCCGCTCGGTACTCGTGGCCGAGAGGACCTCTTCGAAGGCTTTCTGATACTCATCCCACAACTTGCGCTCCTCAAGATCGCCAGAACTCCATTTCCAGCGCTTCTCCGGATCGGCGATGCGGGCCTCCAACCGTTTTTTCTGCTCTTCCTTCGAGATATGGAGAAAGAACTTGAGCACGGTCGTGCCGTTCTCAGTCAGCAGCTCCTCGAATTCTTTGATCTGGTCCAAGCGGCACTTCGCAACTTTCTCGGACACCCATCCATGCACCCGTGTAATCAGGACGTCCTCATAATGCGATCGGTTAAAGATCCCAATGTAGCCTTTGGGAGGAACTTCGCGGTGAATGCGCCACAAAAAATCACGAGCCAATTCATCCTTGGAGGGAGCCTTGAAAGCCGCAACTTTGCAGCCCTGCGGGTTGATGCCGGACATCACGCTCTTGATGGTCCCATCCTTTCCGCTTGTATCCATCCCCTGCAGGACGATAAGAAGCGATCGAGTCGCGTTGGCATACAGACGCTCTTGGAGTCCATCGAGCCCGGCGATGAATTTGGCCGTTTCCGCTTTTGCCTTTTCTTTACCTTGGTCGCTCTTCTTGTACTCCCCGGTGTCGTCCGGATCGTACTGTTTCAATGAAAGCTTGGCGCCGGACTTCACACGGTACCGTTTCATGAGTTCCTCCCTGTCTCAGCGCAGAAGACGCCCCATCGTTGGTGATTGGAGGGCACACTGCACATACCCGCGTATGTTCCTAGAATCGGATGAACCGGGTGTGGAGCCTATGGTTGTCTTGGAGCATCCTGGGCACAGCGGAAGCCGACATTAGGATCCTGCTCGGTCGGATCACCCTTCGTGCGAAACGAAGACCGTAGCCGATATGGCGTATTGATGTAGGATCCACCGCGCTGGACTTTGGCCGTCCCTTCGCTGGGTCCACGTGGATTGATCGCGGGACTGTTGATGAAACTGGAATAAAAATCCTCGGCGTACCAGTCCATCACCCATTCGTAGAGATTGCCGGCTAGATCCTGCACGCCGTACGGACTTTGCCCCATGTGGTGATTGCCGATGACGGACACGGTCTCCGCACCGCCTTCCTTCAACCCATAGACCGCGTGGACTGGAGTCGGCGGATCGTTTCCCCACGGATAGGTCCGTTCATCGGTCCCGCGTGCCGCCTTTTCCCATTCAGCCTCTGCGGGTAGCCGTTTCCCCAGCCAAAGACAATAGCCCATCGCATCCATCCAGTTCACCCAACGGACAGGACGCTCGGCATGAATCACAGGCGTCTCCTTGTCCGCGAATCCCCATGGAGGTTCGCTCTGAATAGCTTCAACGTACTTGGCGAATCGTCCGTTCGTCACCTCAAATTTGTCGATGTAGAAAGCATTGAGGTAGACCCGGTGCGTAGGGGCTTCGTCTTCATCTCCTTTGTCGCTTCCCATCACAAACTCACCGGCCGACACCAAGACCATCGGTGCTCCATCTTTCCCAATCAGTTCAGGAGCGGCCGTGGACAGCACAGCCAGCTGGTGCATAGCGCCACCGTTGGTCGGCGACTTGCTCCTCTCTCCAGCTTTGTGCTCGCCATTGGCGCCGGGAAGTTTCGCCGGAATGGGAGGAAGATCAGGCTTGAGGGAAGTTGACGGGACGGACTCAGACTTCGAGGTCCGACTTTCTGTCGCCGCTGCAAGCCCTGTCTGTAGAAGGAGGGTCAGGGCACCAGTCATACACGCGGTAACAATTCGTTGGACATTCATACGTTGGCCTCGGCTGATACTAAGGTACCGAAAACGTAAGGCCAAAATCCAGCCCACCTCGATCTGGCTGCTCTATGGCCCGAAGCCCGACGGCGGCAGCCCGTTGAACATGATAGCCGATGATTGCGTGCGAGAGTTGCACTTACCGATCGTCCAGTGTAGCGTAGGCATCAGCATGCCGGTCTCGATTGCGTTCGCCATTCAGAAGTACCTCCATCTTGGCACTTGTACCCTGCTCGTCGCGCTGTCCATCGGCGTCTCCGGCTGTGGTGGTCCTTGGCGCGATACCTATTTCAAGAAGGGGGTCGGTCGACTGTCACAGGAGGAGATTCGAGAGCGACTAGGGCCCCCGCACACGGCCAAGACCCCGGCTCTTGGCGGGGATAGTCACTGGACCTATCGGTTCGCACTCAGCGAGCAAGACCTCACCACATTGAACGCCTCATTCGTCGCTGACGCTTCCCACTCGGTCACCAGCTTGATGGGCAAGGGGGTAGAAACCGCCAAACCCACGTTGTATTGCTATCGGTACACGTTGACGTTCGCTGAAGACAAGACCCTGAAGAACTGGAAACGTGAGGAATGCGTTCCGGGTACCCGCGAAACACTGACCGCCAAATAGAGGAGGATCGTGCCCCCAAGCGAGTGGTTTTCCATCGACAGCTCGGTCACACTGGATGGACTCAAGTCGCTGATTCTGTTGCTGTTCTTGATTAGCGTCAGAGCGCTGGCCGTCCGATGGATCGCCGGCAATCCGACGCTCTCGATGGAGTCGAAACGTCGGTGGGTGGTGACGACCCGGAATTCCGTCGTCTTCGCGTTTCTTATCGGCCTGGTGATCATCTGGGCCCATGAACTCCAGGCCTTTGCCGTGTCGCTCGTCGCGTTGGCGGCGGCAATGGTCTTGGCGACAAAAGAGCTGATCCTCTGTTGGAGCGGCGCGGCGCTGCGAGTGGGCGGCAAGGTCTATGCCGTCGGTGATCGGATTCAAATCGCCGGCCACCGCGGTGTGGTACTGGACCACGATATCTTTGCGACGAAGTTATTGGAGATCGGTCCCGGGCAATCCGCACACTTGTACACCGGCCGGGTCGCCGTATTTCCCAATAGCCTGCTATTCACGAATGCCTTGATCAAAGAGAATCCAGACCAGGAGTATGGCCTCTATACACTCGTGGTGCCGATCAAGGCCGATGACGACTGGCAGAAGGCTGAACGCACTCTCGTGGAGGCTGCCAAGGCCGAGTGTGCGCCGTTCATGGAGGAAGCCGTCCGGCAAATGAAACTGCTGGAGCAGGCCAATCTGCTGGAAGCACCGTCACCGGAACCACGCATCACCATCCAATTACCCGATTCCGGGAAAATCCATTTAGTACTCCGGTTCCCAGCCCCAGATCGGGGACGTTCCCGCATTGAGCAAGCCATCCTCCGTCGATATCTTATCGGAACGGCCACATCCAACTGACCGGCTCAGAGAGTTTCTGCCCCAATACATGAAGAGGGCTTCCTTCGTCGCCGAAGGAAGCCCTCTGATGACCTCATGCGATCAGATGACCGTCTTACTTCGGAAATGACTTCGGCGCGGAGACATGTTGCCACCCTTCCCCGTTGAGCGTACGGAGAAACGCCACCAGGTCATGCTTTTCCTCATCCGTCAGCTCAAGGGGGATAACGAGATTGTCCTGGTGGGGATTCTTGACACCACCTTTGTTGTAGAAATCCACGACTTCTTCAAGCGTCTTGAAACGCCCATCGTGCATGTACGGAGCGCTTCGCGCGATCTCCCGCAAGGTGGGGGTCTTAAATGCACCGAGTTCCTCAGCGTTCTGCGTGACCATGTATCGACCAAGATCCACTTTATTGTCGTCCCAGCCGATGCCGAGGTTGTGAAATTTCTCGTCGGTGAAATTGAACCCGGAGTGGCACTTAGTGCAACGTGCCTTATCCCTGAACAGGATGAGGCCCTTCTGCGCGGCTTCCGGAATGGCCCCCGCTTCCCCTCCCTGATCGAAACGGTCCGCAGGGCTGTTGCCGGACAAAACAGTGCGCTGAAAGCTGGCAATGGCCATGCCGACCCTTTCCGTCGTGATGGTGTCATCCCCGAAGACTTGCTTGAAGAGTTTCCGGTAGCCTGGGATTTTCATCATCTTCGCATTCATGACATCGTAGTTGGCAAAGCCGTGCTCGATCGGATTCGTAAACGGACCGACCGATTGAGCTTCCAATGTCGGGGCCCGGCCGTCCCAAAATTGTGTGCTGCTGAACACCCGGTTGAAGGACGCTGGTGCGCTGCGACCACCCTTCTGGCCTCGGATGCCGGCAGAGACTGGCTTGCCATCCGTGAACGCGAATTTCGCCATATGGCAATTCGCGCAGGCGATGGTGTTGTCCTGCGACAACCGCTTGTCAAAAAACAGCAACCGGCCTAACTCGACCTTCTCCTTCGTCAACGGATTATCGGCCGGAATGACCACAGCAGTCTCTTCGAGACCGAAAGGAATCTTGAGCTTGTACTCCTCTGCTTGTGCGTCGCCGAAAGAAACTCCACACAACAGTCCAACCACCATACACACCCACGCAGATATTGAAACCGTTAGCATTCGCCTCGTCATATTCATCTCCTTCCTTCTATTGGCTATCTCTGTGACTTTGGACTTCCTCAGCGAACTCCCCGCTTTATCGTTCATTCCCTCTGGATCCTTCTCAAGCGGATCGACTGTGCGCGGAAACCACTATCTCTCTCAGATTATTCCAGCAGGCTCCGGAGCATCCACGCCGTCTTCTCATGCACCTGCATACGCTGAGTTAGGAGATCGATCGTCACTTGATCGGAAGCCTTTTCGGCCGTCACAAAGACTTTCCGTGCCGTTCGTACCAGCGCTTCCTGCCCTTCAACCAGTTGGAAAATCATATCTTCCGCTTTGGGCACACCCGTGGCTTCAGCGATAGATGACAGCTTCGAAAACTGGGCGTAACTCCCCGGCGCAGGATGCCCCAGCGCCCGGATGCGTTCCGCCACCAGGTCAACCGCCAATGCCAGCTCGTTGTAGTGCTGTTCGAACATCAGGTGGAGCGTCTGAAACATCGGCCCCGTGACATTCCAATGGAAGTTATGCGTCTTGAGATAAAGGGTGTACGTATCAGCCAGCATCTTGGATAACCCTTCGGCAATCGCCTTTCGCTGAGCCGGTTCGATCCCGAGATCGATCTGCGGACCGTTGTGGGCTCTTGCCTTCGTTGAACTGCGAGTTTTCGCCATGGTGTCCCTCCTACGGTCCGGCCAAGTCCGGGCTTGTCATATCATGACTTGGCCTATCGTCTCAATTGGGTCCTATCGGACAAGACCACAAATCCGATATGGCCATATTCTACCAAGAAGTCTGATTATCAACATTCACTCTGCTCTCAGGACCTCCTCCTTGATACGTCTGCGTCAGTGATCACTCGCGTGCTGGAGTGAAAGATAACCTGGTCTTTATTATTAGTCCAATTGATAATTTATTGTACCTATATAAGAATAAATTATGATAAAAGTCGATCGATGACACTGACGGAATTGCAGTACATCGTGGTCGTGGCGCAGGAACGGCATTTCGGCCGCGCTGCGGAACGAGCATTCGTGACCCAACCGGCATTGAGTCTCGCGATCAAAAAGCTGGAAGATGAATTGGGTACGATGATTTTCGAACGACGCCGGAGCCGAATCGAACTGACTCCGCTCGGCGAGCAAATCGTCCATCAAGCGCAGCGTGTACTAGAAGAAGCGGAACACATCAAACTCATCGCGGCACAAGGCAAAGATCAACTGAATGGACTGCTGCGGTTCGGGGTCATCGCCACCGTCGGGCCTTATATCCTGCCAGATCTAATCCCGACTCTTCACAAGCGCGCGCCGGCGATGCCGCTCGAAATCGAAGAGAGCTTAACGGCCAATCTGACCGCGATGCTCAAGAACGGGAAATTAGATGTGATCATGGTGGCCCTGCCGTTTGAAGAGCTGGGCATTCACACTCAAGCCCTCTACGACGAGCCGTTCAAAGCAGTGGTCCCAGTTGGGCATCGGTGGGAGCACAAAAAGCAGATCGACGCGCGGAAACTCGACGGCGAAAAGGTGTTACTGCTTCATGCCGGGCACTGTTTTCGCCAGCAGGTGTTGAATGCTTGCCCAGAACTGAGCCGATCCGATGCGGAAGGTCTACAGGGAAATTCTCTCGAAACGATTCGCCAGATGGTCGCCTCGGGGTTAGGCGTCACCGTGTTACCCTGCAGTGCCCTCACGAAGAAGTACGCAAATAAGCGATTGATCGCCATCGACCTGGCAAAACCGGTACCGGGGCGTCGAATCGGACTCGCGTGGCGCCGTGGGTTTACACGACCACAAGTGATCGACGTGATCCGAGACGCAATCCGTGGGCTGAAGATGCCGGGATTGAGTATGGTGCCAGGCGAACACCGGTCGGCATGACACCTCTCAGCGTTTCTTCTGGGCGCTTGTTGCGCCAGATGACTTTTGTTAGGATGCCGCCGACTGAGCTGAAGCACGTCTTTGATGAAAATCGCCACGTTCAACGTCAATTCATTGCGCAAACGCTTGTCGATCGTGCTGGAATGGCTCGATCGGCACAAACCGGATGTGCTGTGCCTTCAGGAAACCAAAGTCCAGGATAGCGAGTTTCCCTTGCTCGCGCTGGCACCCAGCGGGTATGTAACGACTTTTCGCGGGATGAAATCCTATAACGGGGTGGCAATTCTCAGCCGAAAGAAGCCGGAAGCAGTGTTCTACGGATTCGACGATGGAGGAGACCCTGAGGACGCTCGCTTGCTGAGGGTGATCATCGATGGGATTCCCATCGTGAACACCTACGTGCCGCAGGGGTTCGAAATCGACTCGCCAAAGTATGCCTACAAGCTCGCCTGGTACGAACGACTACGGAACTATTTCAACGCACACCTTTCACCGCAGGCCCCGGCGATCTGGTGCGGAGATATGAATGTAGCCCCACGCCCCATGGACGTCCACGGTCCAGAGAAACATCTGAACCATGTCTGCTATCACGAAGCCGCACGTAAGGCATATGAACAGACGGTGGCATGGGGATTTCAAGATGTCTTCGTGAAACTCTACCCGACACGTCAACAATATACATTCTGGGACTACCGTGCGCCGAGCTCACTTGCGGCCAACAAAGGGTGGCGTATCGATCATATGATGGCCACCGCGCCACTCGCGGATACATGCGTGAAGGCGGATGTGGACGTCGAGCCGCGGAGAGCGAAAGAACCGTCAGACCACACCTTTTTGTGGGCTGAGTTTTCGATCTGACCATGCGCGCGACATCCACTCCAACCATGCCGATCGATCCCGCTGTCTTGAGGCTGACTGGAATGGGACTCCCCTCCTAGGCCGCCTTGGCTCGCATGTGGTTGCTGCGATTCTGCTCGATCAAGGGATCAATGATCAGCCCACAATTGAGACAGCGCAGAATAACAGTGCTGGACGAGACCGCTGGTTGACGCTCTTGGATCATCAGGCCTTTACATTTTAGACAAGTCATGAGCTCCCTCCTGCTGAGATAAATGATGATAATCACATCACATATGCACGAGAGCTACAGTAGCATCGTGAGATTAACCCCAAGTTAACAGCCAGTTAAAAATCTCTAATGTCGAGTTCTCATTATTTGACTTTTCAGCACGTTACACTTCGTGCCTGCCGATGTGAATGTTCAACTCTCCGCGAGGAAGTCACGGACTCAGCTGCGAAGTCCGGAATTGGAAGTGGTTTAGAAACACTCGATGAAGAATCCAACACCATCCCCCGATAAAACATCCACGGCGGATGTGGCAATTATTGGCGGAGGAGCGGCTGGCCTTGCCGCTGCCATCACAGCGAAAGAACACAGCCAAGACGCAAGGATCTACCTGCTCGATGGGGCTAGGTCATTGGGGGCCAAAATTCTGGTCTCAGGCGGAGGACGTTGCAACGTCACGCATGATGGCGTAACACCGAAGGACTTTTTTGGCAATCGGCACATCGTCCGCAACATTCTCGCGGCATTTTCCGTCGAACAGACGATCGCGTGGTTTACCTCACTCGGTGTTGAACTGAAACGCGAAGACACCGGCAAGATGTTTCCTACCACCAACAAGGCACGCACTGTTCTTAATGCACTGCTCGCGCGTGCGCGGGATTCGGGTGTCACGGTATGCCCGGATCATCGTGTGAGCGAAGTCACTCGGTCTGAATTCGGCTTTCAAGTTGAGCATAGGTATGGCCTGCTCCATGCCGCCCGACTCATCCTCGCCACCGGTGGTCAGTCGTTGCCGAAAACAGGTAGCGATGGATTCGGGTATCGGCTGGCCCGCTTTCTCGGCCATCAGGTAACACCGACTGTCCCCGCGTTAGTACCGCTCCTGTTGCACCGTTCCATGTTTCACACGACACTCTCAGGCCTCTCGCAGGAAGTAACGCTGACAACTCTGGTGGATGGCCGAGAAGTCGATCAACGCACTGGGAGCCTACTCTGGACCCATTTCGGAATTAGCGGCCCCGTCGTCATGGACGCCAGCCGCTTCTGGACCCTTGCAACGAATCGAGGCACGCGTGTGGATCTCTATGGCAACTTCGTGCCGGATCGATCATCTGAGGCATTGAAGGGATGGTTTATCAGACAGACCGTTGAACATCCGAAGCGCTCGCTCGTACGAACCCTCTCGTTACTGGTCCCAGATCGCTTTGCCGAGTCACTCTGCCGTCATTGTTCTTGCGACCCGCAGCACATCGTGGCTCAGGTTGCGCGTACCAACCGAGAGCGGTTATTGAACGCTCTGACCAGGTTTCAATTTCCGATTGAGGGCGACCGCGGATGGAACTTTGCTGAAGTCACGGCCGGCGGTGTGCCCTTGGAAGAAATCGACTATCGCACGATGGAATCAAAACTGCTTCCCGGACTCTATCTTGCCGGGGAGCTGCTGGATTGCGACGGCCGAATCGGAGGGTTCAACTTTCAATGGGCTTGGACGACTGGATGGCTGGCTGGGCGGTCAGCAACCAAGAGTCTGTTTACGAAAAAACCATCCTCAGGAAACCCATAATCCCCAAGTTCGTTCACTCTTCCGTTCGCCACGGCCTTACTATTTCCAAGATCACCACACGCCTGCCTCTGCCTCCGAACAAGCCTTGGCTCTAGGAAGAGTCTGATACGAAGTTGCTCCTTCCTTCATAGACGGCTCATTGGGGGATAACATCGTCACCTGGAGCTTTTCTTCAGCAAAGACCTCATCGTTGGTCCGCAAGACACCTTCACGATTCAACATCTTGGCAGCATTTGTGCGCGAAACGATCGGGGGATACTGTCTGAACTGATCCGCCGAGACATAAGGAACCTGGATGGTCACGGGACGGCGCTTAACGTAGATGAATTCGCGCAGATTGTCGTCAATAGGCGTCTTCAAGGTGACCACTACCGAGCTCTCCATGGGAAGAGTTGCAATCGAGAGGACATACAACGGCTTCACATTGGGCGGCGCCTCTTTCTGTCCAGTGACCACAAGATTTTGAGCCGTCAAGAGTTGCGTCGACTGATTAATGGCGGGAGACCGAACACCGACCTGTAAATTCGTGATGTCGCGATCCGACACATTTTCGAGCAACAGCTTGAGGAGCACCCAGGCGTGAGGATCGGGGACTTTGGCCCGACCATTCGGCACCGATTGTTCCTCTCGACGGATGCTGCAATCAGATACCAGATTGCGTCGCTCAAAGAAATAAAGCGTATTCATCCCCTGTGGCTGAATGCCCCGTTCATACGTATAGAAGGACACGCCGACATGAATCATCGTTGGTCTGAACCAGTTCACAACCGTCGGGAGGACAAAGGGGACAAAGGCAGCAAACAGCCCAAGAATGGCAACCTTACTGAGGAGGCTTTGTCGCCAGAACCAATTCCAGCACTTCGTCAACCACGCCATGGAAACCTTACCCGATATTCTCGGTCTTGCATGTGCCAACCATACGCCCTTGGAGGAACTCCAGACAAGAGCAAGACTTTTCCTTGACTGTCGCCGTTCCAAGTCGCCATGCTGATCGTGAATCGGAATAAGAGGATCAATGTCGGAGAAGCAGTCTCAAGAAGCTCACGAGACGGATCGGCGGATCACCATCCGCTGGAAAGGGATGCTTGCACTCAGCATCGTCTTCATTGCGCTGGGGTTCTTTGTGGAGTGGTCCCCTCCGCAGGAAGCCAGCGTACCGAACACGTCATCTTTCCTGATCATCCTCGGTGGGCTCCTCGGTGCGGTTGGACTCCTAACTGCACTTCGGGGAGGGTAGATGCATATACACGGAGAGGCAGGCCCCTGCGTCTAGGGGAGATCGGATAGGACTACCGACTTCCCGCCTGGGACTGAACTGCGCTCACGCCATACGGGCTGAAGAAGGCCAGCACCTTGTCACCCACCTTAAACTGGCCGCCGAGTTGGGTCTGTGGCGTGAGGTTCAGAATATGGAGCTGCCCTTTTTCGTCTCGAATAACCATCGTTCCAGGAATACCGACCGTCATCGAGACAACTTCTCCTTGAACAGGCGGAAGTGCGAGGGCGGAATTAGGTAGACTGACTAAGGTGATGGCCAGAAGTAGGAAACCGGTTAGTGCACTGTTTATAAACCGCTGCATGGCGACATTTCCTTTTCTCATATGGTAACAGCAGTCTCTGCGGTCACATCATGATTGTCAGCTGATTGCCAGTATGGATTTGTGGCGCTGACCGCCTTCCGTCATTGTATCAGGATGCCTGTTACCTAGGTATACGGCGGTTGAGTAAGAAGCGCGGCAGTTCGCAACACATATAATTCCCCCTTAACCGTCGAGGTGACTCCAGATCTCACGCGATCCCACGTACGACTCTTGGTCATGCTTGTCCCCCTGCCGGTCAGTGTGACGAATCCTGGCCAAATTCACCATCGTGGCCTTTTCACTGATCCCATAGATAGAAAGTGCGCCATTCCACCTGTGTCGCCCAAAACCCAGTGACTCCCAGGTTACGTGACATGGGTTATGCACTTAGAATTAGACCCCCCTCCTTCGTGGTAGATATTTCGAGGGATGCGCTCGCTTACTCTCTCCGCTACGCTTGATCTATCAGCCTGGATGGACACAAGCGGAAGGAGCAGCCATGACTAATAGGACGAATCCCGTACGACGCCATAGTCGGTTCCCGGTCAGCTGGCCAGTCCTGTATGGAAATAACGTCTTTTTCGCAGAAGGGACCGTCTTGGATTTAACCGCTCTGGGCTGGCGAGTGGTTGGATCGATGCCGGTGGTACCCGGTATGCAGTTGACCCTGCAGGTATCCATCCCCGAACGGTCCGCACCGCTGTGTGTCTATCGTGCGACCGTGCTGTGGGTACAAGATCATGAGTTTGCGATTGAAGCCCACGAGATGGCACCGATCGATCAAGCCTGGGTCGACGAATTTCTCCAGCACAAACTCGGGCTCATGTGGATGTCACGAACTGCCGATCATAAGCCCTCACTTCAAGCCAGAGACAAGACACCCCATGGTGAGACCACCCTGCCACAACCTCCTGTTCCTTCCATAGAAGATATCCTGCGTCGCCTCATTGCAATTGAAACCGGTTCGGCTGATATGCCTGCCGAACCGCGGTGGGATAGTGACTCGAAGTTTCAGGAGACCGAGACACATATCCTCTGCAACCGCCGACCCAAGAAGATCTTGCGCGAAGCACACCGCATTCTTCGACGCATGGTTGCTCTCAACGCTGATCGTGTCCGAACCGGCAGAAATCTGATTGTGGGCAATTAGCCCTTCAGGAGCAGAGACCTAACCGACAGTACCTCAACAACCTAGTCGACGAGAAGGGGAAGCCCCCGGATGGCCGTCGGCTTCCCCGTGAAGAAACTCAGCGCCTCAGGGTTTGAGCGACCATCCATTGCTTCACAAGCATCCGACCTCTTTACTTCTGCCTAGTGCCGCGTTGATACCTTATGCTTAGCTCGTCGATAGGTTCCCACAGAGACCAGGGCCATCGTCATCAATCTCACAGATAAATTTATCGTACTGGATTTGCCAGTCAAGTCGTACTTGTGAGGATTTCTCTGAATGTTGGATGGCATTGGCAATAAGCTCCTTAAAGATCGTAAATAAAGCTGGATTGGGATAGATCAGATCGAGCGACTGCGCAGTGCCTTCCGCTACACGGATTTGCCGTCTCTGGATAGCACTTCCGAATCTCATCGAGTACTTGCATGGGCTTCGTAACAAACGGGTCACCAGCTGGCCATCCATACCCGCGATATTCCATCCCCATGCGCATCATGCTCTCGACACGGTCAAGGATAGTGGGAATGCTGGCTATCCAGCTTGTCACATGCTGGGCATGGTCAGGACTGTCGGCATGCCGAGTGACAGCTTCCGTCAACGCACGAATTGAGACGAGAGTGGAGAAAAGCTCATGCCCGAACCCGCCAAACGCACGCACTGATTGCGATTCGAAACAGCGTTCGGAGCTGTTTCTCGGACAACTGAACTTGATCTACGGATCTGGAGGATCTCATATAGGAACCGCTGCTGAACAATGGATCAACTTATACCGCATCCTCCATAGCTCCTAGAGAACTGGATTTTTTCATCACCTTCCGCCTTGCTTCTTCTCTCATTCTCGAGAGTGGGACCCGCCACAAAAGCCTACCCACGCTATGAAGAGGTTGGCCAGATTCCTCACTCACACCACCTACCAGAAGGATGGCTGCGCCCTACCAGTGTGGTGTTGGATCTTGTGACTGTTTGGGCAAGATGGACGCGTGAGGTATCGGGGTATTCGTAAGCCCTCCCAGTGGAAGGGGCGGATCGTTGATGTTCATAAAATCGCAACAAGGTACTCATCACACGGGGTCCAAAGGTGGCCCGAGCCACCCCGGTCGAAGTGGGATCGGTATCGTCTTGGTGCTGTGCGCATTGTGGCTGATCTTGGCGCTACTAGGCTGCTCCTCAGTACGGGAGTCCGTATAGCTATCCTGCACGGGACGAAGCCCACGCCCGCACGATGGCCTAGAGTATGGAATGTCTGCGATAACCAAGCACTGGGGGCGGATGAAAACAAGGATGGAGGCCCATATCTACCCCTTCGGGGGGCTCATTAGAGATATGCGGCTTAGTCCAGCGAAGGGGGCGAGGGTAAGTCTCCGGGCTTCACTTTCGAGGCCTACGGGTCAGGCCGCTTCCGGTCTTGGGGCTGAACCACGGGATACGGCTGGTATCAGGCAGTTTCTCGGTCTTTTTGTCGAACCCCTTGAAGCCTCTGCCTTTGCGCTTCGCGACGAGACGGGGCTTGGAGTGCTGTGTCGGTATACTCCAAGTATATCAATCGGGAAATACCCGCCGAGGGGTGGAGAAAGCAGGGTCTTGGCAAGATTCGTCAAGGCTTCGTGTCTGGCCCGTACCGCTCGCTGAAACGCCCCGTGTTCACCGTACCGCTTAATCGAGAATTTCTTCATTCTCGCCTTACCGCCTCCGATCGGCCATTGTGCCAACCAGTACCGCCGGGACCAGATCCGACCCTGTGACGTTTCAACGGCCTCGATTCTGGTGACCCTTGACACGCCGGAACGGTTGTTTGTCTTTCTTTTTGTGCAGAGTTCTTGCCGTGTCAACGGTCGCAGGGAGGCTAATAGAGTGTCGCGGTACACCTTGGCCGCAGTGAGGGCCTTGCGCTTCCAGCCATGGACTAAGTCTGCAAAGTGCTGATGGTAGATCCGGCCTCGTCGTTGGACGGTCACCACCCAAGCGTGTGTTCGAGACTTCGCGCTGTCAATGCGATAGATGTGCATGATGGCCACAGGCTCCACGCCAGAGATCACGTCTCTTCCGCTGCAAGAACCTTACGGAAAAATTCTCTCTTCGACGGTGATGTCCCAATACTTCGACACTTGAATGCGCTTGCCGGGATTCTGAAGGATCTTCTTAATCGCTTTCGCGTCTATGAATCGCCGCAACTCCTCACAAGACATCTGATCGGCGAAGAACTCCTCGTGCACAACCAGGAGCCAAGACAGCTTGTGATCGTCAGTGTGAAAGGTAAATGTCGGTCTGATCTTCTGATCGAACTTCACGTCTCTGAATTGCGTTTCGAGACATGCCTGTATGGTCTGCACTTTCATCGGATCAATTCCACCTGGACGACTGTTCATACCTATCTCCTTCCTGTTCCATACGTCATCTGTGAGGCTGGCCCGGGCAGAGTCGGTTTGCGGCCTCCACCACCAGCGTTGAGGGCTCGGCTAGTGCAGCAACTCGTATTGAACCGCGGTGAGTAAAGCAGGAAGATCCAGGGGTTTCGCAAAGGTCTGCCGAGCCCCCATGAGTCTGGCTTTCTGGAGTTCGTCTGCGGAGTGGCCGCTCATGGCGATGACCTTCACATTCAAAAACGCCCGGGTCAATTCCAACAGGACTTCCAGGCCGTTCATCTCCGGCATCTCCAGATCCGTGATGACCAGATCCACGGGCTGCGCGTGGAATCGCTCGAGGCCCTGCCGGCCATTGGGAGCCTCGCAGACCTGATACCCGGCCTCTGTCAGCACCTGGGCCAGCAGCATGCGTATGGACGCATGATCCTCAATGATCAGGATGGTGGCTACCCTCATCGCCTTGCCCCTTCTCACAGTAGAAGAACGCGTTGCCAGCCTCGTTAGGCGGCAAGCGGCTCACCTGACTCTGATTCCCATGGCAATTCAACGGTCTCCTCAACCGTCGCGGCGTGGGGACTGACCGCGATCGGCCTCGCTTGGAGCTGACGATGGCACTGCAGAACCGCATCATCTCGATGGCCACAATTGACGCATCGCCACGACCGGCTCCACATTTCGCCATAGCCCCCTGCCATATCGATCATCTGTTCCTCCAGCATCAACCCCTTACAGCGTGTACAGCTCATCGCAGCTCTCCCTCTGGTGATTAGTGATGGCGTCGCGTCTGAGATCAACCGTATCAGGGATGGCAGTTCAGGCTAGATGCGAACGAGGTACATCGGAAGGGGGGGTACCTAGAGTGAGGAACGAGGGATGAAATCCAGAGTCAACCTCTGGCCTGAACTAGTGGGGATTATACCGGTCTACATCCTATGTTTATCCCCAGTATGGAATCCCCTTAGGCTTTGCTAGGGTTCGAGGAGATATTACAGAGCTTGAAAGAAGCCAGACTTTTCTTTAGACGCAAAGGAGGACGCGACTGGGAAGGCGATACCATCGTGGGGGCTCACCACAAGGGGGCGCTGCTCACCCATGTCGAGCGCAAAAGCCTGTTTACCACCATCTCGAAACTGCCCCGTTCGACGGCGACGGCGGCTCACGCGCCACGGTGCGTCGGCTGACGCCACTGCGCGACCACGTCCATACGATCACCTACGACAACGGCAAAGAGTTTGCCAGGCACCGACACACTGCGCACCACCTGCAGGCTCACATCTTCTTTGCCAGGCCTTATCACGCGTGGGAACGCGGGGTGAATGAGAACACAAATGGCCTGATTCGAGACTTCTTCTCAAAGGGGACGGACTTCACTACAATTCACCCGGCGACGGTGGCCAAAGTTGAACGTCTGCTCAACCGTTGGCCCAGAAAATCGCTCGGCTTTCAAACGCCCAACGAGGTCTTTCACGCGCTGGCCAGAGGCGGCTGAACGTTGTGCACTGGAGAGTTGAATCTGCGGTAGATTAACTGCGGACTAAGAAGTCGATGGGTTTGAAAGTGCCGTTGTTGGAGCCTTCAGCAGAGCAGGCGGTTAAGCCGCATACCATATCCATCTCAGCTCGGAGTGCGATGTGGTCCCCGGCCTTCGACTTAGGCACACCGACCGTCAGCATCCCCTGCGGGTCAACCGTGACGTTCATGAATATGTTGAACGTCGTTGAGATATCGGCGGCCGAGATGCCGTGCTCCTTCAGGGACAGAAAGAGGTTCTCAAAACAGCTCGGATGATGACCCTTGTGTTTGTAAAGGATCTCAAACATCTCTTGGCTGCACGGCGTCAGGAGGAAATCATGCAGGCCGACGGTATCCTCAATAATGGTGAACATGGGTTTGCTGTTGTTCGCATAGAGAATGTTGTTCGTCGTCAGGTAGATTCCGCTCGCATAGTCTAGGGAACGCCCTGATGACAGCCGGCAATTAGGATCGTGCTCATCGACTGCAAATAGATCAGCTACCTGTTCGCCAAGAGGATCAACTACCTGCAGGATCTGTTTCCGTTTGATTTTGAATGAGCGACCATTCTGTGGCGGAATGCGGATCATCTGTGAGTAAGTCATCTTGTGTCATTCTTTCGTGGGTGGAAGGGGCACGTCCAATTAGCCGGGACGGCGCGTCCGGAATACTGACGTGCCTCCGAGTTTTCACCAAAGGCCTCCAGCATCGGGTTGATTGATCCCTGGAATGTCTTATCCCGGACTCGGATTGTCTGCTTCATGGTTTCAAATTTTCCGCGCGCGCGCAGGCGGTCAAACTGCTCGTGTAAGTTGAACACCATCGTGGGATACGGGCGGGTTCGAGCCTGCCGCGAGGCTTTAGGGTGCATGCCGATAACATACATCGCTCGCCCACCTATGCTGAACGAAAACCGATGGCTCCTAGGATCGGAGTCAACACTCTTGTCCCAAGAAAAGAAATTGGAATCAAGGGAGTGCATGGCCTGAAGTTGATTCCACAGGAGGTCTTCGAAATGCTGTTCTGACTGAATTGCCGGTCCATGGAACATTGCGATGAAGGTAATGAAATGGTCATCGATGCCTGGGAATTCATGGCAAAATTCGTACAGATCATGACACACGGCACGTACGGCACTGTCACCGGATAGCTCCGGGTATAAGCCGAAACGATAACTCTTTTGGCTGAATGCCGAGATCGCGCCTGTGCACGGGAAAAACTGGCCCAAGATCTGATGTCTTAGCTGGCCATGCGCATCAGTGAGCTCTCTGTCGACGGTACGTGTAGGCGATCTGATGATTTTGTCATCCGTGAATGCCGCATAGCTTGAAAATTTCTGGGCCACCGGATCGGCTGACAAAGGGTTCCACAGGCGATTATTGCTGCTGTCGGTTATGTGGTTTTCAGTGGACGGCATGTGAGGGAAATCTGGTTGCATGGTGAAACTCCGTTGATATCTTGAGTCAAGCAGCAACTGCTCACTGATACCAGGATAGGCATCCTCCGTCCCGCGATTGTTTTCTAAGGGATTGTTCCGCTTCCGAACACGGCCCTGGTGACCAATCCTGTATGTCGGGTCCAAGTTGTATATGCCGGGAGTTGTCCCTCTGCAAAGACTTGTCAGCCTGCGAGTAGACTACTTGCACGTACCTAGGTTTTTGCCTGCCTCACAGGTGACTAGCTTCCGACACTCTAGGCGTAACGGCAATAGTGCGTTGGGTTAGGGGAGCCATGCTTTGGTATGCCGAAGTTATACGTGTCAACGGTACACACCCACATGATTAATTGAAGAAATTGTCCGGGACGACGGAGTCGCGGGGGGGCGGCAATCCGGAGGAATACTTTCTCAGGCTTCCCGTGCCGTTCCCTAACGGCAGAGAACACGGGAAAACAGCCAGCCAAGACCGTGGGTATTTGGGTATTATGGTTCTACTAGACGACTATGAGCGGTAAGAAGCAGGGCAGATGGTCTAACTATGAAAAGCTGTTTCAATCGCTGATGGTTGATTCGAATGAGGAATAGAGATGTTGTAGAAAACGACTTCCGTCATTATTTAACATTGGCAACCCACATCCTGTTGCAGCAGGTAATGTCCTCTCCTGAAGTGTAGCGCATCAATCCAACCGGTCTGGGGAAATCCCTCACGGGGCTATTATCCTTTTCTCATGAGTTCTCACTCCACGTGCAACACGAGCGGCATGCCAGGGCTGAGGTATTGCATTGCAAAAGAGAGCCTATCGACACATGGGTGTAGACGAACGAGGAATCTTGAGTCTGGGGCTGGCAAGGGTCAAACATTGCTGACGCTGGCATTGGTATTGGGACGACCCCCAGCACCATGAGCTGTGAAACAGGCCCGGAACACAAAGCCTATGCGAGGCCTCCATCTTTTGGTGGATATATATTGTGGTCGCTATACATTATAAAAAAATCGTTCAAGTTATATACACGCCCCCCAACTTGTCTGTGTGCCCAGTGCAAAAACTCTATGTGGAGGCTAATGGTAGCACGATGGAACACATTGCCCAACCAACAAGGACAACAGCCCTTCGAGACAAGTTGCGAGACACCTGGTTGCAGGATCTCGTCATCCACTATCGGGCCATTAAACGCCGGGTGATGCGACGGTCCGAAGGCGAGACCTTTCTGTTGCGCCGATATGCACGGATCCACGGCAAATCTCTTAACCTAACAAATCCTCAGACCTTTACGGAGAAGCTGTTCTGGCGCATGGTGACCTGGAATCGGGGAGACATGCCCTCACGGTTTCGGGAGCTGGCTGATAAGTATGCGGTGCGGGGCCATGTCGCGAGCAGAGTGGGCGAGGAATACTTAGTCAAGCTCTTATGGCACGGGGACGATCCGCGTGCGATTCCGTTTGACCGGTTGCCAGCAGAGTATGTGATCAAGCCCAGCCATGCGGCGGGGCAAGTGATCATCGTCAGAAATGAGGCGGATCGTGAAGATATCATCCGTCAAGTGTCGGGGTGGTTGGCCAGCAACTATTATTGGCATGGACGCGAAGCACAATACTACGGGATTCCACCTCGGATTCTGATCGAGGAATGCCTGACCAATGAAGATGGAAGTCCGCCGCTCGACTATAAATTCTACTGTTTTAACGGCATGCCTGATCAGATTATTGTGCGCAATCATACGCACGACATTCATCCAATTTTCGACACGACATGGAATCTACTTGACCTTGTCGTTTCAAAATGCACAGTACGGTCGCTGGTGCCAAAGCCGGATAATCTGAAGGAGATGCTTGCGCTCGCCGCGAGGCTGTCGGACGGGTTCGGATTCGTCCGCGTCGACTTATACAACGTCCAGGGGCGAGTCTATTTTGGTGAGCTGACTTTTACTCCTGCGGCGGGGATAATAAAATATACTCCTGAAAGTTGGGATTTGAAGCATGGGCAGAAATGGGATCTGTCCTTAGACGTGAAAGCTAGAACGTGATCCAACTGGCAGGAAGCATCCTCCCCTTCACGAAAATGGCGAGGACGGTAACGCACCGGGATGAGGCAAGGAGAGATCCTCAACCTGCAGTGGCAGGATGTGGATTTCATACGCGGGACGCTCATCGTGATGAAGAGCAAGAACGGCACACGCCGCACGATTCCATTGAACAGCACGGTGTTTGCGTTGCTCGCCGCCAAGCAAGCTGCGACAGGCGCATCATCCGGGCCGGTGTTCAAAAGTCCGCTGGGTAATACCCTTCAAGTGCGGTTCTTGGTGCGAGAGTTTTGTGAGGCAAGGGATCGGGCCGGGATTCCCGATTTCCGTTTTCACGACATACGGCACACGTTTGCCACGCGACTCGTGCAACGTGGGATCGATTTGTACAAGGTCCAACGTCTCCTCGGTCACAAGACCGGGACTATGACACAGCGCTATGCCCATCATTCGCCTGAGAGTTTGAGGGACGGCGTGAACGTGCTCGATGCTTGCAAACATGCCACATCTGGCATACCATGAGATGACCTAGCCACGGAGTGCGATGAAACCGGTTCATTTTGTTGGAACGTCACGGGAGGATCTTCGCGAGCTTCCGGAGACGGTGCAGGAAACAGCCGGATTTCAGCTCTTCAAAGTCCAACAAGGCAAAGATCCGGATGATTGGAAGCCGATAACGACGGTCGGACCTGGCGTCCAGGAACTCCGGGTTCGGGATGAGAGCGGGGCCTATCGAGTCTTCTATGTAGCGAAGTTCCAAGAAGCGGTCTATGTGCTCCATGTGTTTGAGAAACGCTCACAGAAAACAGTGAGGACTGATCTCGAGCTCGGCAAGACTCGATATGCCGATCTCCTCAGGTGGAGAAGGGAGAAAGGGCTATGACACGCGCAACCGTGACGAAAGGGAGTGGAAATATCTTCCGGGATCTGGGGTTTTCGGACGAGCGATCGGCCGAACTCCTTCTCAAATGCAGTTTACTGCAAGCCCTTCAGGACACGATTCGGCGCCACGCGTGGAAGCAGGTGGAGGCGGCCACGCGCCTCGGGATCGATCAGGCCAAAGTGTCCAAGCTCCTCTCGGGACAGATCGCCGGGTTCTCGGTTGAACGTTTGGTGCATTTCCTCTCCTTACTAGGCCAAGATGTGGAAGTCACCGTGCGTCAGGCTCCGCGCGGACAGCGATACGGCACGGTCCGGTCGAAGGTCACGAGACGATCGCGTACGGTCGCGAGAGCTCGGTCGGAGAACGTATCATGATCCACAAGGGTATGCGGGCGATTCACCCAGGAGAATTCTACTGGAAGAGTTCATGAAGCCGTCAGACCCGCCGATTAATGCCAATACTCTCGCCAAAGCCCTCGAAGTTCCGGCGAATCGGATCACGGCCATCATCAAAGGGCAGCATGGCATCACGGGAGATACGGCGGTGAGGTTGGCGACCTTCTTCAATACAACTGCTGAATTCTGGATGAATCTCCAGAAGACCTATGAGCTGCGGCTTGCCGAACAAGCATTGCCGGTGAGGGTCAGGAAGCATATCGAGCAACGCAGAGAAGCACTCGCGACTGCCTGATAAGGGGATACTCCGTTTCTGACCCGCCGCCATTTTCGCCCTACCAATTATCGTCTGTGTCATAGAATCCCTGTGAAGGAAGGAAGCTCCCGGAGGGCCGGAAGCTTCCCAATGAAGCGGCTCAACGCTTCAAGGCATGAGTGGCGATCCACTCTTTGGCCTCGAACGCCACATTCATCAGCGCCTCCAGATCGTTGACACCGAACGAGGTACCGTTACGCCAGGCACCGGACTGATCCTTGAATGGGCGAAAAAAGGTGGGTGTGAAGAACGGGCGCTTCTCGCTGACATTCTCCCAGATCGTCGCCTTGATGTTGCCAGATCGCAGAGTGGTGGCCGGTCGTTTGGATTGTACTGCTCGGTTCATGCCCTCTTTTAGGGGTTTTACCAGTACCGGACCGACACATAAACGCGATAGCATGCACACAGAACAGGGCAGTGGAAATATTTTGGGAGGGTAGCGGAAACGCTATCAGGAACAGAATATAAAAATTGCACTGTTCGACGAAGCTCCGTCCTTGAAAAAGGGCGGGGCTTTCTTTTTGACGTTCCCCCGCCGAGTGAACCGCTTTCCTCTTGAAAATAGCTGTTTCACAAGCCTATCGAACCGCGCCGATGAAGAAAGCAGCACGTATCGCCGTTTTAGGAGAGGTGCGAAGCGTCAGCACGCCTCACCGCAGCAACGACGTCTGCTTAGGTGGTGATGGGAAGAGGTGCCTCTTGTGCGATAGCAGAATCTAATTGGTCTACCGCCATTCGCTATCATCCGGAAGGCTGGGTTCCCCGCTGAGAACCAGAGCCGTAAGTTATCTGGAGCAGCCGCCCGGATGTTTGCAGAGACAAGCATTTCCCTGTTTGTCGGCGGTGCGGCATTCGTCCGAGCAGAATTCTTGTCCCGCTGGAGCGGAACATTTACACCGAGGATGCGCGCATTTATTCTCAGCCATGATTCCCTCTCGAAGCGAGCTACTGTGAGTACGCGTCCGTACCGTGCACACGCTCTTCCCCTCCTCAGGACTCAATTATCCCGCTGCAACGTCGTCGTATGGCCATTGTCGGTCACATAGGCTTTGACCATATCGCCCGCCACTACCTTATCCAGTTTGGTGCTCTTATCGACATGGATCCTATGCTGCTTCCCGTCGTTATCTTTTATCGAGTAGAACTCTCCCTCGATACTCATCAATGTCCCTTTGATCGTATCTTTGGTCAGACGCTCTTTGATGGTGGGACTGGCTTCTTTCTCAGTCATCGCATCCGCTGCATAGGTCACACCGATTCCGAAACTTAATAGTCCCGCTACAAGCATTGAAATTAATCCTGTTTTCATAAGGGCCTCCTTGGTTGCTGTCATCGTCGCATGGAACCACCGAATCGTGAACCGGGAAAAACCCTGGAGAGGCGCAGGCAAGCTTATTTCGTGCGGAGTCGGCTTCACGTCGGAGAAGGCAAAAGTTGAGGAACTCTTCCAGAGAGCAAGGGACGGCAGCCGCTGAGTGATAATGTAGACACCGCGCCCGCGCCGTGCCGGTCGGAGGGCACCGTCGCTTACGCTTCAGAGCTTCCGCGACCCTGCCGAAGCTTCTGTTCATGTCCTAGGGGTTTTGCCAGTACCGGCTCGACATATAACGCGATAACTTGCAAACAGGATAGGGCAGCGGAAACGCTACCAGGAACGATATATAAAAATTGCACTGTTCGCCAAGGAGATGAGACCATGCCTGGACCAGCAAACATCATCACCTACGTTATTCTGGGCGGGTTCGCCCTGGCTCTCATTGTGTGGGCGATGATGAATACGGGATATACACCGCCGGGTCAGTGAAAATCTTCTAAGCTCCAAGACCCGTCTGCTTCCAACTGCCGAGCTTGCCTGTTTCATAAGTGGTAAGTTATGCCACGTCACCGTACCCTATTGTCATCCATTCCCGGCCTGGTTTCGTACGCGCTTGGTATTCTTAAGCAGATCGACGAGGCTGGATTCTAAGAGTCCCCCCGACCACCTACCGCAGGACACTCAGCAAGAGCAATCAGCCGCAAATAGTGAGGATTCGTGATGCCAGTAGGTCATCATGGATCATGGTGTCAGGGTGTTTTGGCACCAAGTCGGCACCAAACCATCGTCCACAATCCCCGAATTAGGTATCCCACATTCTCTGTCGTGCCTCACTGACCAGATGGTTGGCCTGGGCTTGAACCGTCTGCATGCTGCCTTCTACGACGGTGAGCGATTGTTTGCACATCACTCGGTCGTTCGGTCTGATACCACTCCACCTTTGCGACTTCCTATGAGGGGGGCTCCTCCGAAGTTGATCGCGAAAATTTGTCGCCCATTTCATGCGGTCTTCGAGAGAAGCACGCAATCGGTACAGCGCCAACAGGCCTTCAACAATACTGATGATTTTCGAGGTCGTCGTGGTTCCGTGAAGAAAACCCAGGGCGCCATGTTCTATGGCTTGCCGCACGTCAGCTACCTCCTTTCGCTCTGTCGTGACAATAAAGGGCGAGCAAGGATGGTAAAGCCGATTGAGACGGAGCAAGGAATAGCCATCGAGTGACGCAATGCGCTGAGGACAGATGACGACGTGGTAGGAGTTCAAACGAATAGACTTCACGGCTTCTTTCAACGAAGAACAGCTATCCACCATAGCGGCTGGAAGGCATCGCTGGATTATCGCGCAGAGCGCCGGAGCAGGTTCAATGAGCAGGATTGAGGATGACGGGGCGCAAACAGGCATAGAGGCCTCCTTGTCTCAGAGGGGCGGGCAAGGCCATCCATGAGACCGCAGGCAGCTGCACGAGGTGACTAGATTAATTGTCCGCCTTGGCGGAGGTATATGCAATGGGGAATACCCTAGTCAGCTCAATACAGAGCGGCGCCCGTTGATTGTGTATAGGCGGGGACAGAGAGGCATTCCCAAGATATTGACCTGCGATTGCCGAGTTCCCATAATCTCTTGAAACAACATTGCCCTAGATGGTCCTACTCCCTATGGCTCCCGAGTAGTAGGCATCTATGACCACCGAAGATGATGCGGCAAGAAACTTCTACGCGTATTGTGATTTCCTTCCTTCGCCAAGCGACCCATTGCATCTTTTCATGCTCCTGAAAGATGCTCGCAAGATTGTCTCCTGCGCTTCCTCATCACCCGACACCCACAATCGGAAGCACGAGAGTCGGGGAGAGAAGCCCCCGGAGGGCCGGAGGCTTCCCATAGGAACCGCTCAGCGCTTCAGTGTGTGAGCGGTCATCCACTCCTTCGCTTCAAACGCGACATTCATGAGCGCCTCCAGGTCGTTGAGACCGAATGAAGTGCCATTGCGCCAGGAACCGGTCTGATCCTTGAACGGCCGTGAAAAGGTCGTCGCGAAGAACGGTCCTTTCCCGCTCACATTCTGCCAGATCGTCGCTTTGATGTTCCCACATCGCAGCGTCGTTGCCGGTCGCTTGGATTGTTGGTTGGTCGCCATGGTGTTTCCTCCTTGTGTTGAACTGTAGGTGACTCTCTCACGGGAGGAGGAGAGGCACCGCACAGGTCACGGAGGAAACAGGAGGCAGAGGCCGGAACCGGCGGGCCGGAGAGGGACACGCAGCGGGAGTGACAGAACACTGGCGCGAGCGAGGCGCCTCGAAGGTGTAAGCCGGTCGGCCATCGCCGCTGGCGACCAGAAACAGCCGAAGTCCGAAAAAAGGAGTGGGGTCAAATAAACTTCGGGGCAGATCTTGTTTGGTACATCACAAACGTTGAGCTGTCCGTCCGATACAGATTGCCTTACCGAGTATGCCGCGTATGACTACCACGGAGTGACATACTACACGGTAATTGCTGTTCACCGCGCTCTGGCGTCACGCTGTGCAGCAGTAAGCACCTGCACGAGCGCCGGAATATCAGAACGCCTGACTGTGGACGGATCTCGCGATATCAGCTGTACGACCTCGCTCAAGCCCGCTTGCTTGACCTCGGTCGTCAGGTACTGACCTACAGAGTCGTCCTGCAGCGCTTGAATGAGCGCGATGCGCGCTGCGCCAGTCGGGTCGCCGCTACCTGTCAGTGTATTCAAAGCGTGCTCCATCTGCTCAGCCCGACGTTGCGAAGCTCCTCCGGACTCGATCACCCGAAACTGCGCACCGTCCGACGCCAGACCCCACCCTTCCGTTCCTTGCACCAGAACATCGTAGACGCCGGACTCCAGGCCGCGAGGCACAACAATGTCGACCGTACAGCTACGCCGATCCGTTCTCGTAACTTGGGCCTGTTTGAGTATACCGTTTCTCGCAAGCGCGACACCTCTGATATCCCCGCTGACGAGTGCGCAGTCACCTAACTGCAAAGTCGTGCGGGTTGTCTGGGTAGCGGTTCCCGATCCAACGGTGATCTGGACGACAGGCGGCACATCGAGTGCAATGGTCTGTCGTGGAAACACCACACTAAACGCCGTGACCTGAATTGTGGCGCTCGTACGTCCGGGATCAGCCCGGAACGTCTGTATGTAGCTGCCATTGAGCTGGTCTTCGAGCACCCCGCCCGGAGTCAGTCCAGAAACCTGCACGCTGATCTGATCGGTCAAGCCCGGCCCCATATATCCGCCGGATTGATCGCGTGGCGTGAATACAAGCCTGATACCTCGTCCTCCGCCCGTCATGACCCGAATTGGTGTTGTCCGTTCATCGACCTTGGGCGGAACGTAAGCGGATGTGACGGATTCCCTCGTGAAGAGATCACAATCCTCGGTGGTACCTTCTGTCCGGGCGGTCAATACATAATGCCCTGGGAACCGAGTTGACGGGAATATGCCGGCATACGTTCCCAGCACCGTGGTTTCCGGAATCGCAACTCCAGGGAATGTCACCCTGGCAATCGGATCCTTATTCAATCGGCGCGTGAGTGCCATGGTCATGCGTTGTACTTGCGAGATCGGCTCGCCCGCGACCGTAGCGGGAGTCGCGTTGATTTCAGACTGCGTGATGCCGGCTGACGCCAGGACGTTGCCAAGGCTCGCGATGGGTGCATCCACTTTCGCGATCACGTTGGCACCACTGATCGGCCCGCTGGCCCCTCGTACCTGTGTCCGTACCCGGATGGGTTCGCCGAGATCGAAGATGCCATCGGCAGATGGCTCGATAGTCGTGGCTTCAAGAATCTCGGATTCCGTGATGGCCGTCGCAGCAAAACGGATCGGAACCCCTGTCGGATTTTTGACCCGCATCGTCCATTTGCCTGCATGCAGCTGATTGGCGCCGACGCGCAGGGGCAGGCTCACCTGGATGACCGTATAAGCTGGAGCACTGATCCGTGTAATCGCGTCGCCAAACTGGCCGAGGTTACCATTGTGCAAGACCACCCCTTCAGGTGAGATCAGTTCTAGTGTGGGATCGAATGCCGGATTATCCCAGGTAAGAACGAATGTGACGGTCCGGTCCGGTCCAGAGACATTGATGGGAACCTCTCTGACCTGCGAAGGAGGAACAGTATCAACAGGATCAACAATCACTTCGGCACTAATCGCATTGGCGAGCGCATTCACAAAGAACTTGTCCAGCTCGAGTGGGGATTGTGTGACATGGAAAAATCCCTGCGCTCCCACATTGCTGAGCGCTTGCAAGAGTCCAATATCGAGACCCGACAGCCCTTCGCCTCCTTCGGTCCCAAAACCGACCGAGAAGACCTTAACGTTCTCGTTGTTGAAGCGCTGTAGAAACGAAGCTTCAGAAGGGTTTCCACCGGCCGTCCTCATGCCATCGGAGAAAAACAGCACGACTTTCCGTCTATCCGTGCTCGTCGGAATGAGATCAAGCGCTCGTTCCAACGCAGCGCGGATATTAGTGCTTCCGTTGGCCGTCATGGCCCCAACTGCTGCTTTGGCACCAGCAATGTCGCCCGCACCGAAGGACTTCACGGAACCCGATCCATCGCTGAAGTCGGTCGACGCAGATCCCGCGAAGCTGACCTCGCCGAGGCGGTCCCCTGCGTCGCGACGGAGCATGTCGATGAAGAGGTTGGCCGAAACCTGAAGCATTTGGAGCTTCGTCTGCGTGCCTGCGGTCACGGGTACCGACGCACTCATGCTCCCGCTCCGATCCATCACCATGACCACGTCTATAATCCGTCCCACCTGAATAGCGAGGAGATTGACGTCGTTGTGTTCGAGCACCGCGTCGCCACTATCGGCGCGAACGAGCAGAAAGACGTCCTCCGAAATGAGATCATCGATGGTCGCTGAGGGATTCCCCAGCAGCGCCTGAGCGTCCGCCGCGGAAATGGTCACGGTGCTGGTCCGCGTGGCTTCGGCACCGCCCGCCAGTGGGGCGAAGGCAGCGGCAGTCGTATCTGTCAATGCGACGTCATTGCCGAGTGCAAAGTCGCGCGAGAGAAACACCTGGTGAGTGAAACCCACGCCGGTGTCAACACTGCTGGTGTTCGCCACCTTCCAGTTGAACGTGATCGGTGTGCCGAACGCCGCCATTGCCACCCGATCCTGACTTGAAGGCACGAGCTCTGGCAGCGCGGGATACGGGAAGCCGACCAGGGCGAAGGATTGAGCATTTTCGCGCACGTTGAATCCGATGACGCGTGCCTTCCAGTGCCCGAACTGCGTCGGATCATTGGGGAGGTTCACGAACACCTGTTCCACATTATTCAGGTGATCCTTCCCTGTCGCCGCAACCCAGACACCGCCCGCCGCCACCGCGTTCTGCGGAACGTAGTCGATCGAGACCGGTCCGACTGCTTGCGGTACCGTTGGACATCCCGGAGGAGCCGTCCCTTGCGCACAGACGTACTGCCAGGTAAATGATGGGTTGGTGATCGGCGCAATCGAGGCCTGGACTTGAATCGCCGTGCCAGGCGGCTGGGCATTGTCCGCCAGCGGATTACCAGCCGCATCTAGTGTTGTGTGCCCGAGCCTCCAGGGATAGAAGATCGTTCCATTCGGTGCGACGAGTTCGAGATCGAGATCATTCACCAGCATCGGGCTCGTCGCCGGATTGAGCGTCGTCGCTTCAAAGTCATCCCATGCGAGGGTGACGGTGAGTGGGCCGCCCTGATTCACGACAAAGTCATATTCTCTGACAATCCCCTGGGAAATCGAACCTTGAATCATCTGGTTCGCCTGCGCACGACCGGAGACCGTGCGGGCGTTCGTGAGCATAGCCGCCGCCGCATTGATGTTGGCGGTCCCCCACCCGGTGGCGTAGTCGGGACCTGCCGTGGCGGCAACTTGCCCGAGACCATCGGTGCCGTTGGCCTGATTGGAATCTCCATCCATCTCCGGGCTGTTCACGCCCCGAACGTTCGCCTGCTGCACATCTGTGGCGGTCTGGATTAACAGCGCCCGTAACAGCGCCGGCAGCGGCGGGTTGGCGTCGAGGGTGGCTCCAATCGGAGCATTGTAGGTGTTTTGCCACAGCTCAAGCAGCTGAGCGACGCCACCCGTAATCGACGGCGTGGCCATCGACGTCCCGTTGCACGATACGTAGCCGTTCGTGAGATTGGTGCCATTCGCCACGCACGAACCGTCCCCGTTGGAGCCCGTGGAAATGATACTCGTGCCCAGCGCCAGGAGATCCGGTTTGATACGTCCGTCATAGGCGGGCCCAAGGCTGCTGCCTGGCGCGAGTGCCACCGCGGCAGCCCCAGCGAGGGAACTTTGATTGCCGACCACGAGGGTATTCTTGTTCTGCTTGGTGAGGGCAAAGTAGCCTGTTTGGCCGGCGATCGTGGTGGTGGAATTGAGGGTGCCGCCATTGGCTGGCCGCTGGTTGTTCGGAAGTTGGCCGTGATTGCCTGCCGACGCGACCAGCAGTCGTGGCGGAACCACGGTTCCCCCGCTCGTCGCGCCGCCGCGTATTAAGCTGTCGATGCGGCTATTTTCGGCGTCATAGTCGCCATCGAACGACCACGACTGTGAGCGGTTGGCAACATCTAAGGAGTTCGCTTGAATCGCCGTCAGCATGTTCCCGACGTTGTCGAGGTCACCAGACGAAATCAGTCCAGCCTGTGGCGCTGATCCTCGCCATTGAAAGGCTGTGCCGCCATTGGCCGTGCCGGCCGCGTTGGTGCCATTGCTCAGGCCACCGCTTCCTGCGATCGTGCCGGCGACATGCGTACCGTGGCTTCCGACTCCCGCTGCCGCAATCGTGGCAGCCACAGTGAGGTCGGGATGGGCGGCAATGCCTGTGTCATGCACGCCGACGGTGATGCCCAAGCCCGACGCGCCACCATAGGTAATGGTGTTCATGTTGATGGTTGCATTTTGCAACGCGTTGGAATTGATGACGGCCCGGCTGTTGTCGTTATCCGGCATCGCCGGCGCTGGGCCAGGATCAATGGACTCCACTTCGTCATAGGCGGCTAAGGTGCGCAGGCGGCTTTCTGGAAGCGTGACCCGGCGCTGCACGTCGCTGAGGTGATCGAACGACGTGGCTTCGGCGGCTAGAATCGCTTGGATACGGGCCATACTGACATCGGCAAAAAACGTCACCGTTAGGTTCAGCGCTCCCGGACTCTGGACCACCATGTTCGTGACGACATCGAGCGGCGAGGAGACGGTGTACCGTGCGTAATTTCCAACCAGAATGTTTGGCTCGATCTTATCCTCTGGGTCCAACGGAATGACGCTGGACACTAACGCGCTCGTCGCCGGATTGAATCGGCGTTCGATCCGGGCCAGGGCGTGGCGTCCAGGGAGATGTTTCAAGAGCTTGAGCCCTTCGCGCTCAAGTTGCACATTTTCCTTGCAATTGCAGGCCTTGTTGAGCGTGACAATCCCATGCAGCTGTCCCGATGGTGCCGCAGTCAGTCGTGAAAGCAGGTCAAACTGGAGCGAAGCTGAAGGCCACAGAGCGCCAGAGCGCATGGCGAGTCGCTCTCTGCGGAATAACTCGTCGCGCGCGTCATTGACGGGAGTCGTGATCTCAAGAAGGCCTCGGGCATCTTGACTGGCAGGGTCGCGCAGGACAACCCGCCATGAAACCCCCCGCGCCAGATCATCAGGCGACACATCGTAGGTCAGTTGCAACGGCGAAGAGCCGGTGACGTGCGCATATGGTGCAACAGGATCAGAAAGTAAGAGCCGTCTGCGCCCTTGCAACTCCATGTGGAGTTGCGAACTCGAACCGGTCCATGTAGCGACCACCACGATCTTTCCAGTGGCCGACACATTGAACTGTGTGAACGCGACGGACTGCGAGCCTGATACCCAGAAATTGTTGGACGTGGTGACGGGCTGAGTGGGCACGACTGGAAGCAAGGGCGGCGCCGTGCTACCCGGAGTCAGCGGCGCGCAGGAAGACAGTACAACGACAAGGAATGACATGGATAAGAGCCGAAGCCAGTTCATGTCCACCTCCGTTATGGCCGCCTTACTAACACAGCCATCAGGGGTGGTCAATCATAATTCTAAGTTGATTTACTTACTTAAGTATTAATCATCCTGGAACGCGTAGCGGTTCATCCCCACTCGTGCGGGGAACACCCGGTGCGCCATTCACCGGACTGATCCTTGAATGGCCGCGAAAAGGTCGTGGCGAAGAACGGTCCGTTCTCGCTGACATTCTGCCAGATCGTCGCCTTGATGTTGCCACATCGCAGCGTGGTCGCCGGTCGTTTGGATGAGTGGTTGGTCGCCATGGTATTTCCTCCTTATGTGAAGTGAAGGTGACTCTCTCACGGAGGAAAGAGAGTCACCGTACAGTTCACAGAGGAAACAGGAGGCAGAGGCCGGAACCGGCGGACCAAAGAGGGATAAGCAGCGGGAGTGACAGTCCTACTGGCGCCAGCGGTGCGCCTCGCAGGCGTAAGCCGGTCGGCCCTGCCGGAGGCGACCAGAACTATTAAACGAGACAGGGAGGCGTATGAGAGGCCTCGCCTTAAAAGTTCGAAAGAAGGGGTTTTGACAAGTGCTCGCTATTGCAACGGTTTCCCCATTATCTGCTGCAATATTGAGAGGTTAGTGCCTTCCATTGATTCCATGCGTTCCCGTCTCTTTCCTTCCTTTCCTGCAGGGTTTTGTCACAAAATTCACCACAGGGTTAGTACGTATAAAAGGTGAGGGAGTGGGTTGGTGTTATGGTTTTCACCGCTCTCTTCAACGCCGCGGCTGAATTCTGGATAAATCTGAAAAAGACGTATGAACTACGCCTTGCCAACAATTGACCTTCCCCCGATTTCATAGACACCTGTATCCTGCATAAGGAGGAGTGTAATGAGATGAATGGCATGATCACCAAGCCCCAACGGCGATACACGGAATCCTTAAAGAAGAGGCAGTCCGTTGGTCCGTGAGTCAGGGCAGCCTGTCTCCCAGGTGGCCCGGGACCATGGCATCGTGGACCATCTGCTCTACCGTTGGCGCGGCTACAGGGGACATCTCACATCGGGGATTTGTGGATAATCAAATCCTGGCTTGAGACTCCCTTTAGAGCGTTGACCCTCGGGTCACTCTGTTGACGAACGTTCTGGCACAATTGTGATCTTAACCCCCAGAAGGCTTGTCCCTATGAGAAACCCGTCACAAATCACGTCCCGACCCACATATTGCTCTAACTCTACGTCGCCAAAAACGGGGCCGGTCTTTCGACGCAGAATGTAACGACCGTTGTCGGTCTCCAGGAAGACCGCTTCACGTTCGCTCTTGCTGCCTTGGGCATAGAAGCCACGCGTCACACGACCTCTGACGCCCTTCACTGGAAGAGGCTGTGATCCATTCATAGCTCTCGGTCACCGCTGATGATAGATCCGGTAGCCCACAATGCGTCCGTTTATTTCTTTGGCCACCACCGCGACTCCGCGTTTAACTTTGTCGATCTGACCGTCACGTGGCGTCCCTACCGTCACGAAGTAACGGGAAGGAGACGCCCCCACTTTCCCTGCTCCGCGCTTCGGAGCTGGTGCTCCCTTTACCGCAAAGGCAGAGAACGACTGACTGGAGTCCAGCCCCGCTTGCTTGGCGATATTGGCGAGTGCTTGCTTTGTGACCGACGATACTTTTTGTACCGGCATCCGTTGAGACGCCGTGGGCTTGGTCTTTGACAGAAAGGCTCCAACCTCTCCGAGCTTCGCGCGTCGCTCAGCTCGAAAGAATCGCTCGGCCTGGCTGGTGTCCACCCCTTTCGGCACAGTCGTCGGCGTACTCCGCAACACCGGATGCAAGCTTGGATCGCCCAGCAAACAAAACTGCGCCAGCGTCTTCAAATCAACAGGATCCATTTGGGCGGTACCCTGCACGAACTGCTGGCGCGCCGCCAGGGCCGCGCGTCCGAGCGAGGCACCCTCTAACACATTGAGCAAGAAATACTGGCAGATCAGATCGGCTGCGCCATTGGAGTCCGCCGGACCATAGGCGATCGTGGTGCTACCCAAATACCCGTAGGCCCCTTGTCGCAGATAGCTCTGACAAATCGGCAGATCAATCCCCAGGGTCGTCGCATCGTATAATTCTGCCCCGTAGCAACACTCTACGGCTGCTACCGTCCCATCTACAATCTTTCCCTCGGTCGCCTTGGTCGTGAGCGCGGTGGGGTAGCTCTTTCCACGCTGACCCAAGAACTCCGGCGACGCCGGGCCTCCATGACAATTGATAAAGTGCGCACGGTTCTCCAGGCGGCCATGGGTTTTGTCAGGACCGGCAGGAGGAGCGAGGAGGAGGTCGGTCGCTTGGCCAAAAATATTGTTGAGACTTAAACGGGTGGAGCCTCGCCACTCCTCAGCTGACAGCCCAAAGTAGCCAGTATAAGTGTCCGGCTCCCGGCGTTGCGCAGTGGCTGCGGTTTTCAACAGTGCTACCAGATAAGACGGCTCGGCAGCACTCACCAGATCCGGCACCCGCCCTACCACACGCGTCGGGCCGACAAATCGGGCTGGGTCTCTGGCGTACGGAGCCTCACAGGCATACGGGACATCGCCCCACGCTCGTGTATCATCGTCACCATCCGTCGGATCATACACAGGGTTATCGAGATCCTGGTGAGGGACCACATCCGGCGCGCCAAGAATCATCAGGTAATCCGGAAGCAGTGCGGTGAAGACGGCGTCGATCGCCTGCTTATTTTCACGAGGGTCCGTTGCGTTCAGGACCGGCTTGCCACCCAACTTCTTCATGGTTTTGGCATCGTCGAGGTACACGACTCGGTTTTTCATACCTCGCTTTTTGTCTGCCGCTGATAAGGCACGCATGGTCTGGCGAATCTTTGCCGTTCCTTGACGGCCATACTTTTTCATCAAGGCGCTGCGATTGGTGACGATCACCTTGTCATCCATGGTCTCCCCCTCTCTTGATGTAGATGCTACCCTTCCTCATTTCGGTGAATGGACTCCACCGATAACAGGCTGGTCAGTAGAGCTCCGCAAGACCCGTTCGGATCGGCTCAGGCATGTTGGGCTGAGTCGCAATCTCCAAGAGAAAATTAGCATCGTCGGCCACGGTGAGCGGATCGAGCGCGATCGGCTGGAGTAGTTGCGACAGTGGCACGGCTGCCGCACGCGATGACACACGCTTAGGCCCCGTGAAATCGCGTGGGCCGTTGAAGGGGAGTCGTGGGCGCTGGTCCACGCCAGTGGCCTGAATCTCATCAAGCGCGAGCGACCACACCACCGGTTCCGGTGCATCGAGCGTCCGCCGGGCAGATTTCTTCGGCTTCGGTTTTTCGAGTTCCCGTGCCAACCTCGGGAGGTCACGAAACGCCCTCTTGAGTGTGCTACTGGCCGTACGCAGAGACACCGGCGCCACGTCAGGATCACCGGTCTCTTGCTGAAGAAACAATCGTCTCGTCTGTCCACCCACCCGCACCGTCTCCCCTGTAGTGACAAACGACTTCATCAATCTCGGCAGGCCGTAGCGAGCCACCCCGTTAATCATGACCAAACTAATCGCGGTTTCCTTTGCCCGAATCAGCGCGTCATAGGGGTCGCCCTCTTGATCAGCAATGACGAGGAGATCGGCACGTTTGCCAGTTTCGAGGGTCCCGAGGGCCTCGTGCCACTTGAGAATCTTCGCAGCCTCCCGTGTCGCCATGGCTACCACTTCGCGTGCGCTGAAGAGTCCGTTTAATTTGTGCTGGGAATAGAGCCAGGCGACCTTCAACTCTCCCAACAGGTTCTTACTGCCGGACGGTGACCAATCACTGCCGAGACTGATGCGGACACCCGCCTGCTTGGCTGCATCCACCCGCGCGGTGTCTCCATAGAGGAGTAGGTTGCTGAGCGGCGACCATACGATGGATCCCCCGTGTTGCGCGAGTACGCCGAAATCCTCGGGCAACAGCCCCGCAGCGTGAATGCCTGTGAACCGATCGTTGAGCGCCCACTGGTTCGGTGCGACCTCAAGCGCACGAAAATGTTTGCGGGCAATCGAGTCGAGTTGTCCAGGTTTGGTAATGCCCTCGCTCAGGTGCAGGAGATAGCAACTGTCCTCCTTCTTGAGCCGAGCGAGGAAGGACGTAGCGCCTTTCGCGTCCACGTCCGCAATGCGCCCTTGAGCCTCGGACAATGCGGGGTCATCGGTTTGTTCGACGTTGCGCACAATCCCTCGGTAGTACCGTTGCACGCCCGCATTGCTGCTCAGCATAATCCCCTGGGTCGTGGTGACTCCTCCCAACAGGCATTTACATTCAACATAGCGGACAAGCGGTGCGAGCAGCGCGGCTTTCCCCCGAGCATCTCGGTAGGTCCCCACCACCGTCATCGGACCGCTGATGAGCTTTCGGTAATCGGGGTGATCGGGCCACTGGCCGCGGTGTTGGAACAACTTCGGCACCGGGCTCCAGAGCGGGAGCGCGTTATAGCTGAGATGGTTGTGTAGTTCGATGAGGCCGGGAAAGAGCGTCCCGCCGGTCTCCACCACCGGCACTGTCTCGAATCCAGGTGGCGGCGGTTGCCTGCGGTCTTGCACCGCCACGATGGTTCCCTGCTCAATAAACAGGACCGCATCGGGCTTTACCGTCCAGGCATCATCCATCGTGACGACGCGTCCGGCCAGGGCGAGCTTCGGCCCTGCGAGCGGGTCGATCGGCCCACGTCTCTTTGCAGCCTTGGCGACCTTTGGCGTGAGGCCTTGCGCTGCCGGCAGAGGACCTAGAAGCGGATACCAGCGACGAGCGCCATCGGTCATATGATCACCCCTTTAGGCACGGTGAGGGTAATGTTGCGACGTTTCGCAAGGTCGTCAACGCCAGCCCGCTTCGCCCATCCGTCTTGCTCATGCATCCAGGCGGGCAGACCGGCAGGATAATCGAACTCGGGAATCCCCACTCGGTCACCGTCCACCCAGTTCTCTCCGTACAACGCGAGCGCCGTGGGCACATCGGGATGGTGCACGCTTGGCGAGAGGACCTGTAGGGCGGCGTTCCAGTTCTGCAGCATCTTCTTGGTCGCGGCAAGCAGTTTGACCTTCGCCCCCTTCGATGAACTTTCCGGCTGGGTCGGATGCGTTACCGCCGCATAGGCGACGGACACGGACTGCCCCGTCGGGGTCGCTCGCCAGAATTGCCAGGCCTCATCGGCAGCACCTCCGAGGGCGAGGACGGCTTCGATCTGATGTCCCACCAGCAAGGCTTCCAACCACTGATTGCGATACTCGATGAGCGCGGGATTCTTCCGCGTCTTGGCTTTGACGCTGCCGTACACACTGTAGAGATAGGCGTTGATGAACACATAACTCCGAGTGATCCCGAGTTTCGCCAAAAATCCCTGGACCCGACGGCCTGCTTCTCCCACCAAAATACGGCGCACAATCGTTTCATGTTGCGCCGGGTCTTGCCCGATCACCAGGACGCGCGCGGACCCATCGAGGCGACCTCGGTGAAAGATGGGTCCCCACTCCAGACGAAACTGTCCCGGCGGATACACAGACTCGCCCGGATAGCGCTCACATAAGCCCTTGAAGAGTTCCTCTCCATATCCTGGATCGAATGAGTGAGTCATCGCTCTGTACCTCCTCCTAATACTTCGGTAACCGGTGCATGTCTCGTACCGAGCACCCTACGCAGTAGCCCTGCCTCCGTATTTTCACGGAATTCTTGAGAAATCAATGGGGCATCTTACGCCAAAGTGCGATCTCGAGGGAGATATAGATACAGACTGTATCTGAAAATGGACACTAGGCGGTTGCATGTCTTTCCCTTGATGTCTCCTGCAAAGGTCCCTTCAGGAAGCTAGGGAAGCCCCAGGAGGGCCTGAGGCTTCCCTCTGAAGCCGCTCAACGCTTTAGGACATGAGCGGCGATCCACTCTTTGGCCTCAAAGGCGACATTCATGAGCGCCTCGAGGTCGTTGAGACCAAATGAGGTGCCGTTGCGCCATTCTCCAGTTCGTAAAGCATAGTTTTAAGGCCGGTGATTGGATTAGCTAGTGAATCTCTAGTCCCCGCAGACCATCCATGACCTTATCGGCTATGGCTGCATAGCCTTGCCCATTGGGATGAAACGTTCCGCTCATCCAATCATCTCTCCGATCATCCGGCCACTGGCTCATTGCTGAATCATTACTGGTTCGAATCATCCGAGCATGGTTGCTGTATGCATTCCACTGACTGAGTTGGGCCGGTTTCAGCAACCTGCTCCCGTAGTCCCCTGTAGAATCAGCACACCATCCCGCACCTTTCATGACGGATGATACGTCAACAAACTTCCAGCGACTTTTATGAGCAGCCGATGTAACCGCCTTGTTCAATTCGGGAATCACAGCCGCGTTGATTATATCCATTTCACCGTCATTCTTTTTTGTGGTTGTAAGATTGAGTTGCCATCCCCAAGGTTTGTATTGAGAAGGAATAGCTATCTTTGCAACACTCCATTCATTTTCAACGTTGTCGCCAGATGTATGGCCACATAGTTGCGATCCCGAAGAGTCTGTCAAAGGATTTGGGTAGTTAGGGATGACGACCTTCTCGTCTTTAACACCAAGAAGGTTTTCAATGACATAAGCCAATGCATTATACCGATACTGTAAGTCGGTGATTCTGGTTACCGCTGATAGTTCTCCATTAAGACACCCAAAGTCAGCAATATTTATCGGACAAACTACACGTTGCCTTTTCCGTGCACCACTTACTACAAGATCTCCTAAAGCCTTATAGTGTGAATCCTTTGGCAAAAGAGCCCACGCGATCAAGGGGCCAAAACCCATATCATTACCGCCGACCTGAAGAAGCACGAGATCAGGCTTGATCAAATCGGACGAAGAGCATTTGAGGAGCGCGGTTGTATCGATCCGACCAAGTTGAGCTTTCCCCCATGAAATATCCCTAAAGAACGAGCGAATGGTTGTGACCTCCATAGGGGATAGAGGATCAGCCGATTTTAGACATAGAAGATGAACCGCTGCAGATATTTGAGATAACGGAACGTCGCACTCTTTGCTGATCGGCCTATTACGTAATGGGTGTTTTCCTAATTGTATGCAGTTGCTGGTACGAGGCATACCTAGGGCAAATCTTTGAGGAGTTAAAAGGCCGTCAACAACTTCTGCTCCTGCGCAAGCGAGATGAACAAAGCTGACAATTTCATGGGGATTTTGTTGCGCGATCCTTAATGCAGCCATCGATTGCCATGAGAAAAACGATCGATTGCAACGATTGGAGTACCAAGTTGCCGGAGACTTGACCCACCCTTGAATATGATTTCTCTGGTTATGTCCAAGCACAATTTTATCTACGTTCCATTGGTCTTTTATGCCATTTTTCCACTCGGTCGGCTGATCCGGTGATCCTTCGCCAGCCCCATAGCTATCACCAAGTCCCAGAATGACCTTAAGTTTTGGAGAAAACTCATTAGGAGCGCTGGAAGCAATTACTAGCCCATTCTTCCGAATCGTAAGAGTACCCTCCCGTGGTAACAAGGCCTCGCTATTAAGTGTGGACGTACAAGAACCGTGTGCTATAAGTTCCTCGTCGATGAAGGCCTGGCACGAACCTGGTGGGATCTCATCAGCTGGGCCGTCCGTCAGTAGTCGGATTTTTACATAGAGATGCTTGGGCATCTTGACAAACTGTTTGTCATAACCTGGATTATTGTGAATCGGGTCTTCGATCCACGGCCCAGTCTCCTGAGTAGTGTACGGCGAAATGCCTTTCCCATTTTTTGATGCAGTTTCGGAAACTCGACGGGCTAGCCACTCAGTGAGAGATCGGTCTTCGGCGTGAGGGGCAAAGGTTTCAAACAGCAAACTGGACTCTTTAGGGTAATCCTTAGCAACGTAGTCGAATGCGCGAAAGCGATTTCCTATCTCCCATTCAACCGAGAATGCATCAACGGTGTAATTGAATCCCCAGAGGCTTAGTACAGCAAGATTTATCCAAACGACTCGAAGCGAGAATAACATGGTGCCACTCCGATCATGTGACGGTAATGAGGCGATTTCACTTCATCTTCGATTAGGGAGGAACCTAGTGTTTCGACTTGAACTCATCAATTCCTCTTCGGAATAGAGAAGAATGCATCTACGAACTAGATCTGTACGAACCAGATCCTCCTATATTGATTCAATAATAAATATAGAGACCCACTGAATCTAGGACTTCGCTCTCTTCTTATTGACCTCTGCCGAAGAAAGCATTATTGGATGAGCCGGGGAATCTTTGAAGGAGGAGTCAGTGACTAAACCCATATGTTTTGTGGCTATGCGGATAGGGGACAAGGAAACGGATCTTCTCTATAGGCGTGTGATGAAGCCAACAATTCGTCGTGTCGGCTTGGTTCCCAGGCGTATTGATCACATCATGCACAACGGAAGGATTGACCAGAGAATTCAAAAGGAACTGACTTCATGCCATGTCATGGTAGGTGATTTGACCTTTGCTCGTCCCTCAGTCTATTGGGAGGCAGGGTTTGGTGAAGGACGAGGAATTCCGGTAATTTATACATGCAGAACGGATCACTTCAGGGCACGTCCCCATGATGACCTTGGAAACTTTAAGGTGCACTTCGATCTTCACACGCAAAAAATTCTTCCTTGGAATTCGAAGCATGATAAAAAATTCGCTGCTAATTTAGAAAAACAGCTACGTTTCGTCCTTCGACCTCTTCAACAGGAACGGGCAAGAAATCAGGAATTTAAAAGGGAAGAAGAGGCCTTTTTGTCACTTAGCACAATTGATCAGATAAATGCCCTCTGGCAGCTCACACTTCCTCTCGTTAAGAAGGCCAGCTTCGTGATCCGCGAGTCAGAGTTCGATGTCGAGTCTTTCGGGGCAACTGCGGGCAAGAAAGTCTTGAACCCTACCTATAACCAGTCGCCATTTTTGGTTCGAGACAGTCTGAAAAGTGTACTCACGGGGAGAGTCTTAATAGTTACAAAATTTGGAAGCCGTGATCTCAAGGAGTTAAATCAGGCTTGCTATTATCCGATGGACAGAAAGCGTGCAAAGAAAGCTTTTCAAAATGGAAAGGTCGTCAGTGACCATCACATACTCATCAGCTTCACTCCTGTCTCATCAAAACTTATTGGCGAAAGATTACGCGACTTTCGTCGTATCACTGGAGATGGATGCTCCTCATGGTTCACGAGCCGAGCCTCGCCGATCTCCGATAAACCAACTAGGCCTCATGAGTGTTGGCTCCACGTCATAGATACGGTTCGCTCAGTTCGACAGGCAGGAGATAGAATCGCTCAGCTTCTAAGAAAGTTCAAGCGAGTTTCTGTTCAACAACATCCCAGTAGCAGCTGATTCTACCCCTATGGATCTTAGTGATGTCTGCCTGGTTGACGCCCTACACTGTGGGGATTCTGATACGCTTGGCCGCCCTCATAAATACGCCTCACTTTCGCCCCAAAACTCGATAAGGGCCTACGTCTTTCAGACTTATCGTCGCTTCCCCATCTTCATCCCGTCTGAAGTACGAGATTCGGCTTCGTGATGGCTACGGGGGGCAATCTTCCCCCTCAACACTGGCGATGTCTGGTCACTGCACATGACCTTGCCGATGAACAGGCAACTCTCAGTCACAACTGGTACTGTTCGATGGGTGCGAGGCGGTGACGATGGCGGTGAAACGCTGGTCCTGGACGGATAGGCACAAGCGTGTCTCGGGAAATAAATCAAAGTGCAAATAAAGGCTACACGAGTCCTATGTGGTGGCGTGAGATGCGCACATGCGATTACGGCCCATCCTTGAGAAGCGCCAATTGGTGCGACGCCTTTTCAGCTTCCTCACTTTTCGGGTACAGAACGATCACTTGTTTAAAGGCAGAGGACGCCCGTTTTGTATTCCTCATTGCAAGATATGCATAACCTTTTCTGAGGATTGCACGGGGAATCTTTTCGCTGTCGGGATAGTCGGTCTCTAATTTATCGAATGCAACAATCGCTTGCTGAAAATCTTTCTTGCCAAAATATGACTCCCCTACCCAAAATTGCACGTTTGGCACAAGGTTCGAGTTGGGGAATTCATCGAGAAATCCTGAGAGTCCTTGCACAGCCCCGTCCAAATCCCCATCCCGAAACAATTCCAACAACCGGTCATAGCGAACCCTATCAGGGGAATCAGTGCCCATTTTTGTTGATTCGGGCGCAAGAGTTTCTTTCGGGGATATGCTGGTCACCACCTTGGCCGAATTTTCTGAACTTGTAGACATACCTGTCGGGGACCATTTCCCAGATTCCGGTGTGGTTTCCTTCTGGCTAAGTTGAAGGCTCACGAATGCCACAACAATTCCAATGAGGGCAATCAGGCCAAATCCACCTAGAATGTAGGATCGAGACCGATCCGTTGTCGTCCGTGTCGGAGGGGGTAAAGCGGCTCCTTCATCTTTAACCTGCACTACCCTTCGTTGTTGGGGATCAACTTCTGATGTGCGAACCGCTGGCTCAGTACACACCTGTCCCAGTCCTTCGAATTTGAGATAACCCCGCTCCTCTGGTGGGATTCCGCCACTCGGGATACACTGAGAACCGGTGAGAACAGTTGGGACTTCCACTTGAAGCGGCTGTATGCCTTGCGAAGGGTCAGACCCGGATGAGGAACGCCTTGAAGCAACGGACTCCTGACCTAGTTGCTTGACTTCTAAATGTGCTACACCAACAGTGTCTTTAACCGCACCCTCAATGTGCTGACCTGACTCGGACGGAAGGTGTTCCTGGTCTCGTTGTAGTTGTCCCTTCAAATGCTCAATGAGCCGATCCATGTCTCGATGAAAATCGGGATCTGGGCGGACGACTATGCCGTTCCGATACGAGAGCCCTTGCAGGCTGGTCGGCAGGCGATCGACCGAAGGGACGGAGGCCCCTTCGACCAACACGGGAATGACCGGAATCTGGCGTTTCAATGCAGCCTCGATTTCGAGACGGACGAAGTCGCCAGGATCGGCCAAGCGGGACTTGCCTTTATGTCCCTGCGGCCTCATCCAGTGTCGCCCGATGACGGCGATAAACACATCGCACTTAGCCACTTGTTGATCCAAGTAGGTGCGAAAGTCGATGCCCAAGGGAATGGAATCCACATCCTTGAACACGGCTGTGCGCCCAAATTGCTGAGTGAGGCGATCATAGACGCGTCCGGTGACATGGGCACTATCCTCACGCCGATAGGAGATCAGAATTTTACTCATGGCTGGAACTGGCTCGCCCTACCACCACTTTTGCGACGCGAGTCTATCCCTACGGAACAATTCGGTCAATCCCGTGGAATGACAGGGGGGCACTTCCAAAGCTCATCTGATTCCTAGTCAGGGGACTAGTAGAGATTCTTTGCCCAGTGCGGAATTTGCAATCAAGCAGCTTTAGATTTGACAGCACAAAGCAGCTTAACAACCTCGGGGAACTGGACCTTCTCTAGAGCCTCCTGGATCGTCTTCATAGCAATCAGATCCTTGTGCACATAATCAGCGTGGACCGTCCCGGCTGAATGGCCGGTGATGACCTCGGCGATGTTGACCGGTACGGCGGCGCTGTGTAGGGCCGTGGCCATTCCCCTCCTAAAGCTGTGAATCACCAACCGAGGATCGGTAAGGCCTACCCCCGTCACCAACCGGCCAAACCATTTTCCAACAGGGTCACCGTAGCCGTTGTTGCCTTTACGGTCCAACTGTGGGAATAGCCGTTTGTGCCCCGCCTTCTTGATCGATTGAACGTACTGTAGGAACCCCAACTTCACGAGACTGGAATGAATGGGCACCTTCCGTCTACTCGCTTCATTCTTCAAGGTTTGGTCCGGCTCCTCATCAGTGATGGTGATAGCCTGAATACCCTCCACTTCCACAAGGTCTTTCAGGTACAGCTGTGCGGCTTCTTCGCGGCGGCACCCCTGAAACAAGAGGAGCAGTACAAGCCAATATCGCTCAGGTCGCTCTGTCCTTTGTGCCAGAAATTCCCTTGAGCCAACCACGGCCAACAGCTCGTCGGTGGTGAACGGTCGCCTTCGGACCACTTCTTTCTTGGCTTGCCGTTTACTAGGTGCTAAGTCCCTGGCTGGCGACAGACTACCTTCGGGGAGATAGTCATGTGTAATAGACCACCGAAAGAACGTCTCTAAATTCGAGAGATGCTTGATACAAGTGACAAGGGTCAACTTCCGGGCAACCTGCAAACTTTCCTTGTAGCGTACACAATCGGCCCTGGTGACCGTGCCTATCGGTCTATCTCCCCCGAGCAGTTCAATGAACCTCAAGAATTCGGCCTTCAGTGGGTCAGCCGTTCTGGGAGGACGGGGGTTAGCCACAAGATACTTTTCGAGCACCACGGTCAACAGAAGACTTGGTGCTACTTCCTCTACCGGCTCAACGCTACTCCGTACCGTCTCCTTATACTCGCCGTCCCACCGATCAGCTTCGGTTTGTGCATACTCGATCTTGGCCCGTAAGAGGCGACGGCAAAGGCGGGTAAAGTCAACGCTGGCATGATCCAAGGCTGGAAGACCGGCAGCCTGTACCAGCTCATCAGCTTCCGTTGTCACCGTTCGATAGTCACCCTCGGTCAAAGCTTCACTGGCACCATCTAACAGTTCCGAAAGACCAAGATCTATGTCTTCCCTAACCGCCTCCGTAATGCGCCCCTGCATAGCTCTTTCGTCTTCAGCGTTCTCTAGTGCTTCCTCTAGCCAACGAGAGACAAGGGCTTCAATTTGGTTCTTGGTCATGCGTCTGCCATGTTGTCTCAGGGTGCGAAAAAGGCGCTGTGCCGAGGCCTCAAGCTGCAATGAGCGGTAGGTAGCGTCTTCCCTCTCGACCGTCCCCAGAGAACGCCACACTTCCCGCTTCCCCTGGAAGTAAATTCTCAGCCTCTTGGGGATGGTGATTCGAGTATAGACAGATCGTCGATTATTGCGAGCGAACGTAGCCAACCAGCACCCTCCGAACGTAGCCACGGCGTAGCCATGGTCATTCTCTCGGCAAGTGCGTGATTGAATCACCGCTTTTTATGCAGTGTTTTGGCTTGTACTAAGTAGTTTATGGGGTGGATGACGGGTTTCGAACCCGCGACCTCCGGATCCACAATCCGGCGCTCTAACCAACTGAGCTACACCCACCATGAAGGGAAATGCGCACAATGCAACCGATGCGGTAAGGGGGGATCTTAGCAAAGACACTGGAGTGGCCGCAACCCGCTAGGGGATGTCGCCAACCGTCAAGAGTCACGCGGTGATCGACGGTTGGAGCTCCACATTACCTCCCACCGTCGACGATTGACCGATGATACCTACCCTCGTGCATCAAAGGCCGCCTGCATCTCTGCGGTGATGGCCGCCACCGTTGCTGCCGGGTCTTCCGCATCGCGAATAGGCCGGCCGATCACAAGATAATCTGCGCCGGACGCGATCGTCTGTGTGGGTGTCGTGGCCCGTGCATGGTCGTCGACTCCCTTGCCGGCCGGCCGGACTCCCGGCGTGACCACCACAAAGTCTGGCCCGACTTTCTGTCGGATAGCCGCTGCTTCTTCACCGGAGGCCACCACCCCGTCGCAGCCGACTTCTGAAGCGAGCGCTGCCCTGGCTGTAACCAGATCTTGGACCGTCCGCTGTATTCCCATTTCCCGGAGATCCTGACTGTCGAAGTTCGTCAGCACAGTCACGGCGAGCAGCTTCAGTGCCGAACCCTCCCGCCCCTGCACGGCCGCCATGAGCGCCTTGCGGTTCGCGTGGATGGTTAAAAACTCCACTCCCATGTCTGCAACCCGACTCGTCGCGCGGCGAACTGTCTCTTCGATGTCGAGAAATTTGAGGTCGAGAAACACCCGCATGCCCCGCTCCACAATCCGCTTCACCATCTCGGGACCTGCTGCGGTGTACAGCTCAAGGCCGACCTTGACGAACGAAATATGCCCCTGGAGCCGGTCTAAGAGCCGGTCTGCTTCCGCCGCTGAGGGCACATCCAATGCAAAGATGAGTCGGTCACGTGCCGCAGTCTTCACCATACGCGTACTCCTTCTTGAGTGCCGATCCTTGACGACCGGCGAGATACTATGATACTAGTCACATTCTTTTTCACAGGAGTGATCGATGCCTCAGATTCATAAATCGACGATTCGACGTGCGCGTCAAGCTGAGCGACGGCATGAGCGCAACCGGGCCACGATGAACGCGGTGAAGACGATCATCAAGAAGGTTCAGTCCGCCGTAGCCGGGAAAAAGGCTGACGAGGCCAAAACCACCTTGCTGGAAGCCACCTCGGCGATCGGGAAAGCCGTTTCGAAAGGTGCGCTTCATCCTAATACCGCATCTCGCCGAATTTCTCGCCTGGCGTTGCACGTCAACGGGCTGTCCGGCTCTTAATCGTCCGGACGTTCGACAGCACCCGTCCAGGAACCCGCTTCGGTGACGCCGGAGGACGATTCGGCGTTTCACCGTGTGGGCTTGCGGTATCTTCACACAGTTTCAAGAGTAGACGCTCCAGCACCATTCGTGGCCGACTGCCGCTGCCCCCTTTCAGCCTCCCATCGGTGTCCAGAAAAAGACCTAGCGCGGCTTGAAGATGTCGCTCGGAAAACCGATCGAGAAAGGAGCGGACCTTCAACGGGTCCATGCGTAAGCTCCTCGCTGCCTCATTTTCACGACCGCCATTGGCCAGCAACTCTTTGATCTTCCAGAGACGGCGATACTGCCACGCAAGCGAGCCAAGGATCCGAAGCGGGGCTTCTCCTGCTTCTAGATTCCGCGCCACAATGGAAAGCGCCTGTCCACGACGACCCTCCGCGATAGCCAACGTCAAGTCGAACACAGAGGCTCCCGGCTCCATCCCACGCAACAGATGCACATCGGCGGCGGTCACCGCCTGATCGGCCGGCACATAGGAAGCCAGCTTCTCCAGTTCTCTCCGTAAGCCATAGAGTGATGCGCCGCAAGCCTCCTGCAGCACGTAGGCCGCTGCTTCCTCTAAGCGAAGCCCGACCCGTTCCGCTTCACGGGCAATCCAAGAAGGCAGCTGCGCCTCGCGGAGGGGTGAGCAATCGACCATGCATGCCGCGCGCGCCAGGGCTTGTGAAAATTTCAGCCGACCATCCAGCTTCGGGCTTACGAAGACCAGCGTCGTGGAGTCCACCGGATTGTTCACACTGTCGAGCAGCAGCTCGCTTTCTCGAGCGGTCAGTTTTTCTGCCGCCTTCACCACGACGACGCGACGCTCCGCGAAGACCGGCACAACCGCCACACTGTTCCGAATATCGGTTCCGCTCGCGTCATCCCCATAAAACAGTTCGTAATTGAATTCATCTCCTTCGCCGCCAAGGGCCGCGCGCTTGATGGCAGCAAGCGCAGAATCCCGCAGAAGGTCTTCTTCCCCCACGATGAGGTACAGAGACCCAGGCGCCTGCTGTTTCAGCGCCACCTCTAGTTGCACAGGGCTCATGGTCGATGCCATTGGTCCAGACCTTCGATCTTAGTGGGACACAGAAGCGGGCGCAGACGCATGCTTCGTGAGCGCTCCCATCTCGAGCTGTAATAAAAAGCGCGCCGCCAGATCAGCCGCCACAAAGCGACCCGCCTGCTCAACCGCGCGGTTCTGCAGGGCCCGATTAAACTGGAGATCGGGCGTAATGAAGAACTCCGACGACCCTTTGACAACTTGGCTCCACACCACTTTTCTTGACCGTGCGTCTTCAACCCGAGCCAAGACGACCACCTCAGTCCTACTTTCCAACGTTGCCGTCGAGGAAAAACTGAGCGTCGGCACGATCACCGAAAGGATTTGCCCGGTTAACACAAGATCCGCCGCTTCAGAATCAGACACGACCTGCGCCCCGCTGCCGGCAGAAAATTCTTCGCGGAGATAGTTGGTGTAGCGCGTTTCAAGATTCGGCTCGAAGCTACCATTGACCAATGTCCGGATGATGAGGCGCGGCGGAGTCTCTTGGGAAGCGGTCGCAGAGGCTCCTCCGATAGTTGGGCCAGCTCCCTCCACTCGAAACTGGTACCCACAGGCGGTCAATAGAGTCATCACCGTGAGGCACCCGATGGCCAAGAGCGGTGTACGGAGTCCGACGTGTCGAGTGCGCGAACCAAGCATGTCCTCACACAACGAAGTTAAGCAACTTCTTTTCGACGTAGATCACCTTTTTTGATTCTTTACCTTGGATCCACTCCGCCGCCTCTGCGCGAGCCAGTCGTTCGATCTCATCACGCGACGCGCCGACGGGAACATCGATTTTCGCTCGAAGCCGACCATTGACCTGAACCGGGATAATCATGCGCTCGCTCAGCGTCATCGCTGGATCGAAGGTCGGCCAAGGCTGTTGCGACACACTGGGTTGGTGTCCCAGCAAGTCCCAGAGTTCCTCGGCAACATGCGGCGCGAACGGCGAGAGCAGCAAGACGAACGGCTCGATCACCGATCGAGACCGTTGCTGCGCCTTCGTCATCTCATTCGTGAAAATCATCATCTGCGAGATCGCCGTGTTGAACCGGAGGGCCTCGATGTCCTCGGTAACCTTCTTGATGGTTTGATGAAGCAACCGTTGGTGATCAAGGCTCGGTTCGGCTGAGACGACCGCGTTTGAGAGCCGGCCTTGTTCATCGACCATCAGCCGCCAGACTCGTTCCAAGAAACGGGTCACGCCTTCCACACCCCTGGTACTCCAGGGTTTCATCGCTTCGAGCGGGCCCATGAACATTTCATAGAGCCGTACGGCATCTGCACCGAACTGATCGATCATGTCGTCCGGGTTCACCACATTCCCCCGCGACTTCGACATCTTCTGATTGTCTTCTCCCAGGACTATACCCTGATGTACCAACTTCAGGAACGGTTCAGGAGTGCTCACGACGCCGATATCGAACAGAACTTTATGCCAGAATCGAGCATACAACAGATGCAGAACGGCATGTTCGCTTCCCCCGATGTACAGGTCCACGGGCATCCAATAGCGCTCTTTTTCCGGGTCTACAACCTGTGTTGAATTCTTGGGGTCGATGAATCGCAAGTAGTACCAGCAAGACCCGGCCCACTGCGGCATGGTGTTGGTCTCGCGCCGAGCCGGCTTGTTGGTGGTAGGATCGGTTGTGACGAGCCACTGGTCCAAGTTCGCCAATGGGCTCTCTCCTGTGCCGGATGGTTTAAAGTTATTGGATTCCGGCAACACGAGGGGAAGTTGCTCTTCCGGAAGCGGGCTCGCTTCTCGATTGATCCACACAATTGGAAACGGCTCCCCCCAATAGCGCTGGCGGGCAAAGAGCCAGTCCCGGAGTTTGTAGTTGACCGCTCGCGTGCCCTGCCCTTGCTTCGTCAACCAATCAGTGATCTTCGGAATCGCCTCGGAAGGCGTGAGACCGTTGATTGAGAAAGTGCCATCGCCCGTGGAGGAATTCACAACCTTCCCGCAATCCGTATCGGTGAAGGCCGCTTCCTGAACATTCCCGCCTGATATAACCTCACGAATCGACAACGCGTATTGTTGCGCAAAAGCCCAGTCTCGCTCGTCATGCGCCGGCACGGCCATGATGGCGCCTGTTCCATAACTCATCAGTACATAGTCTGCGATCCAAATCGGCAACCGTTCCTGGTTCACTGGATTGATCGCATAGCCGCCGGTGAAGACACCGGTCTTTTCTTTTTCGAGCTCTTGCCTTTGCAGATCACTCTTATTCGCCGCCGCCTTCCGATAGGCTGCAACCGGCTCTTTCTGTTCCACGCTTGTGATCATATCCACCAGCGGATGTTCCGGTGCCAGAACCATATAGGTCGCGCCGAACAGCGTGTCCGGTCTGGTCGTGAACACTCGGACCGCGCCGTTCTGATTGGCCAAAGCAAAATTGACCTCCGCGCCGATCGAACGGCCAATCCAATTCTTTTGCATCTCCAACGTACTGGAAGGCCAGTCGACCAGTGTCAAGTCTTCAAGCAACCGATCAGCGTAGGCCGTGATCTTGAGCACCCATTGACGCATCGGCTTGCGGACGACATCGAAGCCACCGACTTCACTCTTGCCATCGACGATCTCTTCATTCGCCAGCACCGTGCCGAGCGCCGGACACCAGTTCACAGGGACTTCCGCTACGTAGGCCAATCCTCGTTCGAAGAGCTTGAGGAAAATCCATTGCGTCCACCGATAGTACTGCGGGTCGGTGGTGCTCAGTTCTCGCTCCCAGTCATACGAGAGCCCCACACGCTTCATCTGGCGCTTAAAGGTGGCGATGTTTTGGGCCGTGGTGATCGCGGGATGAATCCCTGTTTTCACCGCATACTGTTCAGCCGGCAGACCAAACGCATCCCAGCCCATCGGATGCAGAACGTTGAACCCACGCATCCGTTTATATCGAGAGACGATATCGGTCGCAGTGTACCCTTCCAGATGCCCGACGTGGAGTCCGGACCCGGACGGGTAGGGAAACATATCCAGGCAATAGAACTTTGGCCTTGAGAGGTCATCGGAGGCTTTAAATGGGCGGTGCTGTTCCCAATAAGCCTGCCACTTCGCTTCGATGGCGTGATGGTCGTAGGTCTTACTCATGATCCAGAGGATATGTATGATCGACGGGCTTGCAGACCCGCACAAGGACAGAGGACTGTATCATAGACCGTATGGAGCAACAAGAATGCGGAATGAGGAAAGACGCCCGGTAAGAAACCGGCCAGCTGACCAGAGTCGTGGTCAGCCACCGGATATTCGAGCAGGTCTAGAAGTGATACCCAACCCCGAAGACAAAATGGTGGAGTTGAGAGAGGGCATTGATGCCAAAGTGATTCACATTGGCTTGCCCGGCCAGATCAATGCGACCGTAGTTGTATTTCCATTCGCCGAACATCGAGACATGTCCCGTCAGCCGATAGCGAAGACCGACTTGGGTATTGAGGCCGTATCCCGTGTTCGATTGCGAGTAGTTCGACGGACTGCCCGAAGCAGTGAGCTGCTCCTGATGGAGAAAGAACACCCCCGGACCGACTCCGGCATAGGGCTCGAACGCTCCGGCTTGGTACCGCACCATGATGAGGGGCGACACGACCACGATTCGATTGGTCGCTCCCGGCTCGTCCTGCTGAATCGTGCCGATTCCAGGGGCGTTCAGGGTCAAGCGCTGGGCGGGCCGATGGGGAGTCGTGACGAAGGCCTCAAGTTCCACGCCCAACCACGGTATCGAGTTGAAGTAATGTCCGACCTTGGCACCATACATGATCGAGCTATTCAACTGAACGTTCGAAATGGAGGTACCCTCGGGAAGGCCGACGAAACTTGGATCGTTCACCCGCCCACGTACTGTATCTGGGGCGAGGGTCGCCCCGACCATGCCAGCGACATAGGTCTCGGCGAAAGCCGGAAGCGCCGAGACGAGGCCTAAGGCGATCGTCATACCGAGAACCCTGCTCTTGGACCATCGCAGTTCGTCTCCGATGTTAATATTCATCGAGATGTCTCCTTGGATAGCCGAACGCATTACTGCTTGCAGACTACGGCCTCGGCAGGCATGCTGGCTATTCTGCGAAAGTCGAGGGGGCTACCCAGAAGGAGTAGATGGGACTATACGCGACTCAGATCTTTCCGCGACTGATGGATTGGGTGATGGCTCGACCGGCATTCTCGCAACTGCGAGAAGCGTTGTTGCAGCTGGCTTCCGGAGAGGTTCTGGAGATCGGGTTCGGCACGGGCCTCAATCTCCGCCATTACCCGACCACGATCACTCGCCTTTCCATCGTTGATCCGGCGACTCTGCTCCCAGCATTGGTCGCTCGCCGCATGGTTGCGGCGCCGTATCCGATCCAGACCACCCATGTCACAGCTGAGAACCTGCCATTTCCTGACCAACAATTCGAAACCGTCGTCAGCACGTGGACGCTCTGCACGATTCCCGATCCAGTGCTCGCACTGCACGAAGTTGGACGCGTCCTCAAACCGGGAGGAAGGTTTCTATTCTTGGAGCATGGCCGAAGTGATGACCGAACGATCGCCGCGTGGCAGGACCGGTTGAATCCGATTCAAAATGTGATGGGGTGTGGATGTCACCTGAACCGGCAGATCGATCAACTGATTACCCAGTCCGGCCTCACGATCGCTCACCTCGATCGATTCAGCATGCGGGGTGTGCCCAGGTTGGTTGGTGAGATGTACCGAGGCACGGCAACCAGACAGAATTAGGCTGGTGACCGGCCATTGAGAAAGGGTGTAAATCCGGCCACAGAGAGAAACTGGGGAAGTGGAGACGGCGGTAATTGCGAGCTCGACTTGGCGCTGTGTACCAGGTGGGCCACCCCGAATGCTTTTGCGGCCATCAGACAGCCTTCATCGTCATCCATGAACAGGGATCGTGACGGATCGAACCCCAACAAACGCTGACAGTTCGGCCAATACTCCGGCCGCATCTTGAGATAGCCGACCTCAAAAGCATCTACAATCCGGTTGACGTACCGATCCAGCCCAGTCTTGGCGACTTTCACCGATACACCTGCAGAATGGGCGTTCGTCACGATGGTCACAGGCTTCCCGAGTTGCCGAAGATGGCGCAAAAATTCTTCGGCACCGGGCAGAAAACCGATCATGTGATCGAGCTCCTCATGCATCGCCACCACGTCGAGGCCGACCCGCTCCGTCCAGTACTCCAGATCTGTCCACGCCAGTTCGCCTTCGACCGATCGGTACATCGCCATCAGGCGATCGCGAGCCTCCTCAAATGGAAGGGCGTGGAGCATGGCATATCGACGCGGCAGCTCCTCCTCGAAAAAGAAGTTATCGAAATGGCGGTCGAGTAACGTGCCGTCCATATCGAGCAGCACATCGTCAATGTGAGTCCAGTCGGGGAGGTGCTGAGGACTGAGGAGTGAGGAGTGAGGCATAGGGAAAGTATAGCCGAAGCACTGCAGAGAAGACGAGGCCGGTTGTCTTTCAGAAAAACCCTGTGTTACGGTCCAAGAGCTCATGCCACGCACGAAATCCGCTCCCACACAAGAACCGACGCTGCCGTTGCTCCCAACAGAAGGGGGACCACCACCGCTTGTCGCCATCATCGGCCGGCCGAACGTGGGAAAGTCGACGCTGTTCAACAAGATCTTAGGCGCGAAGATCGCTATTGTGGACGACGTCCCCGGCGTGACCCGCGACCGCAACTATGCCGATGCCACCTACCGTAATCGAAAGTTTCGGTTGGTCGACACGGGGGGGCTTGATCTCTCTTCTTCAGATAGCATGTTGACCTTGATTCGACGGCAGTCGGAACTGGCGATCGCTGAAGCGGATATCCTCATCGTACTCCTGGACGGTCGCTCAGGACTGACCCCGCCGGATCATGAAGTCGTGAAGCTCTTACGCGGAGTCACGAAACCCCTGTTCTATGCGATCAACAAGATCGACACACCGAAGTCCGAACCCCTTCTCGCCGATTTCTACAAGTTGGGGACCGACCAACTCTATGCCGTCTCTGCCGAACATGGCCTGGGCGTTGCGGAACTGCTGGACGACCTCTATCCTCTCCTTCCATCGGTTGACGGAGCAGACGAGCTGCAACCACTGCCTCGCGTGGCCGTGGTGGGACGCCCGAACGTCGGCAAGTCCACCCTCGTGAACGCGCTGCTGGGAGAGGAGCGGGTCCTCGTCAGCAATGTGCCAGGAACGACGCGCGATCCCATCGACTCGTTGGTCACGCACCAGGATCAACGCTACGTTTTCACTGACACGGCAGGCATCAGGCGACGCGGCAAGATCGACCGTGGAGTGGAAGGCTACAGCGTTCTTCGATCACTCCGTGCCATCGGTCGGTCCGACATCGGGGTCCTTCTCCTGGATGGGGTGGAAGGAGTCACGGAACAAGACACCAAGATCGCTGGGGCCATTCTCAAGCAAGGCCGCGCCTGCATTCTCCTGATCAACAAATGGGACTTACGAGCTGGAGATACACAGGCGCGGCAAGAATATGAACTTGAACTCCGCCGACGACTTTCCTTTCTGACCTGGGCTCCGATCCTGTATGGATCAGCCCTCAAGCCGGAATCCATCCACCGTCTTTTCCCGCTCCTCAAGGACGTGCACGCCATGTTCACCAAGCGTGTCCCCACTGGCGCGCTGAATACCTGGCTGCAGAAAATTCTCGACACCCATCCGTTGCCGGCCCGCAAGCACAAGCCGTCGGCTGTGACGAAGTCCGCCTATATCACGCAGGTGGCCACCAAACCGCCGGTCTTTGCCTTGTTTGTTGGGCATCCGGAAGACCTCACGCCTTCGTACTTGAAGTATTTGGAGAATCAACTGCGCGAGACCTACCAATTCACCGGCACCCCGCTCCGCCTCATGGTCAGGAAGAAGTGACCGCTCGCTGAAGGTAGTATCTCTGTCACATCGTCTTTTACTTACCTTCTATCCCTAATCCTTTACCATTCGAGAATCACGCATCTAAGGAACGGTCGAATACGGAACCCTGCCTACTTTAGTATTGAAGTAAGGGAAGTGCTGTATGAATTAAAGCCGGACGTTGACTTCAGGTTTTTCCTTGGAAAAGAACTCCTTCTTGAATGGACGAGGTGCACCCGTACGGGCCCTTCGCGTCGCTCTGGGCGTCTTAACCTGGTGTCCACGAAATCCTGGTCAGGTCATGAACAGACATGTCATGACTCTTCATTCTCTTCGTCGTACCATTTCTCACGATAGATCGGGCAGAGGCCTTTCGAGCGGAGAAAGTCGGTCACGTCCTTAATCATGCCGCCGTTTCCGCAGAGATACACGGCGAGGTTGTCCACCATCTTGACCCGCTCCTGCACCAGCGCGGTGACGCGACCGGTCGAACCGGTCCATCCCGCATCCGGACGAGACAATGTGATGGTACGGTGAAACAGGGGATGCCGGGCCGCCAGTTCGCGCAACTCTTCCTGATAGTACAGATCGCGCTGGGCTCGGAGCCCCCATAGCAAGGACACGACCTGCGGGGTGGCTTTAGATAACAGGGTATGGAGCATAGACCGGAGCGGGGCAATCCCCGTGCCGGTCGCAACAAATAGGAGATTGCGTGGCGCATCGTCGCGCAAACGAAAGCTTCCCGCCGGCCCTTTGAAATGGACCTGATCGCCGGGTTTGAGACCAAAGAGAAATGTCGACCCTGGTCCGTGGTCCACGCGGTTGAAGACCAATGTCAGGATGCTCCGTTGACTGGGCGGCGAGGCAATCGAATAGGCACGCGTCATCGGATGCGGTCTCCCTATGACGGGAATCTCAAAAGAAATGAATTGCCCCGGCTGGAAGTCCAGTGTCGCAGGCGCGATCAATCGCAAATCAAGCTCACGGACATCGTGCGTGAGATCATGCACTCGGACAACCTCGGCAGCATTTGTCTGCATCCTTGAGCCCTCCTCTCAATTCGAATATAGTCCGCTGCGGACTCTTGATATCTTATCTGAGCCCTTGAACACGAAAATAGACCGACGAGGAACACTCTGGATTCCAATAATCACCCTAATCACCAATCACCGCGACTGCCAATGGGCCGATAAGTGGCAATCTATAGGAAAAGAGCCGACGGTGCTGCATACGACAGAACCGGGACGCACACTCTTTCATCAATGCCACGGTGACGCTGCTTTTCTTCGAGCCGGTCTCATTCACCACGATCACAGCAGACGGTGGTACTTCTTTCAACCGGCGGCGTGCCGTGAACGTGCAGTTCACGCTGGAGCGCAACAACACGGTGCTAGGCATCAAGCCGGCCAATCCGCTCCCCGCTGCAGACCAACAAGTTTTACAGCTCACCGGCAAACCCTCTTTCGGGTTGACTCTAATTCTGAGCTCATGTTATTTCGCATAGACGATTGACGGATTGGGATTGATTGCGGCACCATGACCTCAAAGCTTGAGGAGTTTGCGTGTAGGCAGAACGAACGAGTCATCACCTCCATACCGAACCCCTTCTCCATGGATCGATCGGCACATTCTCGACAATTCTTTCTGGCGGTGTTTCTGCTCGGACTCATCCATGCTGGATGCGCGACAGCCAGTCCTCCGGACGGAGAGAAGGCCCAGGCGCCATCCTCTGAGCCTATCCCCTTGGAATCTCAGCTCGATACCTCTACAACGGCGCAGGCCCAGACCAATCAGACCCAGACCGATGAAGCCCCTCCCAGGCCATCAGAGGTTGATGAGGTTGCACCGACTCCCCCTCAGAGTGAGGTCCCCGCTGCCGTCGAGCCCCAGAGCAGCGAGACTCCATCGGCTGAGTCCACCGATAGTTCTCCAGCCGCTCCACCACAAGTGGAAAGTCCTCCCACTGCTCAGCAGGAGACCGTTGAAGCTGCCCCCATCCGCACCGATGTGACCCCCTCCATCAGACTGACCGGACGGGTCTGGCGGGCCAAGCCAGGGATCGTCTTCCTGAAGACACCGATCGGGCTCATGTCGCTCAGTTCAAAGACCACGCTCAAAACCCTCCCTGCCTCGCAAGAGGTGTCCTTCATAGTCCACGAAGACTATATGGTCATTGATATCGTGAGGCGAACTGATGGGATCTTCGTCCACCGCTACCTAACCGGACCGTTCAAGCGAGACAACGGAGACGGCACAAAGTTGCTGCTTTGGACGCCAAACGGCGGGTTGAGAGCCTTTCGCATGGGAACCTATGAATCTGTACTCGCAGCTCCCAAGAACGGCGAGTCTGTCACGGTGGAAGTGGACGGCACGGGTAGCATCATCGGCGTGCATGACCTCCAGTTCGATCTTCAAATCGGCCAGGTCGCCACCCCTGGAAGTAAGGCACATCTGTTGCTCACCGGCACGATCTCCAAAATGAAGTCTAATTTTATCTTCTTCAAGACGCCCATCGGAATCGTCAACGTCAACACCAAGATCGGCATCAAGAATGCCAAGATCGGGCAGACCATGACCCTGCATATGCACAACGACTCCGTCGTAGCGGATCTTGCCGCGTCCAGCGATTCGGCTCTTATCCGCCGTTTCATCACAGGACCGTTGGATTTTGCCACGCCGGATCGAACCAACGTCAGGCTCTGGACCCCGGAGGGAGAACAGAACTACCCAGCAGATCTTGGTAAGTCCGCGCTGAACGGGGCGAGGGAAGGGACCCCGATTACAGTGGAACTCGACGGGCAAGGCGACGTCGTCGAATTTCACCGGATGAAGTAGCTCATGGACTTCCCACCTTCGTCTTGACTCTCTTTTCCATCCCCTCGTAGACTCGCTCGGTATGTGCGCCTCACCCACAACTCGTCGCTTGCCGACCTCCTCCTCAACGGATCCCCATTCCGTCACAAATTTTGATACGCTGTATAAAGATCACGTCGATCTGATCTATCGTTTTGCCCATCGGTTGTGCGGCGAACCCGAGGCGGCAAAGGATCTGGTTCAGGAGACCTTTTTGAATGCCTATCGCGGCTTCGACCGATTTCGTGGGGACGCCAGGATTTCGACGTGGCTCTATACCATTGCTTCGCGAGCGTGCTTGCGCATGCGGCGCAGACGGAAAGGTGCCCCGGAGCGAGAGCTATCCCTGGAGGAATTCATTCCCACAACGGACGGTGAATTTCGTTTGCAGATTCCGATCGATGGACTCAGCCCCGAAGCCGCGCTCCACAACAAGCAATTGCGAGCCGCGCTCGATGCCGCGATCGACCAATTACCGAAGAAGTACAAAATGGTCTTGGTGCTTCGCGACATGGAAGAGGTCAGCGCCAAGGAGGTCGGGACTATCATGGGCTTGAACGAGCGCGCGGTGAAATCACGTTTGCACCGGGCTCGACTGTTTGTGCGCCGTCAACTCAGTGCGCGAGGCCTCGGTGAACCGATCACTGATCACAACCACTCACGAGGGTAGCAGAGGGACTACTCCATATGGCACAACGTAGCGCGTCCAAACGGAAACGGCAGGCTTCCACAACTGGGCAACCACACACTCATGGAAAAAGCCGATGTCTGCGCATCCTGCGCCAGTTGTCCGCCTATATCGATGACGAACTTTCCACGAATATTTGCCAAGAAATTCGTCAACATCTGGGTGCCTGTCCTAATTGTGAAACCTTCGTGATGTCGTTGCGCCAAACCGTATCGCTCTGTCGCCAAAGTCCGGCACCGACGCTATCAACAGCCGACCGAGCGTTGATGCGTGAGAAAATCCTGAAAACCGCCTCATCTCGATAACCCACAACAGCGTGACTCTTTTTCACCATGACTAAAAACCTATTACTTGAAATATTACTCCTGTTAGGACTGCTGACGGCCGTTGAGACAACCCTGCCTGACCTTGTGACTGCGGCGTCTCAACCTCCTCAAAAAGCAGCTAAGAACAAGGCCGTCCATAAGGCCGCCGTCGACACAGCCCTTCGATATGCCGAAGCGATCGCTAAAGGCGACAAGATCACGACAGGGCAGTTGGACTTCGCGTGTCAATACAAGCTCCTGATGGTACCGTTGGCCAACCCTCAAAATCCTCAGGCGACGGACACCTCGTATGAGGCTTGTTGGCAAGAGCTGACCTCAGGTCATGCCCCGTTTATCAAACGGTCGGATATTGGGATGAATGTCCTCTGGCCCAGTACCGGCCCGCTCGTATTTTATGGAGATGACCTGTCCCGCGCTCCCGCCTCCGCCTTTGTGATGGATGCGCTGGGAGTCTCGCCGCCCGGAACCGGCCTTCATCTTACGGTGACCGACGTCCGTCCGATCCCAAGCGGATCCTTCCGACTGAAGCCGAACGGGAAAGTCATCGGAGTCCCGACCACGCTGGTCGTGCTGACCGTCCACTATCATGACCCTCTCACCTCACCGGTGACGTACGGTCCAGGCACCGTCCAGTGGACGAACACGATCACACGCGAGCGACGCGCCGTGAAATCCATCATCACACAATGGGTGGTCTTCACCGGACTCAGAGCCCATGGGTTTCCACGTGACACAGCTGTCTTCCACCTCCCTGTTACCACCACACCTGAAGCAGCGGGCATGGTGGCCGACAAAATACCGTTCACGACGGAGATCAGCCGCGCCCTTCCGAACTCTATCGTCTGGTGGGGTCCTGAAGATCAGCCAGGAACGTTGACCGCTGCCGCCGCTCGCACCGCCGCGTTTCCTGAATTACGCGATCGCGTCGCCCTGCTCAATCGCATCTTGATCATCGACCCGCATCAGGTCGATGCGCTGACGGTTCTGACCAGACATCTCTATGCGGTCCTGCTTCGGGAATCCGCCCAGAGCCACAAACTGAACGTCAAGGATCCGGCGTTATCGCTGACCGTCAATGAGTTCTATTGGAACATCTATGCGACCGCCGGTCGCCTCGACCTCGCGAATGGCATGGAGATGGGCGGATTCTCGCAACCGACCCCGGCTGATTTCCTGTACCGGCTGTTGCCTGCGTTGGAAACCCTTGCGAAAACCCATCCAGAGCAGTTGGATACCCGCTTGCGGCTCGGCATGGCCTATCGCTGGAACAATGACCAGATTCCGATGATCGAGACGTTCGAAGCGTTGGTCAAAGACATTCCAGCTGACCGAAAGACACCCAAGGCCGAAGCACTCCTACAGCTGGCTTGGTCCCGCATCAACAAAGTGGCCTGGAATCGGATTTTGCATGACCTCGACAGCGTCCGAGCGTACGAGGATGCTCAGGCTTCATTAGCCCTCGCTGAGTTGCCACTCGATAAGTTTCTCGCGGAATACACCATGGCTTACAGCATGATTTTCATGCCGGGCTACGGGGATAAAGGGAAGATGCTACAGCACTTGACCGAGGCCAAACGCTGGTTTGACGAAATACCAGGAAGAGATGATGAGGTCTGGCGGTATTTCCTCGCGAGTGAGGGATTGAAGGCCGTGCTCGACGCCGATCCGATGTTTCAACCCATCCTAGCCGCGACTGAGAAACCCAAGGGGTAGTCGTCTAATTTGGTTTAATCGTCACTTCATCGGACAGACCATTCAAACAAACTCAAGCCTCGTTAAAGTCCGCTCCCGGCCAGGAGCGGAAGCTCGGCAGCGAGATCGCAACGCCATAAAGCGGTCCCCAGCCCTGCCGCAATAACGTTTGCGTTCAGCTGTAGCCGCATCAAAAAAAAGCGCGCGAAACGCGCCCACAATAGTGCGGCTGTCAGTCTGCAACGCTGGATTAGGTGGCTTACGCGCAAAGCCAGCAGTCGACATGATGTTCGTACGTGGTGGCATTCCACTGCGGCGCTCGGCGAATTCCAAAACGATACGGAAAGTATTCGAAGCTCCCAGCCATCTGACGAAAGGTGACTGAGAGGCCATCGATCTTGCGGAATACCTTTGAGCGATTCAACCAAGGTCCACTCTCCGGGTTGGGATCCAACCACACGATTGGTTTCCCTCGATCCTCGTGGACCACAGTTGCTCCAACAGGTAATTCGGCAGGAACGACGACCTCGTATGGACCAACAACTCGGTGCCTCTTCTTCTGCGTCGCCTGAAAGTATGGCGCATCTTCAAGGTAGAGGAGCGTGCCGGCGTGGTAGGGTACAACGCCGGCTCCTTTCAGGCGCACCAAGGGCAGATGGCCCACAGTGAGTCCGAACATTCCTGAGCGCTCGCACTCATCGATGAACCAAGTGCGCCAGTAGTCACGACCTCCTCGATTCACGACAGATGGGCCGCTACCCCACGCCATTTTGCCATTCCCTCGTTGAGTGGGTTAGCCACCTAACTATGGTTAGGCCGATTCGCATAATAGCTGCATCTGCCATTTTCTATCCGCGTAACACATCTTCAATGATCGGGAACAATATCCCATCATCGACGGTGGTGCAATGAGTTACGGCCCATCGGCCTTGTATCACGGGTTCTTAACGGATCGGCGTAATCCCCCACTCTGATAGCGGTCAGTTGTGTCCTTCGGCTAAGGGTCGGATTCCGACAGTCGCAGAACGGCCACGAGCGGAAATTCGGCGCCGAGATCGCACTGCCGTAAAGCGGAACTCAGTCTTGTCGCGTTAACGACCCGGTTCAGCGGCGGGCCGCGCAACGGACCGTCCGCTGCAACCGGATGTTAGGCGTCATGTGTCGTATCGAAGCATTCCTCAACGAGCACCTCGTATTCTCTTCATGATCTCGCCTACAATCTCGCGGGCCGCCTCTGACAGGTTCTTGCGCATCGTCCGATCGAGAATGGAGCTTCTTTGTCCACCCCAGCCATTCTGCCAAGTGATCCCCGCAATGATCTCCCCGGACGTAGTCGACGTGATGCGGACGCTTGCGCTTTCCGGCGTGCCGTCCTCGGCATCGACCGATTTGGCCGCAAGAACCGTCTCGATTCCGGACTCGCGTAAAGCAGCGTAGCCCCTGGCAGACGTAACTTCGAACTCCTTCAGACCGACGCGCCCAATGATCGTTGACACTTCATTGGTATCTACGACGGTGATTCCGGAGTTGAATAGTTCCACCGCCAGAGCTTCACCGAACACGCCGGAACCCGGAGCGATGGCCAACCGTGAAACCGTCTGCACTGGCCCCTGCGGGCTGGTCGCAACAGACATCTTGGAAGACGCGCAACCACTGAGCAGGACGGCCACGAAGAAAAGTAAGAAGCTACATCGACGCATGCTGTTTGCCCTCCGGGTCTGTACGTCTAACAATGTTTAGGCGGATCCATTTAAGAGCCGGATCTGCCATGTTCTATCCGCGTATCACATCTTCAATGATCGGGAACAATATCCCATCATCGACGGTGGTGCAATGAGTTACGGCCCATCGGCCTCGTATCACGGGTTCTTATAGGGATCGGCGTAAGCCCCCACTCTGATAGCGGTCGGTCGTGTACTTCTGCTTTGGGTCGAAAGCGGTCGTATGATGCATGTACCAGAGGTGTTCGTCACAGCGCATTACCCGGGGAAACCACGATAAGAACGAAACGAGAGGGATATGGGGATCTCGCAGGGAGACGTATTGCAGGAGGGTTACGAACGAGTGCGCAAGTGTCACGGGCGAGGCCTAGCCGACGCTTCTACAGCCAGTTAACACATTCGTCGCACCATGGTTTCCTAGATCCGCTCGATTCTTTAATTATTTCATCTCGCGCACATCTACCGAGTACAACGCTTGCGTGTAGTGTTCACAGTTGGCTTTAGCCTTCACTGGGTCATCCTGGTGTTTCTCTACGCAACCTCGATATAATTTCAGAATTGCGGCCCGCTCTTCCGCAATATCAGCTTCGGCCATCTATAAAGAGCGGGGGCAGATCGAGCTGCTCTTTAAGGCATTGAGATCACCGCATTGATGGGTTTCCGTGCTTCGATCTATGTCGCGATGAAGAATGCCGTTTACTATTCCTACACCTCCTCCCAAGAATTTGGCGCTCTATTTGGCAAAGCGATTACTCCAGAAAATTGAGCGGAGGAATCACCCTACCATGCTGGCCTACAGCTGGTATTTCTATCATCGCGTCTGTAGCAGTAGGAGTTCCATTACTATTACCACTTCCTGTGACACCAAATTGATTACCAGGATGTCCATTGGGAATAAACAGTTGCGGGTGATCAAAAGGGGCTTGCTCGTGCAAGACTCGAGGATCGGTGAGTCCGTTTCTCATGAAGGTAACCAAATCGGCCTGTTTCTCATCAGATAAGCCCAATGGGGCAGCACCTGCTCCTGCACTAAAATCACGGCCGCGATTGTAAAATTGCACGACCTCCTCCAGCGTTGCCATTCCGCCATGGTGAAAGTATGGCGCGGTCAAGCCGATGTTGCGTAGGCCAGTTGCCTTGAACCTTGAGGTCGTGGCGTTCCCTGCTCCTGGATCCTCCGCAGCAGGCCTTAAACCATAGTTAGCATTCATGCCATTAGCGAATCTATTGATCAGTGGATCATCAGAATCCGTTGAGGCCACGCCCGCGGTTCTTCTCACCGAAGCCATGGTGAATTCTGGAATCGTGTGGCAAGTGTTGCAGTTCCCTCCGCCATTGGCGGCAGTGTTGATAAACACCGTCAGGCCCCTGACCTCTTGCGCAGAGAGGGCACTCGTATCGCCCGCCTGGTATCTGTCAAAAGGTGTTTGGTCCGACACGAGTGTAGATAGATACTGCTGTATGGCTAAGCCAGCAAACAACGAGAAGTTCCATTGCCGGAGCTCATATTGGTTTTCAGGCAAAAGCTGCGCGACCGCACGTTGGTGCAGGATTGTGTGAGTTCCATCGGGATTAACTTGAATGATTTTGTTTGATTTCCACCATTCCTCTTTGAAACTCTGCTTTATCAGAGCGTCGTAGCTCCGTATCTTGAGCCCCAGCTTCGGCGATCTGCTGTCGTCCCCTAAAACACTGTCTTGCGGATGCACGAGTTGCTTCGCAAGAGGTCTCATATCGATGAGCTTTCCCCCCGCCCTCCCCAGGAACTTACTGCCGATTTCCGCGTGAGTACGGCCATCAGCGGACATTTCAAACACGCTTAGCGGTGGCCCCGTCACGAGGGAAGCAAGGGCGGAATTGTCGAGTCGAATCTGCACTTGAGTGAGTGTGTTCGGTTGGGGTGCCCGGTAAACAAACGCATTCGTGTCTGCTGCCCCCTGTATATTTACCCCATTGAAGATTTCCTTAGCGCGACCATCCCAAAACTGAAGTTTGTAGAAAATTGCATTGATTACCGTTGGGGTATTCCGCGGCTCAACTCGCCGCACATTGACTCCCGCGATTTGGAAGCCGTCCGGATCTGGTATAGACTGAACATTCTCCGTCGCTTGACCGGGCACGGTACCGATCAGTACGCTAGAAAAGACACCTTGCGACGAGACAAGGTCATTAGTGTCCGACAGGAGCGTACTCGGCCCGGCCGGGCATTGTGCACTGACTACAGCATCGACGCGACAGTTCGGATGTGAGAGCTTGCGAAGCGGGAAATCGGCGCCGGTGAGTTGATAATTCGGCCTACCACCCAACTGCGGCGAAAACCCCGTATCTTTCGGTGTTGCCAAAAGGCCAGGACTGATCTGATTCTTGGATCGGTTATCCGCTCCGGCATGAAAGTGGCAACTTGCACAGGATTGGATGCCGTCGCTGCCAAGTTGCATGTCCCAAAACAGCGCTTTCCCTAACTTCAGGAGGGCCGTCTCGTCTTTCACGAAGTCACCAAGATTGGCGGGTGGCGCCACCTTCGTTAGGCGTGGGGGAGGTGATGATGCGGTAGGATCTGCCACGGTCGCTGGCGGCGAACTTGTTATGGCATCCAAAGGCGCTGGATTCTCCGCTGCCCGCGCCAACATAGGATCTCCAACTGCAACCATCACAGACACTACGGTAAGAGCTCTCACGAATCTGGATAGATTTTTGAGGGCCAACCTCCGCTCATAGCTCCGGGAAGCGTTTCCGCGTGAGTAATGCAACCCCGCTAGTTGAGTATTCATAGCAACTTCTCCGTGTGTTATGAATCGGAATGCTAATAACAGCTAGTGCCGTGCACATGACCCGATACTGGCTAAAACGCCTTGGTCGTTACCAATGTCTCTGCAGCAGCGAACCGCCACTGCCTCTTGCAACCGAATACAACTCCTGCATTACGGTTCTTAAATACTTCCTTCCACGACGAACGTGTTGACCCCGCTGGCGAACCCTTGTCAGGGCGCTCCATCAGCAGAGACTCGCGGTAAGATATAAACCTACTCAGGACCTGTTACGGGGACAGAGTAATAACCAATTCGTCGAAAGAATGGCAATGCTGCTGAAGGGTTATGTATAAAATGCTAGCCTTAGTGCTCGATGAAACAAAGCGGATCAAGGACAGACCGGACGTAATGCAAAATCACGGGTTGTGATTCAGCGATCAGGAACTACTCGTCACCCAAACCGTCATATCAGGCACCTCGCCGCCAGCACGATCGCTGAGCATGGCGCCGCAAAGCCGACAGTCACCACGGACCGCTATGGGTCGGGTGTCGACGGTCGCAGAACTGCCAATTTAAGACGTTCGCATGCCCTTCAAACACGTTCCGCAAAGCGGACCGCCACGCGCTGCGAAGAGGAGTGTTGGCTTACTCCGTTCCACATCCGTGAGTTATGGTGTGGCCTCTAGTTCTCGGTGGCGATCCGTTCCCGGAACCCCCCCTGGCCAGCCGCCTCGGCACACCTTGACGGCCAAGAGGACAGATAAAGCCCGCTCCGGTCCGGCTGCTCGTGATAAAGATGACGAACTGTCACTGTGGTACCATCCCCGTTGTTGAAGGGGATGCCCGACTCAATGGGAT
>LNFM01000478.1_pt1 | contig 99708 bp, 85 predicted proteins | sample 596031 | NCBI WGS metagenome assembly LNFM01 (sample SAMN04254537, study PRJNA301005) | activated carbon metagenome | isolation source: dual media filters at the Ann Arbor, Michigan drinking water treatment plant | place: USA: Ann Arbor
GTGGCGCGTTCTTCAACGCTGAGTTCGGAATAAGACATAGGGGCAGCACCGTACCGGAAAGGTCAGGTGTTGCACTCAGTTTTTGCCGCCGCCGGGATATAAAATTAGTACAATATATAAAAGGATCATGCGGCGACTCCAAAAAAACCAGAGTATTAAAAAGCGAAATACAGCGCATAGTTGGCGAAACAATCTCAAAGTGGACTTTCTTACATAGCGGACTAACCGAAGCAATAACTAACGTATCTCATCACGCCTACCCAAACAACTCCACATATAAAAACAATGAAAAGAACTGGTATCTGACAGGTTCATACAACAAACAAAGCCATCAACTAAAAATTACATTTTACGACCAAGGCATAGGAATTCCAAAGTCACTACCAACTTCTGAAATATGGGAAAAAGTACTGAACTTGCTCACCAGCCTTAACGTTGGGAAAGGTAAACTTGATGCTGAGCTTCTAAGCGCTGCAATGAAAATTGATCGAACAAGTACAGGCGACACTGATAGAGGAAAAGGTTTACAAGATCTGCTAGAGTTCATAAAACAGCGCCAAGAAGGCTATTTAACAGTGATAAGCAGACGCGGGCTATACCGCTTACTCATAAAAGACGGCGCCGAACAAACTAAAAAACATAGCTTCAACAACCCTCTAAAGGGAACTTTAATCATATGGAACGTGTCTCTTAAACCTCAGACCTTTGAAAACGAATGACATGGCTATCTTAAATATTGGAAAAGACTTCTCTACCGATCCCGCAGGCCGCTTCTATTCAGACGGCGGAGATAGTAGCGGAGAAGAATTCAGAGAAGACCATTTGCTACCGGCACTTAAACAACTTACCCACAATGAAAAATTAGAAATAATAATCGATGACAGCGTTGAAGGTTACGGCTCATCCTTCTTAGTTGAAGGATTCGCCGGATTAGTAAAGTATGGATACATGACCGCGGAAGACCTACTAGGGAGATTACAAATAACCCACACAAATCCCGAGTTTGAATTTTATAAAAACAAAATACTACAGTACATAAATGAAGCAAAATATAACTCTAAAAAATATACCCCCACAACAAAACCAAAATAAAAATGGAAAAGATATTAGAGGTAATAGCCGGCGGCTTCGCAGGCGCACTAGCAGCCTATTTATTTAACCTATTGCATTGGAATCAAACAGAAAAAAGAAGAAAAACAGAAATAATCTGTTCAAACATCCTATCTATAACAGACAAAATTGAAGACCAAGCAATTACATACTGGCTATCTGTAGACAACTCAAGATCTCCAGAAAACAAAAAGATAGAAATATCTATTAAGTCTCTATTCAGAACACAAGCCAAGCTTATACAGCAAACATCAAACAACCCCAACATTGACACACAAAGAAAAGAAAAAATAAAAACAACTCACGACATGCTATTTGAGATAGCTACTGGTGACTACTTCGAATCTAGAGCAAAAGAAGCCAGCCCCAGTAAATGTTATAAAATCTCACAGCTTTCTGCAGAAATGAGAATAGCGTTGACGGAGCAAATCTCTCTATAAGTATAGGGTAATAGGGGGCAGACCCGATTTATCGGAAACCTTACTTACCCTTTTCGCCCTTACGGCGAGTTACTTTCTCTTTGCGCGCGCAAAGAGAAAGTAACCAAAGAGAAAGCGCGCCCGACATCCGGGTTTCGCTTCGCGAAACTCCCCTCACTCCGATGCTGTTCCGAGGGTCGGCGTGACGGGCCGTCCATGGCCCGGCACGCCTCGTTTGGCATCCATGCCAAACGCCCCTCTCCACAGCACCTCCACTCGGCCTCCTGACGGGATTCGGGGACCGCGTTGTTTGGGCGATTTGTGGACGGCAGAGCGAAAGGCAAAAGCAGAGCAACAGCAGAAGCATCGCGGGCAAGCCCGCTCCTACGGATTGCGGCCGATTCGCAGGATGGGGCGGGCCGCGTAGGTGGAGCGCAGCGATACCCATCAAAAAGCTGTGATTCTGCTTTTGGTCATCAAACCGCAGTCTCACAGACGACGCCAAACGCCCCTTTCAGGAGGCCGAGCGGAATCGTTGCGTAAGGGGTTGAGCGGCATGGATGCCGCGAGAGCCGCGATGGGCCAAGGATGGCCCTTCGCGGCCGGCCCCTGGAGCAATGATGGAGCGAGGGAACCCGACGAAGTCGGGCCGGATGCAAGGGGCAAGACCTTTTGGTTACTTTTGGCGGGGCCGGCCATCCGGGCAACTGCCAAAAGTGAGCCGCCGTAAGGGCGGAACCGGTAGCCCAAACAACACATAAGCGGCGTAAGCAAAGCCCCCAACAAAAAGCAGCAAAGCTCGCGGCTAAAGCCCCTCCCACGAATTCGATAAAAATTCACTGGATGTAGCAAGTAGCCCGGACAAACGCCTCAACGGTGGATGAATAAAACCCCATCCACCCTACGACTCTGGGTGTTTGAAATGCTTACCCCTTCTTCACGCAAGCAAACAACGCATTCCCCGACGCCCCATCCCACGGGATGAGCTTTTGATAATCATGCTCCAGCACATGCACATCAAAATAAGGCTGCAACAGCGCCTGTAACTGCACAAAGCTCACCGCGACCATAGGGTGTTCGTCATGCCAGCGCTGGGTTTCAGCAGCGGTGGTTTTTTCAATACTGAGTTGCAGCGCTTGCCGCTCGCCCTCGCCGGGGTAATGCCAGCCGGAGCTAAAGGTGAACAGGCCGTCGTCGTGTTGGACGCTATGGCTGACAAACAAACGGTTGTCGATTTGGCCTTTATCCACGGCGTTAAAGCAGAACAGGCCATTGGCATCGAGCGCCGCATGCACGCGGGCGATGCAGGCTTTCAGCCGCTCGACGGTGCCGCTGTAATGCAGGGAATAGAGAAAGCAGGTGATCAGGTCTTGCGGCTCAGCCAGCGTAAAACCACACATGTCTTGCAGGGAAAACTGGGCTTCAGGGCAGCGAATGGCGGCCTTATCCAACATCGGCTGGTTAAGGTCGAGGCCACGGCTGGTGTAGCCGGCATCGAGAAAATGGCGCACATGCGGCCCGGTGCCACAGGCCAGGTCAAGGTGGCGCGTGCCGGCGTTACCGAACAATTGCTGCAACCTGTGGATGCAGTGGCTTTGCGCCCGGTAGTCGATGTCGGCACACATCAGGTCGTAATACTCAGACAGGTCGGTGTAGAGGGCATTAGCGGGCATAGTGACCTGATGATGAACGATGGCGTTTTAGGGGCGCGCATCATAGCCCAAGCGTGGCCGCCCTCGTTCAGATCGCACCGACTTACGCCACAGCAGGCTCAAACCCACTGGCGTTACAATGCCCCCCACGCCATCACGCACGCCCGGAGCCAGACTGACGATGTTCACCCTTGTACACCTGGACACCCCGCCACCGGAGTCGCTGAAAAGCCAGATTCTGCAGATGGTGGTGGACTACCTCAGCGACATCAGCCCGGTATCGCTGACGCCCAGCAACCCGCTCTATCAGTTGTACCAGTACGTGATTGGCTACGAGATGCACCTGTACTTGCAGGCCATGGACAGCGCCCTGCACTCCCGCGCGCGGTTGATCCTGGCGCTGGATGATCAAGACCCTTCGCAAGTGCTGGGCTTTGCCCTGTACCTGCCGACCGAGGATGACTCAGCGGCCTGTAGCCTGGCGTATATCGCCGTGCAGGCCCGGCAACGCCGCCACGGCATCGCCCGCGCCATGCTGCAACAGATGATCAGCCGCCACCCGCATGCCGAGTTGGCCTGTGTGGCGGGCAAGGTCGCGATCTTCGAGGCCATGGGCTTTCAGGTTGTCGCGGCGCGCGGCCCGCAAGTGCTGATGAATACCCGCAGTTACCGCTCCGACGGCATGCTCGCCGTGCAGGACCTAGCACCGATTTTCCAGTCCCAAGAGGTGCGGCAGATCCACGCTTACCTGGTCAAGCAGCACGGCAAAAAGGCCATGAGCGAAGCGGAGAAACAGCGCGACCGCCAACTCGACCAGATGACCCAGCAGGCGCAGACGCTGGTGCGTGAGCGCCTCACCGTGCATTGACCGTTAGATGGGCACCGGGCACACCGCATCAGCCGCCCTTAACGCCCTATAGCGAGCCCGGCGCAGAGTGCAATGTTGCCGGCCCGTGCTGCGCGGGATCGTGGTCACGCGTTGCAGGAGCGGTTTTAGTCACGCGAAGTTGGGTGTATTGAACCGCTGCAAGATCCGCAGCCGCCCCTTTAAACCAGCATGTTTTATCCCGCCGTTCGCCCGATGTTCCGTGCAACACCGGCCGGTGCAGTTACAATGGCAGCCCTTTTTTCCCCGATGACTGTTTTTATGACCGAACCCATTCGCCTGTCCAAACGCCTGATCGAAGTGATTGGCTGCTCACGCCGCGAGGCGGAGCTGTATATCGAGGGTGGCTGGGTCACAGTGGACGGCGTAGTGGTTGAAGAGCCGCAAAGCAAAGTCGCCGAGCAACGCGTCGAGTTGCTGCCCGGTGCGGTACTGACACCCGCAGAACCGGTGACGCTGCTGTTAAACGTGCCCAGCGGGCATAACGCTGAGCGCACGGCCGAGGGCATCAGCCTGGCCTCGCATTGGGCCGACGACAGCTCGGGCATACGCCCGTTGAAAGGCCATTTCAACCGCCTGATCACCTGCGCCCCGCTGCAAGCCGGTGCTGATGGTCTGCATGTGCTGACCCAGGACTGGCGCATCGAACGCAAGCTCAAAGAAGACCTGAGCAAGCTGGAGCAGGAATATGTCGTGGAAGTGGTCGGCAGCCTCAGCGCCAGCCAGCTCAAACGCCTGTGCCACGGCCTGAGCTTTAACGGCGTTGAATTGCCACCGTGCAAGGTAAGCTGGCAGAACGAAACCCGCTTGCGCGTGGCCTTGAAAAACCCGCAGCCGGGGCAGATTGTCTTTATGTGCAACAGCGTTGATTTAAAAGTGCTGGGCATGAAGCGCATCCGCATTGGCGGTGTACCGATGGCCAAGGTACTGCCCGGCCAGTGGCGTTATCTGGCCGCGAAAGAACGCTTTTAATCGCTTTTTTGAGCTTTACTCAGCGGCCGCCATTGGGCTGCCGCCTACTTCAGGACTTATGCATGCTTAACAACGACGTACTGCGCAGCCTGCGCTACACCCTCAACATCAGCGATGCACAACTGGTCAAAATCATTCAGCTCAGCGGCCGCGCAAGCAGCGAGGCGGAACTGGCCCCCATGCTGAAAAAAGAAGACGAGGAAGGCTTTGCCCCGTGCCCCGATGAGTTGATGGCGCACTTTCTCGACGGCCTGGTGTTCTTCAAGCGCGGCAAAGATGACAGCCGCCCGGCTCAGGCGTTGGAGCTGCCGGTGAGCAATAACACCGTGCTGAAAAAGCTGCGCGTGGCTTTTGAGCTGAAAGAAGACGACATGCACACCATCATGAACAGCGTCGATTGCCCGGTTTCCAAACCGGAAATGAGCGCACTGTTCCGCAAAGCGGGCCATAGCAACTACCGCGTATGTGGCGATCAGTTTTTGCGTAATTTCCTCAAGGGTCTAACCCTGCGCGTACGCGGTTAACCCGCCATCGCTCTCAGCCTGCCACCCGGCAGGCTGACGCTGCTGCACACCTCCCCACTGATAAACGCCAGGCACGCGCCTCGCATGACGGCGTATTTGCGCGGGCAATAGTGCCTGTGGCCGCGCAGGCGCAGCGTTAGGGTGATGGCTTTATCCAATTGAGGATCTGCCATGCACCCCTATTTCAGCCTGCAAGGCCGCACGGCGCTGGTTACCGGCGGCACCCGTGGTATCGGCAAGATGATCGCCAAGGCCTTTGTCGAAGCCGGTGCCACGGTGTATGTGTGCGCCCGCGACGCGCAAGCCTGCGCGCAAACGGCAACGGAACTGTCCGCCTTTGGCCGCTGTTACGGCCTGCCAGCCAACCTGGCAACCGAAGAAGGTGTGCAGGTGCTGGCCGAGCAGTTGGCTGGGCAGATCGATAGCCTCGACATTCTGGTCAACAATGCCGGCACCACCTGGGGTGCACCGCTGGAAAGCTACCCGGCCAAGGGCTGGGAGAAAGTCATGCAGCTCAACGTGACCTCGGTATTCAGCTGCATCCAGCAATTACTGCCTCTGCTGCGCAAAGCTGGCAGCGCCGCCAGCCCGGCGCGGGTGATCAACATTGGCTCGGTGGCGGGCATGACCTCCCATGGCGAGAATGCCTACGCCTATGGCCCAAGCAAGGCCGCGCTGCATCAACTGTCGCGCATACTGGCGCGCGAACTGGTGAGCCAGCACATCAACGTCAACGTGATCGCGCCAGGGCGTTTCCCCAGCAAGATGACCCAGCACATCGTCAACGATGACGCCGCCATGGCCGAAGACACCGCGCTGATCCCCATGCGCCGCTGGGGCCGTGAAGAGGAAATGGCCGCCCTGGCTATCAGCCTGGCGAGCACCGCCGGGGCCTACATGACCGGCGCGATTATTCCCATCGACGGTGGCTTCCACCTGTAACGGCTCAGGTACCATGGCGGCAGTTTTCTCAGTGATGCTGCCGCCATGTCCTACCGTGTTGAGCCTATCGGTTTTGTCCGTTCCTGCTTCAAGGAGAAATTCGCCATTCCCCGCCAACCCCAGCTGGCCCCGGCCGCGCGCGGGGTGCTGGAGCTTGTCGCACCGTTCAATACCGGCGAGGCCGTGCAGGGCCTGGAGCAGGTCAGCCATGTGTGGCTGCTGTTTCTCTTTCATCAAGCGCTGGAAGACAAACCACGCCTCAAGGTGCGCCCACCGCGCTTGGGCGGCAATCAGTCGGTGGGCGTGTTCAGCACCCGCGCCACACACCGGCCCAATGGCATTGGCCAATCGGTGGTCAAGCTGGAGCGCGTGTCAGCGGAGCGTTTGTGGTTGTCCGGCATTGATCTGCTCGACGGCACTCCAGTGCTGGATATCAAACCCTATGTGCCCTATGCCGACAGCATCAGCGAGGCGCATAACGGCATTGCCGACAGCGCCCCGACCTTGATCGACGTCAGCTGGGACACCCGCGCCCTCGACCAAGCCCACGGCCATGCGCAGCGCCTGCAAGAGCCGTTGGTTGAGCTGATAGAACAATGCTTGGCGCAAGACCCACGCCCGGCCTATCAACAACCTACGCCAGAACGCCGCTACGGCGCGCGCTTATGGGATGTAGACGTGCACTGGCATTACCCGCAGCCGGGGCACATCTGCGTGCTGGACGTCGTGCTGGCAAGCTGAGCCCGGCTGCGTGAATGCGCTTGCAGCCGCGTATTGATGTGCTGATTAGTTTTTTGTCATAAGGTCGTTATCAACACGCCTGCACCGCCACCACTTATCAGGCCATAGGATTGTATGAAAACTGCAACCTACACACCCAACGCCAACTTGCTGGACCAGCTGCTCGACGCCATCTGCGTGGTCGACCGTACAGGGCGCTTTGTGTTTGTCAGCGCCGCGTGTGAACAGATCTTCGGCTACCGGCCTGACGAGATGCTGGGCCAGGTGATGATCGACATGGTGCACCCCGATGACCGCGCCAGAACCCTGGATGCCGCCGAACGCATCATGGCGGGCACACATCAACCGCGCTTTGAAAACCGCTACCTGCGCAAGGACGGCCAGGTGGTGCACATTCTTTGGTCGGCGCGCTGGTCGGCGGATGACAATGTGCGCGTGGCCGTGGCCCACGACATCACCGAACGCAAGCGCAACGAAACCCTGAAAACCGTGCTGTATGGCATCTCTGAGGCGGCGCAGTGCGCCAAGGACTTACCCGGCCTGTTTGCCCAAGTGCAGCAAATTGTCGTGGAGATGCTGCCGACCATTGAGTTCTACCTCGCCCTGATTGATGAGCGCAGCGCCTCCTTGCACTTCCCCTACCCGCCTGCCGACACCGCCGCCACCGCCAAACGCTGGCCGAGCGAGGTGGTGCCCCTGTGCCAAGAAGTGATCGACCGTGCTGCCACCGTGCTCAGGCCAGCACACAGCGATGCCAGTGCAGCAGAACAGACCGCTTCTTGGTTGGGACTGGCGCTTAGATCCGACAAGGGCATCATCGGCGCGCTGCTGGCTCACAACACCGCGCCCAGCCGCCACAGCCAGCAGGATATCGAACTGCTGCAGTTCGTCTGCACCCAGGTGGCGACAGCCATCGAACGCCAGCAGATGCTTAGCCGCCTGCATTTTATGGCGCAGTACGACGCACTCACTCTATTGCCCAACCGCGCCCTGCTGCATGATCGCTTGCACACCGCACTGGCCAGGGCGCGCCGCGAGCAATCCTGGCTGGCGCTGCTGTTTATCGACCTGGACAAGTTCAAACAGGTCAACGACACCTTTGGTCATGCGGCAGGCGACCAGTTGCTGCAAGCCGTGGCTCAGCGTATTCAACGCTGCGTGCGCGAGGCCGATACGGTGGCGCGTTTTGCCGGGGATGAGTTTGTGGTGCTGCTGGAGGACTTTCAGCAGGCGGAGCACGCCGCCGCCATTGCAGAAAAAATTCGCCGCGCCCTGAATCAGCCCTTTGTGCTGTGCGGCCAAGCCCAGCGTGTCTCACCCAGCATCGGCATCGCCCTATACCCCGAGCATACGAGCGATGAGCAACAGTTGTTGCAACTTGCCGACAAGGCCATGTACCAAGCCAAGCAAGGCGGCGGCAATAGCGTTTGTCACACGGCACAGGCGGACTAACGCATGGCTGCCGGCAACAGGCGAGCAAATCTGATCGCACACAACAAAAATGCCGCGCAGCGGATCAGGCTGCGCGGCATTGGCGGACGAAAGCGGCGGGCTTACTTCTCGACGAAGGCGCGCTCGATCAGGTAGTCACCCGGCTCACGCATACGCTGGGAGACTTTCAGGCCGAACTCATTGAGCACTTCGCTGGTTTCGTCGAGCATGCTCGGGCTGCCGCAAATCATCGCGCGGTCGTCCTGCGGGTTGATCGGCGGCAGGCCGATGTCCTGGAACAGTTTGCCGCTGCGCATCAGGTCGGTCAGGCGACCCTGATTTTCAAACGGCTCGCGGGTCACAGTCGGGTAGTAGATCAGCTTGTTTTTCAAGGCATCGCCGAAGAATTCATTTTGCGGCAAATGCTCGGTGATGAAGTCGCGGTAGGCCACTTCGTTCACGTAGCGCACGCCGTGTACCAGAATCACCTTCTCGAAACGCTCATAGGTTTCCGGGTCTTGGATTACGCTCATAAAAGGCGCAAGACCAGTGCCGGTGCTGAGCAGGTAGAGGTGCTTGCCGGGGTTGAGGTCATCAAGCACCAGGGTGCCGGTGGGCTTTTTGCTGATGATGATCTCGTCGCCTTCCTTGAGGTGCTGCAACTGCGAGGTCAGCGGGCCATCCGGCACCTTGATGCTGAAGAACTCCAAGTGCTCTTCCCAGTTGGGGCTGGCAATCGAATAGGCGCGCATCAACGGGCGGCCGCTGTCCTGTTGCAGGCCGATCATCACAAACTGACCGTTCTCAAAACGCAGACCCGGATCGCGGGTGCACTTAAAGCTGAACAGCGTGTCGTTCCAATGATGAACACTGAGGATGCGTTCGGAATTGAAGTTGCTCATAGGCTCGTAAGCTCCGCGAAAATAAGGTCAGGCGTGCACCAGGGTGCCAATGGCGGGCATTGTAATGAGCCACCTGATATCTGTTAAATTGATTATCAAGATATGGGTAATCGGTTATGCAGATATGAAATTCACACTCAGGCAACTTCAGGTGTTTGTCGCCGTAGCGCAGCAGGAAAGCGTGTCGCGCGCCGCAGACTTTCTCGCCCTCTCGCAATCCGCCACCAGCACGTCACTGAGCGAGCTGGAACGGCAATCCGACTGTCAGTTGTTTGATCGCGCGGGCAAACGGTTGAGCCTCAATGCACTCGGCCTGCAATTGTTGCCCCAGGCAGTTGCCCTGCTCGATCAGGCCAAGGAGATTGGTCAATTGCTGGAGGGCAAGAGCGGCTTTGGCTCGCTGAACGTGGGCGCAACCCTGACCGTCGGCAATTACCTGGCGACCTTGCTGATCGGCAGCTTTATGCAGCGCCACCCGGAATGCCGGGTGAAGTTGCAGGTGCACAACACCGCCTATGTGGTGCAACAGATCGCCCATTACGAACTGGACATGGGCATGATCGAAGGCGACTGCCAACACCCGGACATTGAGGTGCAGCCGTGGGTTAAAGACGAACTGGTGGTGTTTTGCGCCCCGCAGCACCCCTTGGCGCAGCGGGGCGAGGCCAGCCTGGAAGAGCTCACGCGCGAGGCGTGGATTTTGCGCGAGCAAGGCTCCGGCACGCGCCTGACCTTCGACCAGGCCATGCGCCATCACCCCGGCAGCCTGAATGTGCGCCTTGAGCTGGAACACACTGAGGCGATCAAGCGCGCCGTGGAATCGGGCCTAGGCATTGGCTGTATCTCGCGTTTGGCGCTGCGCGATGCCTTTCGCCGTGGCAGCTTAGTGGCCCTGGAGACGCCCGAGCTGGATCTGCGTCGGCAGTTCTATTTCATCTGGCACAAACAGAAATACCAGACCGCCGCCATGCGCGAATTTATCGAGCTGTGCCGCGCCCTGACCGCCAACGTAACGCGCAGTGATCAGATCGTATTGCCGACTATCGCCTGATCAGCGCCAGTTAACCGAGCAGGATAATCGCCCACACCAGCGCGATCAGGCTCAGGGCCATAAACTGCGCGGCGCTGCCCATGTCTTTGGCGGTTTTCGACAATGGGTGCAGCTCCAGGGAGATACGGTCGATGGCGGCTTCCACCGCCGAGTTGAGCAACTCGACAATCAGCGCCAGCACGCAGACGGCCACCATCAGCGCACGCTCAACGCGACTCACATCCAGAAAGAAGGCAACAGGCACCAGCACCAGGTTGATCAGCAGCAGCTGACGGAAAGCAGCTTCGCCGACAAAGGCGGCGCGCAGGCCAGCCAGGGAATAGCCGGCGGCATTGAGGATGCGTTTAAGGCCGGTTTGGCCTTTGAATGGCGACATGAGGGTTCCGCATTAGCAAAAGGTCGGCAGGCTACGTGAAGGCTGCCCGAAAAGCACGAGGATCACTCCGCAGGGATCGACTCCAGTTGCTGCAGCAACAATGCCGCCTGCGTACGGGTGCGCACACCGAGCTTGCGGAAGATAGCCGTGACGTGTGCTTTGACCGTGGCCTCGGACACGCTCAGTTCGTAGGCAATCTGCTTGTTCAGCAAACCGTCACAGACCATGGTCAGTACGCGAAACTGCTGCGGTGTCAGGCTGGCCAAACCGGCACTGGCAGCTTTGGCCTCAGCGGACAGGGCAATCGCTTCCTGGCTCTGCTGCGGCCACCAGACCTCACCATCGAGCACAAGGCGCACGGCCTGTTGGATGGTTTCCAGCGCGCTGGATTTGGGAATAAAACCGCTGGCACCAAACTCGCGTGCACGGGCCATGATGGCAGCGTCTTCTTGCGCAGAGATCATCACCACAGGGATGTGTGGGTATTGCCCGCGTAGCAGCACTAGGCCAGAGAAGCCATAAGCACCGGGCATATTGAGATCCAGCAGAACCAAATCCCAGTCGGTCTTCTGCGCCAGGCACCCTTCCAACTCGGCAATACTGGCGGCTTCTGACAGCCGTACATCCGGCCCCAAACCCAAGGTCAGTGCCTGTTGCAAGGCGCTGCGAAACAGCGGGTGATCGTCAGCAATGAGGATTTCAAAAACGGCCATGGTGAATCCTGTTTTTGTTATGTGGATACCCTCGTGGGGTATTGTCCAGGGCACGAAAAGCCACACGCGCAGCGCCTCATCAAACAACGCGGCCAGACTGTCGGTGTGAAAAAAACGCCCCAGCATGCCGAGCGACGACGGGGTGGTCAAGCGCGATGCTTTGCGGCACAGTTCGCCGCTTTGCCCTTGAGCCTGAATGATGAGAAGCCACGCCCTTCGCGCCGACCTGCTGATGATAATAACCGCCATGATCTGGGGCTCGGCTTTTGTCGCACAGCGCTTGGGCATGGACTCCATCGGCCCCTTTCTTTATAGCGGATTACGCTTCGGTCTGGCGGCGCTGATTTTATTGCCGGTGCTGCGCTGGCTGGAGACGCGCAGCAGTAACAGCACTCGCGCACCGCTGGAGCCGCTGAATCGCCAACTACTGCGCGGCGGTGTGTTGATGGGCTTGGCACTGGCCTTAGGGATCAACCTGCAACAAGTCGGGCTGCTGTTTACCAGCGTGACCAACTCCGGCTTTATCACCGGTTTGTACGTGATCATCGTGCCGCTGCTGGGGCTGTTTATTGGCCACAAAACCGGCCTAGGCATTTGGCTGGGTGCTTCGCTGGCCGTAGTAGGCATGTTCCTGCTCAGCGTGGGTGACGGCTTTGTGGTGGCCTCAGGGGACTGGCTGCAACTGGCCGGGGCGTTTGTCTGGGGTGTGCATGTGCTGCTGGTGGGTTTCTTTGCCGGGCGGCACGACCCACTGCGCCTGGCCCTAGTGCAGTTCATCACCTGCGCTGTGATCAGCTTGCTGCTGGCGCTGATTTTCGAGGAGATCCAGTGGCAGTCGATCATCGCTGCCGGGCCGGCGATTCTGTATGGCGGCGTCTTCGGCGTGGCCATCGGCTTCACCCTGCAAGTGGTGGCGCAAAAGGATGCCATCGCCTCGCACGCCGCCATCATCCTCTCGCTGGAGGCCGTGTTCGCCGCCATCGCCGGTGCCTTATTGCTGGGCGAAACGCTGGAGCTGCGCGGCTACTTCGGCTGCGCGCTGATGTTCGCTGGCATGCTGCTGGCGCAGCTGTGGCCTAAGAAGCACACCCATTGAGCGCTACAGAAATGCGCGCAAACGCTCATGCAACGCGTCATCCAAGGCCACCGCACGCGGTGCTTTGGATGTCAGGTAATGCTGGCTGAATACGTCCAAATAGGCATTCAGGCCATCGGCCGCACGCTGATCGCCAGCCAACTCCAGGCACAGCGCCGCCACTTCGGCGGTGCAGAAGTGATCATCGCGCTTGGAGCGACGCAGCTTGTAGCGTGACAGTTGTTCGGCCTGCAGGCTAAGCACCGGCAAACTATCGAGATAGGGGCTTTTGCGAAACATCTTGCGCGCCTCGCTCCAGGTGGCATCCAGCAGCACGAACAACGGCCGCTTACCGGGCGCAGGCTGCACCTCGCTAACCACCCGCTCAGCCGCCACGTACTCACCGGGAAACACCAAGTAAGGCTGCCACTGCGGGTCGTTAAGCAGCACTGGCAGCGCCGGATCAACCGCCACCCGTGACCAGCCAAAGGCCGAGGTGTCGGCCAGCACATCGGCAATCAGCCAGCCGGTATTGCTCGGCTTGAGCGCCTCCACATCGTGCATCAGCAGGCACACCGCCGATTGCGCAGCAATTCGGGGACGCCAGGCACACAGGCAATGCGTCGCTGCCAAGCGACAATCCGGGCAACGCACTGAACGGCTGCCACGGGCAAGAAAGGGTTTGGCACTGCGGGCAATGCGCTCGGCGCGCAGGCGTGCAACGGCGTGGGTCATCAGGCTTGCACCTGCGTAAAAATATGGCTCGACATGGCGCACCCGGAATTAAGAGCGCGGCAGTCTAACAAAGCGCGGCGCGGGTTATTCATTTGCTCGCCTCACCGCCCCGCAGAGCGCGACTGCCTGATGACGGGTAAGATAGCCGCCATTGAACCTCGACCAGGCATTGCCGGTCACAGACGCACACCCATTGTGGAGACGCCCATGCTGCGTTTTATCAGCCTGACCCTGGCCTTGAGCCTGCCCCTGGCGACCCAGGCCGCCACCCTGAAAGACTATGAATTGAATAAGCTGCTGGAGAAGGTCGCGCGTGAAAGCAGCGTTGGCACGCCACGGGCGATCAACGCTGACATCCTCGATCAAGGCTACACCGTGGAAGGTCGCGAACTGGTCAACCACCTCAGCGTGCGCAGCGAACACGCGGCGCAAATGCGCGGCAACCCGGACACCGTTCGGCAGCAATTGGCCAACAGCGTGTGCCGCAACCCAGGCTTTCGTCAGCTACTGAGCAATGGCGCGGGCCTGCGCTATGAGTTCAGCGAATACCGCAGCAACCGCCCGGTCACCACGGAACGCTTCAGCAAGGCCGATTGCGGCCTGTAAGGGCATGGCAAAAGGCCTGATCTAAGTACTCAGCGCAGGCAGGCAGGATCGCCACAGCCCTGCACCGCCGCGGCTTCTTCTGCGCTCAACAGCAGCGTTAGTGGTTGCCCCAACACCTCAGCAACAGCGGCCAGCACATGCGCCCAACTGGCCTGGTTGGCAAACAACATGCCGGCTTCATCCAAGGTGCCGCCGCGATTGCGATAACCCAGTGCGCGGCTGTGCGTGGCGTCACCCAGAATCGGCCAGAGGTGTCCGCGCGCGACTTCCGGGCGCATGTGGGTGAGCAATACGCGGCGCGTCATGGCCGCCGGGAACAGCGCTTCGATCAGGCTCGCATCGGCCACCACGGCTTGCTCCCAGCGATCACGCGGCACACGGAAGCGTCCCGGCTCTTGCAGGTACAGCAGTCGCCAGGCGATCCCAACCTCACTCAGACGGGCCGCCGCACGTCGCATTTCGCTCAATTGATAGCTGCCGCTGGCAATCAGTAGCACCGGCTGCTCGCCAGGCTGTTCGGCCACCACCAACGCACCGTCGCGGGCCAGTTGCTCGGCTTGCTCGCGGGTGAACACGCACGGCTGCTCGCGCTTGGCGATAACCATGCAGGCCAGCTCACCACGGGCCTGATAGATGCCCGGTAACAGCGCCAGCACGGCGTTGTGATCGGCTGGCAAGAGCACGCGCACCATGTCGCTCATCTCTCCAAGCAAGGCTTCGCAGAAGGTGGTGTCTTGGTGCGACTGTTGATTCTTGCCGTTCTCCCAGGTGTGCGATGTTGCCACCAGCGGCCAGCCCAACCAGCCGGCGGGCCGTCCGGCCTCTTTCTGCTGGCGGGCAAATATGATGCTCTGGCGCACCGCACCGAGCATCTTCACGCAGAACGCCTCATAGCTGGCAACCAGATTCAGACCACCCTGATTGGCCAGGCAAGCCGACACCACCGCCTCTTCGTTAAGGGCGGTGATGATCGCGCCATCCAGTGCTTCCAGTTCACTTTCTGGCGCAGTGACGCGATGCTTGAGCGCCTTGAGCACGGCCCCCAAGCGATTGCTGGCCAGCTCGTCCGGGTTACCGACTCGCGGGCGCAGGTGCGGGTTGCCCTGCACCAGTTCAACAAAGAAGCGATCCAGCGCCAGCATCGGTGTGCAGGCCTTATCGACGTAGTGCAAGGCGGGCATCTGCGCTGCCACGGGCTGGCGTTGCGCAAGGCAGTTATCGCGCTCCAACGCGCGCCCACTGCGGGTGGCAAACAGTTGGCAAGCCGCCTGTAATTGATCCGGGGCAACCCACAGTTGCTCGGCATGTTGGTTAAACAACGTCCGCGCGTGTTCATCCTGATGCGGGTTGGCAGGTAACGGCAGGTTATGCGCGGCATTCAGTCCGGCACCATAAAAGCCAAAGCCCTTTAGGGTTTCGGCAATGCCATAGGGCATAGGCAGCGGGTAATTAAGCACGCCCGCTTGGCGCTCTTGCACACGGCGATCCAGGCGTTGCTCCATCTCCCACAGCGCGCAAACAAACGCCGCCGGATCACGCCCGTCAAAACTCAGCGGATCAAAGCCGCAGTGGCGCAGATGCTCGCGAAAGTTCTCCAGCCCCGCGGGTGTGGCCAACTCGGTGCGCTGCTCAATACGCCGACCATTGGCGATCATCACCGGCAGGGCTACGCCACAGTCTTCGGCCCGCCACCAGCGCGGCATCCAGTCACTGCCGCGCTGCTCTTCGGCGGCACCGTCTGAAAGAAATGCCACCAGTTTTTCCCCTGGCAACGGCAAGTGCGCATATTGCAGCTCGGCAAAACCCAGGTAGCCCCCTTCAGCAATGCCACCGGCGGTGTGCGGATTAACATGGCTGCCCAGTGGCGCGCTGACCTGCCCTTCGGCGTTTTGCGCATAGCTGTAGAAGTCCGCCACCAACTGACTCATGCCCGCTTCATTGCACGGATAACGCTGCGCTTGCTCGGGATGCTGATTGGCCGTTAGCAGGTTGAGCGCCTCGATGGCCGCCACGCAATGGCCTTGCCCCATCAGCCAGCCACGGGTTTCACCGGTGAGATTGTTCAGCGCCAGGTAAGCGGCATAAGCCGGCACCATATTCAACGCACCGCCGGTATGGCCTTCCGGGGTCGATTTGAAGTCCTCAGCAGCCAGCGGCGTGCCGTCCACACGCACGCGCTGGGCGTAGGTCATGTGCACCACCAGCCACAAGCCAGCGGCGCTCAGTCGATCAAGCGCATAAAAATGTTGATAGACACTGGCCAGATCCGCCTGCAAGCCCATTTGCACCAGTTGATGGGCCAAACGGTAGACCGCCGCACACGTCTGCGGACTATGCTGCAAAGGCCCGTAACCGCTCTGCCACTGGGCGAAGGTCGGTTCCTGGCGGGCATGCTCGGCTAACTCACTGGCGCTTGGGAATAGCTGGGGCATGGGTGGCTCCGATGGGTTTAAAGGGGCTGAAAGGGCATCTAACTGGCGCTGCACGAACGCGCGAAATCTAAGGCAACAAACCCTAACGCAGGGGATACGAGCCAATGCTGACCTGCATCAAAACCGCCGCCTGCTGGTTAGGACAGCCTTAATCGCCAGCCATTCAACTCAATCAAGGATTACCCATGGCCCTGCTCAATTTCCTCGGTGCAATCCAGCAAGTCACCGGTTCCTGCTACCTGATTGAAAGCCGCGACGGTGCACGCGTACTACTCGAATGCGGCATGCGCCAAGGCCGCCGTGAGGAAGAAGACAGCAACCAGGCCCCCTTCCCCTTTGACCCGCACACCCTGGACGCCGTGGTGGTGTCACACGCGCACATTGACCACACCGGTCTGCTGCCCAAACTCAGCGCCGCTGGCTACCGGGGCCCCATCTTTGCCACCGAAGCCAGCTCTGAATTGATGGAACTGATGCTGCTTGATGCCGCCTTTATTCAAGAAAAAGACGCTGAGTGGGAGAACAAGTGGCGCGCACGCATGGGCAAGTCGGCGGTTAAACCGCTGTACACCATCGCCGATGCGGAGCAGGCCCTTAAACAGCGCCGACCGCTGGCCTACGGCAGCCCCTGCCAGGTTGCCAAAGGCGTTGAGGTGACCTTTCACGATGCCGGCCACATCCTCGGTTCGGCGATTGTCGAAATGGCGGTGCAAGACCATCACCTTACCCGCCGCCTGGTGTTTTCCGGTGACTTGGGCAACACCTGCTCGCCTTTGATGCGCGACCCGGTGACCCTCAGCAAAGCCGATGTGGTGTTGCTCGAATCGACCTATGGCGACCGCGACCACCGCAACAGCGAAGACACCCTGGAAGAGCTGGCAGAGATTCTGCAGCAAGCCCACCGCGATGGCGGCAATGTGCTGATCCCGTCCTTTTCCGTAGGCCGCACCCAGGACCTGATCTATTACCTTGGGCGCTTCTACCACGAAGGCCGTTTGCCACAGCAAGCGGTGTTCCTCGACAGCCCCATGGCCATTCGCGCCAACGCCATCTACTCGCGTTTTCAGGATCAGTTCAGCGCTGAAGAGCGCGCTGCTTTTTCCGCGCACGGCAGCAAACGCATCGAGGATTGGCTGCCGATCTTGCGCTGCACGCGCACCCCGGAAGAATCGATGGCCATCAACCGCATCAAAAGCGGTGCGATCATCATCGCCGGGAGCGGCATGTGCACGGGCGGACGCATCGTCCACCACTTCAAGCACAACCTCTGGCGCGAGGACTGTCACCTGATTTTCCCGGGCTTCCAGGCCAAAGGCACCTTAGGCCGCAACCTGGTCGACGGCGCCGAGCATGTGAAAATCCTCCACCAGCGCATCGCCGTCAAAGCCAAGATTCACACCCTCGGCGGTTTCTCCGCACATGCCGGGCAGTCGCAACTGATCGACTGGGTCAGCCACTTCGAACACCACCCCGAGCTGTATCTGGTGCACGGCGAACTGGAGAAAATGCAGGCGCTGCAACTGGCCCTACGCGAACGGCTGAACTGGATCGCCAACATTCCCGAACCGGGCGAGCAAATTGCGATCTGATAACGCGGCTCTGAGGCAGTGAACGATCAGGTCAAGCGCATGAAGGGCGACCGTGCACCTATCGGCCGCCCGGCATTGCAAAACTGCCCGCGCGGCCATACAGCGTTTGCAATCTCAATCACGGCATACTTACACCGTGAAGCCTGCACGGTGCACGCTCAGCAGGAGACCTGTTATGCCCTATGAATCGGACGATTATCTGTCCCGGCACATCCAAACCAGTGGCGTTGACCTGACCAGTAAAATCGACGAATTGAGCGAACTGGCCACACCACCGAGCAGCCCAAACCTCAAGCTATACCGGGAAATGCTCGGCACTGTGGTGCGCATGGCCCAGGCTGACCGCAACCGCTGGGACGCCAAAATAATGCTGCAAACCCTGCGCGAAATGGAGAATGCCTTCAGTCGCCTGGAACAGTTCAAACGTCGGCGCAAGGTCACCGTCTTCGGCTCGGCCCGCACCCCGGCTGATCATCCCGTTTACCAACTGGCACGCGAACTGGGCGCGACCCTGGCCAAGCATAACCTGATGGTCATTACTGGCGCGGGTGGCGGCATTATGGCCGCCGCGCACGAAGGGGCTGGCCTGGAAAACAGCTTGGGCTTCAACATCACCCTGCCCTTTGAGCAGGGTGCCAATGCCACCGTTCAGGGCAGCAACAACCTGCTGTCGTTCCACTTCTTCTTTTTGCGCAAACTGTTTTTCGTCAAAGAGGCCGACGGCATGGTGCTCTGCCCGGGCGGCTTCGGCACCCTCGATGAAGCGCTGGAAGTGCTGACCCTGATCCAAACAGGAAAAAGCCCCATGGTGCCAGTGGTGCTCTTGGACCAGCCGGGCGGCACCTTCTGGTCCAGCGCGCTGACGTTTATGCAAAGCCAATTGCAGGACAACGGTTACATCCTGCCCAGCGACATGCGCTTGGTGCGCCTGGTACACAGCGCCGAAGAAGCCGCCGAACAGATCGCCCAGTTTTACCGTAACTTCCATTCGAGCCGCTGGCTGAAAGACTCATTCGTCATACGCCTGAATCACGCCCTGAATGATGCTGCCATGCAACAACTGAACAGCGAGTTTCGCGACCTGTGCAGCCATGGCGATTTCCAGCAACAAGGACGCTGCGATTCCGAACTGGATGAGCCCGAATTGTGCGAGATGACGCGCTTGGCTTTTGCCTTTAACGGCCGCAGCCATGGCCGCTTGAGAGAACTGCTGGACCTGGTCAACCAGCCACAAAACTGGCGCGACGCCAGCTGATCGCGCCCGCCCCAAGCCACTCAAACATGCAGGCACAGCGCACGTGTTTGAGTGGCTAGGGTTAGCCGGCAGTGCCGCGTTTATATGCGGCGGACTGAGCGCGAGGCGCTGCGTAACAAGGCGGTTAGTCTTTCAGGGGGGCAAGCGCCGCAACAGCTTCAGGCATGTCGCTTTATCCAACGTCGCTGACAAAGTGCACGCTGTGCTGATCAGGCGAACGCCTTACGGTGTTTGGCAGAGTGTCTCGTCCGTGCGGGCTTTAAGCTTGCAGCTTGTAACGATGTGCTGGGCACGGCAGCGCGATGGTTATAGAAACAAGGCCAAACCGGGTTGGGTTGGCTTGAAGGCTCTACTCGTCAACAAAACCGCTAGTCATCGATGGACCCGCGCAGCAGCCTACTTATCAAATCGGCGGGGTAGCCCCGATAACTGAGAAACCGCGCCTGCTGCCCGTGCTGGCGCGCGTCCAAAGGTCGTTCACCGGCAAACTTGCGTTGCCACACTGCGTACAACTGCGCCTGCCAGTCGATGCCGCTGTCGCGCAAAGCCTGTTCGATATCGCTTCGAGCCAACCCGCGCTGAGTCAACTCCTCACGAATGCGCATCGGCCCATAGCCGGAGCGTGCGCGGTAGCTGATAAAAGCCTCGAGGTAACGGGCCTCACAGAGCAAGCCTTCGTCGGCCAAACGATCAAGGGCATTGTCGATCAGTTCATCGCTGGCCCCGCGGCTGCGCAGCTTACGACTTAACTCAACACGCCCATGCTCACGCCTTGCCAGCAGATCCATGGCCGCCCGCCGCACGGCGACGGGGTTATCCAGAACAATGGACATAGACTGATGAATCAGGCGTCTGCGTCAGCCGGGGTTTCGCTCCCGGAGTTGGCTTTCACCGTGGGGCTGGCCACCAGCAACTTCTCACGAATCAGGCCTTCAATAGTGCGGGCCACTTCCGGGTTGTCTTCCAGATACTTGGCTGAGTTGGCCTTACCCTGACCAATCTTGCTGCCTTGGTAGCTGTACCAGGCACCGGATTTTTCCAGCAGGCCAAGCTGTACGCCCAGATCAATGATCTCGCCGTTGCGGTAAATCCCCTTGCCGTAGAGGATCTGGAACTCAGCCTGACGAAACGGCGGAGCAACCTTGTTTTTCACCACTTTGACGCGGGTTTCACTGCCGACGACTTCGTCGCCTTCTTTCACCGCGCCAGTGCGGCGGATGTCCAAGCGCACAGAGGCGTAGAACTTCAACGCGTTACCACCGGTGGTGGTTTCCGGACTGCCGAACATCACACCAATTTTCATGCGGATCTGGTTGATAAAAATCACCAGGCAATTGGCATTTTTGATGTTGCCGGTGATCTTGCGCAGCGCCTGGCTCATCAGACGAGCCTGAAGTCCCACGTGCATATCGCCCATTTCACCTTCGATCTCCGCCTTCGGCACCAGCGCCGCAACGGAGTCGATCACGATCACGTCGATGGCGTTGGAGCGCACCAGCATGTCGGTGATTTCCAGGGCCTGCTCGCCGGTATCCGGCTGCGAAACCAGCAGATCGTCGACATTGACGCCCAGCTTGCCAGCGTATTCAGGATCGAGCGCATGCTCGGCATCAACGAAGGCGCAGGTGGCACCGAGCTTCTGCGCTTCGGCAATGACCGACAGGGTCAAGGTGGTTTTACCTGAGGACTCCGGGCCGTAGATTTCGACAATACGGCCTTTCGGCAAACCGCCAATACCAAGCGCGATGTCCAGACCTAGCGATCCCGTGGAGATGGCCGGAATCGCCTGGCGATCGTGATCGCCCATGCGCATCACCGCGCCCTTGCCGAATTGCTTTTCAATCTGGCCCAGGGCTGCCGCCAGGGCGCGCTTCTTATTCTCGTCCATTTAAGTCCTCACGTAATCAAAAGGGCTTCAGAGCCTGTCGAGCTTAACGCTGTCCTACTGCGGAAAAGCCAGATTGGTCATTTTTGCCGTTCTTTCTCGTTAAATAGCTAGCTATTCGCCTCGCAAGATCAACAAAACTGCCTCAATCCGGACTTTCCCTCGCTACGGACGGTCAAGCGCGACAGGCTCTTAGCGGCCACCAACAACTGTATAAGTAGCCAGTATTATTCCACAGGGCAAGTCGCACGCCTACCCCGCGCTTGGATTTTCTTGCGCCAGCAGGCGCAACAGCCCAGCCAGCGCGGCCTCAACCGTTTGTCGGCGAACTTCGTTGCGATCACCTGCAAACTGCCGGCGCACACTAAATAGCTGCTGATCATCGCCCCATGCCAGCCACACCGTACCAACAGGTTTGTCTGGCGAGCCGCCATCCGGCCCAGCCACACCGCTAACAGCCACCGCAAAGCGCGCGCCACTGTTGGCCTGCGCACCACGAACCATGGCCTCGACCACCGCCTGACTCACCGCGCCAACAGTGGTAAACAGCGCTTCAGGAACAGCCAGTTGCTTACTCTTCTGTCTGTTGGAATAGGTGACGTAGCCCGCCTCGAACCAAGCCGAGCTACCAGGAATCCGCGTTATTGCCTCAGCAATGCCACCACCGGTACAAGATTCGGCGGTCGCCACCTGGGCCTTGCGGGCAGTCAATTGTTCGCCCAGTTCGGCAGCCAGTTGGGTCAAGGCATCTTCATTAGCAGTCATCTGCACTCCGGGGTTAAAGCCAGCCAGGCCGATACCGTACACTAGGCGCTTTTGCGATTCAGCCGGACAGTTAAAACGATGAGCCAAAGCGACCTCAGTTCTCACACGCCCATGATGCAGCAGTACTGGAAGCTGAAAAATCAGCACCCGGAAGAACTGATGTTTTATCGCATGGGCGACTTCTACGAGATCTTCTACGAGGACGCGAAAAAAGCCGCCAAACTGCTGGATATAACCCTCACTGCGCGCGGCCAGTCCGCCGGCCAGGCAATTCCCATGTGCGGAATTCCCTACCACTCGCTGGAAGGCTACCTGGCCAAACTGGTCAAGCTGGGCGAGTCGGTAGTGATCTGCGAACAAGTGGGCGATCCGGCGACCAGCAAAGGCCCGGTTGAGCGCCAGGTGGTACGCATCATCACCCCAGGCACGATTAGCGATGAAGCGCTGCTAGACGAGCGCCGCGATAACCTGATCGCAGCGGTTTTAGGTGACGAGCGCCTGTTCGGCCTGGCCGTGCTAGACATCACCAGCGGCCGTTTCAGCGTGCTGGAAATCAAGGGCTGGGAGAACCTGCTGGCCGAACTTGAGCGCCTCAACCCGGTTGAGTTGCTGATTCCCGATGACTGGCCGCGCGACCTGCCTGCCGAAAAACGCCGAGGCTCACGCCGTCGCGCCCCTTGGGATTTCGAACGCGATACGGCACTCAAGAGCCTGTGCCAACAGTTCGCCACCCAGGATCTGAAAGGCTTTGGCTGCGAGAACCTGACCCTGGCCATCGGCGCAGCAGGCTGCTTGCTGGCGTACGCCAAGGAAACCCAGCGCACCGCCCTACCCCACCTGCGTAGCCTGCGCCACGAACGCCTGGACGACACGGTGATTCTCGACGGTGCCAGCCGACGCAATCTGGAGTTGGACATCAACCTCGCCGGAGGGCGCGACAACACCCTGCAATCAGTGGTCGACCGCTGCCAAACCGCCATGGGCAGTCGCTTGCTCAGCCGCTGGCTGAATCGCCCATTGCGTGACCGCAGCATTCTCGAAGCACGCCAGGCGTCGATTACCTGCCTGCTGGAGCGCTACCGCTTCGAAACCTTACAGCCGCAGTTGAAAGAAATCGGCGACCTGGAACGCATCCTCGCCCGCATCGGCCTGCGCAATGCGCGCCCGCGCGATCTGGCACGCCTGCGCGACGCCCTCGCCGCTCTGCCCACCCTGCAGATGGCCATGACCCATCTGGAAGCGCCGCACCTGAGTGCGTTGGCAAGCGTGGTGAGCACCTACCCAGAACTGGCCGAGTTGCTGGCGTGCGCAATTATCGATAACCCGCCTGCGGTGATCCGCGACGGCGGTGTGCTGAAAACCGGCTACGACGCCGAACTCGACGAGTTGCAATCGCTCAGCGAGAACGCCGGCCAGTACCTGATGGACCTGGAAATCCGTGAGAAAGCCCGCACCGGCCTGGCCAACCTGAAAGTCGGCTACAACCGCGTACACGGCTACTTTATTGAGTTACCGAGCAAGCAGGCCGAGTCGGCCCCGGCGGACTATATCCGCCGGCAGACCCTCAAAGGCGCCGAGCGTTTTATCACGCCAGAGCTAAAAGAATTCGAAGACAAGGCACTGTCTGCCAAGAGCCGCGCCCTGGCCCGCGAGAAAATGCTCTACGAAGCGCTGCTCGAACGCCTGATCGGCCACCTTGGCCCGCTGCAGGACAGCGCTGCCGCTCTGGCTGAACTGGACGTACTCAGCAACCTGGCTGAACGCGCCCTGAATCTTGACCTCAATCGCCCACGCTTCGTCGACGAACCGTGCATGCGCATCGAGCAAGGCCGCCATCCGGTGGTTGAGCAAGTGCTGACCACACCCTTTGTGGCCAATGACCTGAGCCTGGACGATGACACGCGCATGCTGATCATCACCGGGCCGAACATGGGCGGTAAATCCACCTACATGCGGCAGACTGCACTGATCGTGCTGCTGGCGCACATCGGCAGTTTCGTTCCGGCGAAAAGCTGCGAGCTGTCGATGGTTGATCGGATTTTCACCCGTATCGGCTCCAGCGATGACCTGGCCGGAGGCCGCTCGACCTTTATGGTGGAGATGAGCGAAACCGCTAACATCCTGCACAACGCCACCGAACGTAGCTTGGTGCTGATGGACGAAGTGGGACGCGGCACCAGCACCTTTGACGGCCTATCGCTGGCCTGGGCCGCTGCCGAGCAGTTAGCCAAGCTGCGCGCCTATACGCTGTTCGCCACACATTATTTCGAGCTGACCGTGCTACCGGAGAGTCAGCCAATCGTGGCCAACGTGCACCTCAACGCCACCGAACACAACGAGCGAATCGTATTTCTTCACCATGTATTGCCGGGGCCGGCCAGCCAAAGTTACGGTCTGGCAGTGGCACAATTGGCAGGCGTCCCTAATGAGGTCATCCTGCGGGCGCGCGAGCACCTGGCACGCTTGGAAACCACCAGCCTACCTCAGGAACTACCGCCTACACCGCCCGGCCAAACGAGCGCACCGATGCAAAGCGATATGTTTGCCAGCCTGCCGCATCCGCTGCAGGAGGAATTACGCAAGATCAACCCGGATGATCTGACTCCGCGCAAAGCGCTGGAACTGTTATATACATGGAAGACACGCTTCTAACGCTATTGCGCACGAACTGTTAGAATCGCGCGCATTTTTACGACTGCCCGACTTAAAGCCTGAGCCGTGGCCATTTACCCCTAGCCTGCTAAAACCCGCTTAGAACGGGGCAGGCTGGCGCCCGAGGAGAGAATCAGACATGACCTTCGTTGTTACCGACAACTGCGTCAAATGCAAATACACCGACTGCGTGGAAGTCTGCCCGGTGGACTGCTTCTACGAAGGCCCGAACTTCCTGGTGATCCACCCGGACGAGTGCATTGACTGCGCACTCTGCGAGCCTGAATGCCCTGCGCAAGCCATTTTCTCTGAAGATGAGGTGCCGGAAGATCAGCAGGAATACATCGAACTGAACGCTGATCTGGCCGAAGTATGGCCAAACATCACCGAGAAGAAAGAAGCCCTGCCGGACGCAGAAGAGTGGGATGGCGTTAAAGACAAGCTGCAGTATCTGGAGCGCTAGTTGCGCCCTGATGACTGATTAAAACAAACCCGCCCTGTGCGGGTTTTGTTTTTATGGCCATAAGGAAACTCAGGTATGGCGGCGGCCTTGGTCAATAGCTCGCCAAATCGCAGGCAAAAAAGGGGCAGCTCGCGCTGCCCACTCTTTTGTCCCTAGTCCCTGTATTTCCTGCTCATCACCCTGATGAATCGCATCCTTCGATGTCCTGATTGCCATCCTAGCAACCTGTGCTTGTCCGTGAGCACAGGTGTAATACTAGCGATCTCAGCCTTTCTCACAAGCGCTGGAAAACCCGAACACAACGCAACCCGAAGCTACTAACTCAAAATATTATCTATATAAAACAATAAGTTAGCAACTTAACAAGTGCTTATCTCGCCACCCAACAGCGGCTTAGCTTACGCATGCTGTAAGCAATGGCTTACATGGATATTCGCCAAAAGGATGCAACTGGTTTGGGGTGCAGAAAAGCGACACAACAAAAACCCGGCCGAAGCCGGGTTTAGGGTGTGCCAAAGACCACTCACTGGAAAAGAGAGTCACTCGAAAGGCCGTTCTTTTCGAAGATCTCACGTAGCCGCTTAAGCGCCTCGACCTGAATCTGCCGAACGCGCTCACGGGTCAAGCCAATCTCCTGACCGACTTCTTCGAGGGTGCAGCTTTCATGACCGCGCAGGCCGAAGCGGCGGATAACCACCTCACGCTGCTTTTCAGTCAGATCAGACAACCACTGATCAATGCTCTGCGACAAATCATCATCCTGCAGCAATTCGCAGGGATCGGTAGGACGATCATCGGTCAAGGTATCGAGCAGGGTTTTGTCCGAGTCCTGACCAAGCGATACATCAACAGAGGAAACGCGCTCATTGAGGCCGAGCATGCGCTTAACTTCTGCAACTGGCTTTTCTAGCAGGTTGGCAATTTCTTCGGCGGACGGCTCGTGGTCGAGCTTCTGGGTCAATTCACGGGCTGCACGCAGGTAAACGTTCAGCTCTTTGACCACATGAATGGGTAAACGAATGGTACGGGTCTGATTCATGATCGCCCGTTCAATGGTCTGGCGGATCCACCAGGTAGCGTAGGTTGAAAAACGGAACCCACGCTCGGGGTCAAACTTTTCAACGGCACGGATAAGGCCGAGGTTGCCTTCTTCAATCAGGTCCAGCAGGGACAAGCCACGATTGACATAGCGACGGGCAATTTTCACCACCAGGCGCAGGTTGCTTTCAATCATGCGTTTACGACCCGCGGGATCGCCCTTTTGCGCCAAACGGGCAAAGTGGACTTCTTCTTGAGGGGTCAGGAGGGGGGAAAAGCCGATTTCATTGAGATACAACTGCGTTGCATCAAGCGCACGGGTGTAATCAATGTATTTATGCTGTTTGCTGCCAGCTGTGGAAGCCTTGGCCTTGCTGCGGGCTAGTGGCGGTTGCGCTTCTTCGTCTGAATCATCGTCAAGAACAATGGCTGACTCCATGAGCAGCACTTCATCATCGACATCAAACTCCGGCGCTTCTTTTTTATTGAGAGCCATTTTTATTTTCCTTGCTGAGTTCGACAGCAAGCTCATGCGCAACCAAATCCCTGATCACACCCGAGCCTGTCCCGCCCACGCGGTAGGGACAGACGAGTTAGAAGTCAGCGACGCGGCAAGTATTGCAGCGGGTCTACAGGTTTACCTTGGCGGCGCACTTCAAAATGAAGTTTCACCCGGTCGGTTCCTGTGGAACCCATTTCGGCAATATTCTGCCCAGCCTTGACCTTCTGCCCCTCCTGCACCAACAGCCTGCGGTTATGACCGTAGGCACTTACGTAGGTATCGCTGTGTTTGATGATCACTAACTCACCGTAGCCCCGTAACCCACTCCCGGCGTAGACCACTGAACCATCAGACGCAGCCAAAACAGGCTGGCCCAATTCACCGGCTATATCAATGCCTTTATTCAAACTGCCGTTTGAGGAAAAACGTCCGATAACCGCACCATTGGAAGGCCATATCCACCCTGAGGCAGAACGCTGGGTTGGCGGTAACGAGGTCACCCCAGGCGACGTTTTGATGGGCGCAGGCGGCTGGGTTTGTATTGGGCGTGTCTGCTGCGGCGTACTTGGGCGGCTGGTTGGCGACACAACAACAGGCGCAGTTGCAATAACAGGCGGGCGGTATGCTGGCTGACCGTCGAAACGAATAACCTGTCCCACCCGAATCAAATAAGGTGGGGCAATGCCGTTGCGTGCAGCCAGCGCTTTCCAGTCCCAACCAAAGCGAAAGGCGATTGAATAAAGTGTATCGCCACGTTGCACTTGGTACTGACCATTGGTGACAGGCTGACGCTGCGCCTGACTCACAGAGCCAGATTGATTACGGTCGACGACATTGACGCCTCCCGGTGGCGGGCTGGCGCACCCACTCAGAACCGCACTAAAGACAAGACCACTCAACAGGCTGCGAGCACCGCTGGCGCGAATCGGCAATTGAATGGCTGTGAAACTCACCTGCATCTTCCTCGGGTAGAAAAAACAATGTCTATCTGCCAGTTGGCTGGCGTGCATTGTGCCGCAATTATGGGTTTTCACCAGCGCTTTGCGGGTGACGTGCCGCCAACCACTCCAGCCCCAACACCAGAAGAATCCCGGCAACCGCAAGACCTATTGCCCACAAAAGCTGCGGATCCTGACCACTGATTTGAGCGAACTGCTCGGGCCACAGATTCGACTGCAGAGCGGGCACCTGTTCGCCTTGACTGTCGGTGCGCCAGGTGAGGGTTTGCTTCCACGGCCAGATTTTATTCAACGACCCAATCATCAGCCCAGTAAGAAAGGTCAATGTCAGATCGCGCCAGCGAACCAGCAACCAACGCAAAATGCCGGCGAAACTAACAAGGCCAACCAAACATCCGCTGGCGAAAATCAGTAAAACCGCTAGATCCAGACCTTTGACGGCATTAAGAACAAAACCGTAAAGCCCCATCAACACCAGAATAAAACTGCCGGAAATGCCCGGCAAAATCATCGCGCAGATGGCAATAGCCCCGGCAAAGAACAAACTGAGCGGATCGTGCCCCCATTGCAGTGGAGAGGCCACAGTGATCCAGTAAGCGAATGCCACACCCAATAGCAAACTGAACACCCGTGAGGCATTCCAGCGCTGCACTTCGCGAACGACTAAATGAGTGGAAACCAGAATCAGGCCAAAGAAAAATGACCAAACAGGAATAGGGTGTTCGACCAGCAGGTAGGTGATCACACGAGCAAGACTCATGATGCTGGTCATAATCCCCAGCAGCAGAATCAGTAAAAACGTCGCATTAGCGGCCTTCCACGCCTCAACAATGCGACCGCGCAAGAACAAAGCCAAGGCAGCTGGCACACTGGCGATGGAACGCAGCAATTCGTCATAAATGCCGGTGATAAACGCCACCGTACCGCCCGAAACTCCGGGCACCACATCGGCAGCGCCCATGGCGACGCCCTTGGCGAACAGAAGAAGACTCTTTTTCATGGGTTCATCCGTAAACAGTCTGATCAGGCCAGGGGGCCGTTAAGCAAAGGCACGAAACGTACCGCATCCAGCACATGTCGCGAATAACCGTCTTCTTCACGGATGATCAGGAGCAACTCCTGAACATCGCCCGCACCGACCGGAATCACCAGCCGACCGCCCATCGCCAATTGATCCAACAATGCCTGCGGCACATTGGCGGCGGCCGCAGTAACAATGATGCCGTTATAAGGACCTAGCGCATTCCAACCTTCCCAGCCATCACCCCAGCGGAACACCACGTTACGCAGACTCAGCTCTGTCAGACGTTCCTTGGCTTTTTCCTGCAGGCTCTGGATACGCTCGACACTGAATACCCGCTCGACCAACTGCGCCAAGATGGCGGTCTGGTAACCCGAGCCGGTGCCGATTTCCAGCACCTTATCCAACGGGCCTGCAGCCAGCAGCAACTCGCTCATCCGCGCGACCATGTAAGGCTGCGAGATGGTCTGGTTATTGCCAATCGGCAACGCGGTGTCTTCGTAAGCGCGATGGGCCAAGGCCTCATCCACGAACAAATGACGCGGCGTGCGACGGATGGTTTCCAGCACATGCGCGTTGGACAACCCCTCTTCATAGAGGCGCTGAATCAGGCGTTCACGGGTGCGCTGTGAGGTCATGCCGATGCCGCGATGCTGCAATTCGTCTTGTTCTCGGCGGATCACAGCAGACCCTCCAGCCAGGGCTGCAAACTGTTGAAACCATCGGCAAAGGTGCGGTCGAGTTGCAACGGGGTGACTGACACATAGCCTTGCATCACCGCATGGAAATCGGTGCCCGGACCACCATCTTCAGCATCACCGGCTACGGAAATCCAATAGCCTTCCTTGCCGCGCGGGTTGACCACCTTGACTGGCGCAGCGGCGCGGGCGCGATGGCCCAAGCGCGTGAGCTGAATGCCACGGATATGCTCCAGCGGCAGGTTGGGGATGTTCACATTGAGCACGGTGCGCGGCGGCAGGTCGAGTTGCTCGTGCGCTTCAACCAACTTGCGGGCGAAATACGCGGCGGTCGGCAGGTTATCCGGCAGGCGTGACAGTAGCGAAAAAGCAAACGCCGGACGCGCCAGAAAGCGCCCCTCCAGAGCCGCCGCAACCGTGCCGGAATACAGCACGTCATCGCCCAGATTGGCACCCAGGTTGATACCCGACACCACCAAATCCGTTTCATGCGGCAACAGGCCATTAAGACCCAAATGCACGCAATCAGTCGGCGTGCCGTTCAGGCTGATATAGCCATTGGGCAGCGTGCTGGGATGCAGCGGACGGTCGAGGGTGAGCGAACTGCTCGCGCCGCTTTTGTCCTGATCGGGAGCAATCACCGTGCACAGGGCATAGTCAGCGAGCGCCGCATGCAGCGCAGCGAGACCTGGCGCAGCAACGCCGTCATCATTGGAAATCAGAATACGCATGGGTTGTCCGTCTGCCCTGCAGGCAACAGATCGACGAGCTCACGCACCAAGACGGTGGCAAAGCATCCAGCCGGCAGGACGAATTCCAGTTGCAGAATGTCAGGCTCGGGATAATGCCACGACAAGCCGGCAATGGGGAGGCGCAGGATACGCCGTTCGTGCGTCATGCCCGCTTCTGCCAACCAGTCGACCAAGACGCCTTCGCGCGCGGCCAATTCCTGTTCCAGCGTTTGCGCTACACCTTCAGCACTGGACTGCCCAGCGCCCCAGAGTGGCCCGGTTGGGTGCAGGTCAAGAATGGCCAGACGCGGATCGTTGCACTCGGCCTCGCCGGCAGGGAAGAAGCTGCGGCTGTCGGTAAAGGCCAACAGATCACCGAGCAGCGCCTGATTCCAAGTACCGGCGGCCACGCGCGCGGCCAACACTTGGTTGAATAGATAGCTGCGCGCCGCCGAAAGCACCCGCGAACGCACATTGCGTTTCTCCGGCAGACTTTTGTTCGCGGCAAAATGCCGGGCATGAGCGACGTTGCCGCCTTCATGGCCAAAGCGCTGCAAACCGTAATAGTTGGGAATGCCCTGAGCTGCGATTTGCGTCAGGCGTTGATCCAGCGCCTCGCGATCCGCAGCCAGCTGAGTCAGGCGCAGGGTAAAGCCGTTGGCCGCATGCGCGCCGCGCTGCAGCTTACGGGTATGCCGCACCTGTTTAAGGATGCTCAGGCTGGCATCTTCGGCAGCGCTCAAATCAGGATCGATCTTGCCCGGCAGGTGCAGGCTGAACCACTGCCGGGTCAGGGCCTGACGATCCTTAAGGCCGGCATAGCTGATCAAGCGGATTGGCACACCGGCAGCACGGGCGATGCGCTTGGCGGCTTCTTCAGTGTTCAGCTCGCGCTTTTCCACCCACAGCCAGAGGTGCTCGCCCTCACCGGCCAAGGGAATATCCAACACTTCATCGACCTGAAAGTCTTCCGCCACGGCCTTGAGTACCGCAGTACCGCAGGGCGCGCCATGGACCCGCGGGCCTAGTAATTCGAGTTCGTTCATCGGGCGACCAACAACGCGACGGAATGCACGGCAATGCCTTCTTCACGTCCGGTAAAGCCGAGTTTCTCGGTGGTGGTGGCTTTGACGTTGACTTGGTCCAGGCTTACCTGCAGGTCTTCGGCAATCCGTGCACGCATGGTCTCGATATGCGGCGCCATCTTCGGTGCCTGGGCGACGATGGTGGCGTCGACATTGCCGACCTGCCAGCCCTTGGCGTGAATCAGCCCCACAACATGGCGCAGTAAAACGCGGCTGTCAGCACCTTTGAACCGTGGGTCGGTGTCGGGAAAATGCTTGCCGATATCACCCAACGCCGCGGCACCAAGCAAGGCATCGCTCAGGGCGTGCAGCAGCACGTCTCCATCGGAATGGGCCAGTAGGCCGAACTTATGGGGAATCTGCATGCCGCCCAAGGTGATGAAATCGCCCTCACCGAAACGGTGCACATCGTAGCCGTGGCCAATACGCATAAAGAACAACGCCCTGAAAAAGTCAGGGCGTGATTCTAACCGTATTGCAGGGTAGCTCGGACGAAATCCGGGCGACGAATTTACCGGATTCAGCCAGCCTACGATTGGCGCAATGCTGCCGCGTGATGGCGTAAGTGGTCGTCAATAAAACTGGCGATAAAGTAGTAGCTATGGTCGTAACCCGGCTGAAGGCGCAGGGTCAGCGGGTGACCTGCGGCCTGGGCGGCGGCTTTGAGCGCATCGGGCTTGAGTTGGCTTTCGAGAAAATCATCTCGATCACCCTGATCAACCAGAATCGGCAGTTTCTCCGTCGCCTCAGCAAGCAAGGCGCAGGCATCCCATTCACGCCAGCGCGAGCGCTCATCACCCAGGTAGCGCGAAAAGGCCTTCTCGCCCCAAGGGCAGTTGCTCGGGTTGCTGATTGGGGCAAATGCCGACAGCGAGTGATAGCGTCCCGGATTGCGCAACGCGCAGATCAGCGCACCGTGCCCACCCATGGAGTGGCCGCTGATGCCGCGCCGGTCGGAGACCGGGAAGTTGGCCTCGATCAATGCGGGCAATTCCTGCACCACGTAGTCGTACATGCGGTAATGCCGCGCCCAGGGTTGCTGAGCGGCGTTGAGGTAAAAACCTGCGCCCAAACCAAAATCCCAGGCTTTGTCTGGGTCATCCGGCACATCAGCGCCGCGCGGGCTGGTGTCTGGCGCGACGATAATCAGCCCCAACTCAGCAGCTAGCTTGTGCGCGCCCGCCTTCTGCATAAAGTTTTCATCGGTGCAGGTCAGACCGCTTAGCCAATACAGCACCGGCAACTCTTCGCCCTGCTCCGCCTGCGGCGGCAAATACACGGCGAACACCATGTCGCAACCGAGCACCGCTGAGTGATGGCGATAACGTTTGTGCCAGCCGCCAGCACTTTTATTGCTTGAAACAATTTCCAGGCTCATCGCCCCTCCGTGCCACCCCGTACGACCAGGTAATCGCTCACCTGGCGCGCGCAGCAGGTCGCTGCAGCTATCAGAAATGAATCACGGTGCGAATGCTCTTGCCTTCATGCATCAGGTCAAAGGCCTTGTTAATGTCTTCGAGCGGCATGTTGTGGGTAATAAAGGTGTCCAGCGGGATTTCACCGCTCTGCGCCTTGGCCACATAACCCGGCAACTCGGTACGGCCTTTAACACCGCCGAAAGCCGAACCACGCCACACACGCCCGGTCACCAGCTGGAACGGACGGGTGCTGATTTCCTGACCGGCACCCGCCACGCCGATAATCACCGACTCACCCCAGCCCTTGTGGGCGCACTCAAGCGCCGCACGCATCAACTGCACATTGCCGACGCACTCAAAGGAGTAGTCCACGCCGCCATCGGTCATCTCGACGACGACCTCCTGAATCGGCTTGGCGAAATCCTTGGGGTTGATAAAGTCGGTCGCACCCAGTTCACGGGCCACGTCGAACTTGGCCGGATTGATGTCGATGGCAATGATGCGGCTGGCCTTGGCCATCTTCGCGCCAATAATCGCCGCCAGGCCGATGCCGCCAAGGCCGAAAATAGCCACGGTCGCGCCCTCTTCCACTTTGGCGGTGTTGAGCACAGCACCGATACCGGTGGTCACGCCACAGCCAAGCAAGCACACCTTCTCCAGTGGCGCTTCCTTGGGGATCACCGCCAGGGAAACTTCTGGCAGCACGGTGTATTCAGAGAAAGTCGAGCAACCCATGTAGTGATAGATCGGCTCGCCGTTGTAGCTAAAGCGGCTGGTGCCATCTGGCATCAAACCTTTGCCTTGGGTCGCGCGTACCGAACTGCACAGGTTGGTTTTACCGGACGTGCAGAATTTGCAAGTGCGGCATTCGGCGGTGTACAGCGGAATCACATGATCACCGACCTGCACCGACGTCACGCCCTCACCGATCGCTTCGACGATCCCGCCGCCTTCATGGCCAAGAATGGCCGGAAAGACCCCTTCAGAATCTTCACCGGAAAGGGTGTAAGCATCGGTGTGGCAGACGCCAGTGGCAACGATCCGCACCAGCACTTCACCGGCCTTGGGCGGCGCGACATCGACTTCAACGATTTGCAGCGGCTGATTGGGGGCAAAGGCTACGGCAGCACGGGACTTGATCATGATCGCTCTCCAGCGGACTCAACAGTGGCGCAGAGTCTAGATCAGCGCTCAACAATAGATAATCGAGCAAAATACAAAACATTATTGCCATGCAGGGATAATCACAGACGCAGGGCCATTAGAATGCAGCGCTGACCTGCTGACTGACAGCGCGATTAGAAAGAGGACGACTCAATGAATGGCTGGGAAGGATTGGATGAATTTGTCGCGGTGGCTGAATGCGGCCAATTCAGCGCCGCCGCCCAGCGCTTGGGCGTATCGTCCTCACAAATCAGCCGACAGATCGCCCGCCTGGAAGAACGCCTGCAAACCCGCTTGTTTTATCGCAGCACCCGACGCGTAGCGCTCACCGAAGCCGGGCAGACGTTCCTGCAACACTGCCAGCGCCTGCAAGATGGTCGTGAAGAAGCGCTGCGCGCGATGGGCGATCTGGGCAGTGAACCTAAGGGCTTGCTGCGCATGACCTGCGCAGTGGCCTACGGCGAGCGTTTTATCGCGCCACTGGTAACCGACTTTATGCTGCAACACCCACAACTGCGGGTGGACATTGAACTGAGCAACCGCACCCTCGACCTGCTGCAAGAGGGACTAGACTTGGCCGTCCGCCTCGGCCGCCTGCAGGACTCACGCCTAGTCGCCACGCGCCTGGCCCCCAGGCAAATGTACTTGTGCGCCGCGCCCGCCTACCTGCAACGCTACGGTCGCCCCCATTCGCTCTCGGAGTTGAGCCGACACAATTGCCTGATCGGCAGTTCGGATACCTGGAACTTTCAAGTCAGCGGGCGCGATGCCAGCCTGCGCGTACAAGGCAACTGGCGCTGCAACAGCGGGCAGGCGGTGCTTGAAGCGGCCCTGCGCGGCCTGGGCCTGTGCCAACTGCCGGACTATTACGTGCTAGAACACCTGCAGAGCGGCGCGCTGGTGTCGCTGCTGGATAACCAGCAACCGCCGGATACCGCCGTTTGGGCGCTGTACCCGCAACAACGGCACTTATCACCCAAAGTGCGGCAGTTGGTGGACTTCCTCAAACAAGGTTTGGCGCAGCGCAGCGAATATCGCCAGGACGCGGGCTAGGGTCTCTCAGCGTTTGGCTCGCGAGCGCGCTGAAGTGCGTCGCCTAAGAACGGCCTTGCCACAACCGATTGAGGCTGAGTAAATCTTCCGGGCGGGTAACTTTCAGGTTATCTGAACGGCCCTCGATCAGCCGTGGCGATTGCCCTGCCCACTCCATGGCCGAGGCTTCGTCAGTAATCGCGACACCAGCCAGCAGCGCATCCGCCAAGGCGCGTTGCAGCTCACCGAGCCGGAACATCTGCGGGGTGAACGCCTGCCAGATAGTCGAGCGATCCACGGTGCTCTGCACCCGGCCATCGGCACCCGCGCGCTTGAGCGTATCGCGCGCAGGCACGGCGAGCAGGCCACCCACGGGGTCATGCGCCAACTCGCCCAGCAACAGGTCTAGGTCGCTGCGCGCCAGATTAGGTCGAGCAGCATCGTGCACCAGCACCCAGTCCTGCGCCTGCGCGCCCAACTCACTCAAGCGCAGCAGGCCACTGAGCACGGAATCAGCGCGCTCAGCACCGCCGTCGGCACGCTGGATACGTGGATCACGGGCACAGCTCAGGCTTGGCCAATACGGATCGTCCGCCGCCAAGCTAACCACCACAGCACGCAATTGCGGGTGCTCAAGAAAGCGCGCCAGGGTATGTTCGATAATGCTTTTGCCGGCCAGCGGCAGGTACTGCTTGGGCCGGTCGGCGCGCATACGACTGCCAATGCCGGCAGCCGGAATCAACGCCCAGAAAGACGGTAATTCAGCGGTATTCATTCAGCTAACTGATAGAGGGTCTCGCCCTCTTTAAGCATGCCCAGTTCATGCCGCGCACGCTCTTCGACGGTTTCCATACCGCTTTTCAGCTCCAGCACTTCGGCTTCGAGAATCCGGTTGCGCTCTTTCAACTGCTGGTTTTCGCCTTGCTGATCAGCAATCTGCTGCTTGAGCTGAGTCACCTGCGCCAAGCTGCCATCGCCCAGCCACAGGCGATACTGCAGGCCTGCCAGCAGAGCAATCAGCACAAAAAACACCCAGTAAGAGGTATTACGCATAGCAGGGAGAGATTCCGGACGAAAAAAGGGCGACTCGCGCCGCCCCTCTTTTACCACGCCTAAGATCAACCGCGGAACTCAGCGCGACCGTTATACGGTGCCTTACCCGCCAACTGCTCTTCAATACGCAGCAACTGGTTGTACTTGGACACGCGATCCGAGCGGCACAGCGAGCCCGTTTTGATTTGACCGGCGGCAGTACCAACAGCCAGATCGGCAATGGTGCTGTCTTCGGTTTCGCCACTGCGGTGGGAGATCACTGCGGTGAAGCCAGCAGCCTTGGCCATCTGGATGGCTTCCAAGGTTTCGGTCAGCGAGCCGATCTGGTTGAACTTGATCAGGATCGAGTTACCAATTTTCTCTTCGATGCCGCGCTTGAGGATCTTGGTGTTGGTGACGAACAGATCATCGCCGACCAGCTGAATCTTCTCGCCGATTTTGTCGGTCAGCACCTTCCAACCGGCCCAATCCGACTCATCCATGCCGTCTTCGATAGAGATGATCGGGTAACGCTGGGTCAGGCCTGCCAGATAGTCGGCAAAACCCTCTGCACTGAATACCTTACCTTCGCCCGCGAGGTCGTACTGACCGTCTTTGAAGAACTCACTCGAGGCGCAGTCCAGGGCCAGTGTCACGTCAGTGCCCAGGGTGTAACCGGCATTGGCCACGGCTTCAGCGATAGCTGCCAGCGCATCTTCGTTGGACGCCAGGTTAGGTGCAAAGCCACCTTCATCACCCACCGACGTACTCAGGCCACGAGCCTTCAGCACTGCCTTGAGGTGATGGAAGATTTCTGTGCCCATACGCAGAGCGTCAGAGAAGGTCTTGGCACCCACCGGCTGCACCATGAACTCCTGAATGTCGACGTTGTTATCGGCGTGCTCACCGCCGTTGATGATGTTCATCATCGGCACTGGCATCGAGTAGACACCCGGCGTGCCATTCAAATCGGCAATGTGTGCGTACAACGGCACGCCTTTGGCCTGAGCAGCAGCTTTGGCAGCAGCCAGAGACACGGCAAGGATGGCGTTGGCACCCAAGGTGGCTTTGTTTTCAGTGCCGTCGAGGGCGATCATCGCCAGGTCGAGAGCTTTCTGGTCTGTAGCATCTTTGCCCAACAGCAGGTCGCGGATCGGGCCATTGATATTGGCCACAGCTTTCAGCACACCCTTACCCAAGTAACGGCTCTTGTCGCCATCACGCAGCTCAAGCGCTTCACGCGAGCCAGTGGAAGCACCGGAAGGCGCACAGGCGCTACCGATCAGGCCGCCCTCAAGGATGACATCGGCTTCCACGGTCGGGTTACCACGGGAATCGAGAACCTCACGGCCTTTGATGTCGATGATCTTTGCCATTGCGGGTAGCACTCCAAAAAATTGACTAAAGGGGTCGTAACGCAATGCGCGTCGGTTGCGGCCATTCGGCACTTACAAGCGATGCGCGATGTATCAAACCTGTGAGTAGGCGGACACCGGAAAAACAGCCTGAATCAGGCTGTTTCAATCGGCGCAAAGCTCTTGATCAAATCATCCAGCTGCTTGAGCTGAGTGAGGAACGGTTCCAGCTTGTCCAAACGCAGCGCGCAAGGGCCGTCACATTTGGCGTTGTCTGGGTCTGGGTGTGCTTCAAGGAACAAGCCAGCCAACCCCTGACTCATGCCCGCCTTGGCCAGGTCAGTGACCTGAGCACGGCGACCACCGGCAGAGTCAGCGCGACCGCCTGGCGTTTGCAGAGCGTGGGTTACATCGAAAAATACCGGGTAGTTCATCTGCTTCATGATGCCGAAGCCGAGCATGTCCACCACCAGGTTGTTGTAGCCGAAGCTAGAACCGCGCTCGCAAAGGATAAGCTGGTCATTACCCGCTTCTACGCACTTGGCCAGGATGTGTTTCATTTCCTGGGGAGCAAGAAACTGCGCTTTCTTGATGTTAATCACCGCACCGGTCTTGGCCATGGCCACTACCAGGTCGGTCTGCCGCGAAAGAAACGCTGGCAACTGAATAATGTCGCAAACATCGGCCACCGGCTGCGCTTGATGCGGCTCATGCACGTCGGTAATCACCGGCACGCCGAAGGTCTTTTTGATTTCCTCGAAGACCTTCATGCCCTCATCCAGGCCGGGGCCACGGAAAGAGGTCACAGACGAGCGGTTAGCCTTGTCGAAGCTGGCCTTGAACACGTAGGGAATACCGAGCTTCTCGGTCACCCGCACGTACTCTTCACAGGCGCGCATGGCCAAGTCACGCGACTCGATGACGTTGATCCCGCCGAACAGCACAAATGGCTTGTCGTTGGCGATTTCAATGCCGCCAACCTTGATGACTTTCTGCGTCATATCCCTACGCCTTCTTGGCTTTCTGCGTCAGTGCTGCGGCAACAAAGCCGCTGAACAGCGGATGGCCATCGCGCGGAGTTGAGGTGAACTCTGGGTGGAACTGGCATGCCACGAACCACGGATGATCCGGTGCCTCGACCACTTCAACCAAGGCGCCATCACCGGAGCGACCCGTCACTTTAAGACCCGCTTCGGTCAGTTGCGGCAACAGGTTGTTATTCACCTCATAACGATGACGGTGACGCTCAACAATCACATCCTTGCCGTAGCAGGCATGCACTTGTGAGCCAGCTTGCAGCTGACAGTCTTGAGCGCCCAAGCGCATGGTGCCGCCCAGATCAGACGCATTGCTGCGCTTCTCAACTTCACCTGTCGCGTCTTGCCACTCGGTGATCAGACCGACCACCGGATGCTGGCTGGAGGTGTCGAATTCAGTGGAGTTGGCATCGTCCCAACCCAGCACATTGCGGGCAAACTCGATGACCGCAACCTGCATACCCAGGCAGATACCCAGGTAAGGAATCTTGTTCTCACGGGCATACTGCACGGTCTTGATTTTGCCTTCCACGCCGCGCAGGCCAAAGCCACCCGGCACCAGAATGGCATCGACACCTTCGAGCAGGCCGGTGCCTTTGTTCTCGATGTCTTCGGAATCGATATAGCGCAGATTGACCTTGGTGCGGTTCTCGATACCGGCATGACTCATCGCTTCGATCAGCGACTTATACGCGTCCAGCAACTCCATGTACTTACCGACCATGGCGATGGTGACTTCATGCTCAGGGTTCAGCTTGGCATCGACGACGCGGTCCCACTCGGAGAGGTCGGCACCGTTGCATTCCAGGCCGAAGCGCTCGACGACGAAATCATCCAGACCTTGGGCATGCAGCACGCCCGGGATCTTGTAGATGGTGTCGACGTCTTCGAGGGAAATCACCGCACGTTCTTCAACGTTGGTGAACAGGGCGATCTTGCGGCGCGACGACACATCAACCGGGTGATCGGAGCGGCAGATCAGCACGTCTGGCTGCAGGCCGATGGAGCGCAGCTCTTTAACCGAATGCTGAGTTGGCTTGGTTTTGGTTTCGCCAGCGGTGGCGATGTACGGCACCAGGGTCAGGTGCATGAGCATGGCGCGCTTGGCACCCACTTCAACACGTAACTGGCGGATGGCTTCGAGGAACGGTTGCGATTCGATATCGCCCACCGTGCCACCGATTTCCACCATTGCCACGTCAGCATCGCCTGCACCCTTGATGATGCGACGTTTGATCTCGTCGGTGATGTGCGGAATGACCTGAATGGTCGCGCCCAGGTAATCACCACGGCGCTCGCGGCGCAGCACGTGTTCATAGACACGCCCGGTGGTGAAGTTGTTGTTCTGGGTCATGGTGGTGCGGATAAACCGCTCATAGTGGCCCAGGTCGAGGTCGGTTTCAGCGCCGTCGTGGGTGACGAACACCTCACCGTGCTGGAACGGGCTCATGGTGCCCGGATCGACGTTGATGTAGGGATCCAGCTTGAGCATGGTGACCTTCAGGCCACGCGCCTCCAGGATAGCCGCCAATGAAGCCGAGGCGATGCCTTTCCCCAATGAAGAAACAACACCACCCGTGACGAATATGTAGCGCGTCATGAAAAACCCTAGAAGTCTGCGTTTAAGCGGTCAATGCCGCCGGGGAAAGCGAAGGAATACCGATGCGCCAATTGCATTACTACGCAATTGGCTCGCCTTGCCGATTCCCGGGGGAGTCGACAAAAGCGCTAGTAAGACGGGAGCGTAGTCTACCGGAAAGGCCTTATCAGCTCAAACCTTGATCATTCGTCGGCGGCTGCCAGTGAAATTGCCACCCACTGCCGCCAGTGCCCTGCAGTCCCGCGAGGTTGGCGATGGCCATCACCTGCCCGTCCAGACGCAGCAGCGGCAAACGGTCACGGACGAACGTCGGCACACGGCGCTCATTAAGCAGGCGTTTGAGATCGCGGTGGCCGCGCCCCGCTAAAAAGATTTTCTCTCCACCCCGGCGATAGCCCACCTGCCAGTGACCTGCAGGCAAAGCCCCCTCGATATACACATAACCATTACCGGGCAGCACAACGCGCTGACCAGGGCAAATGTCCTTTTCAAGCGGCTGCAGCGCGCCTAGCCAGTCACCCGCCAACCACCACAACTGGTCATGGCTGCGAAGCAACTTACCTGCCTTCAATTGCCACACGGGGGCGGCATCGTGAGTGGCGTCGCGCAGCGTCTGCCAGCTGGCCCAATGCTCACTGTCAGGCATTGCTGTTAATGGCCGCAACCAATAACGCAGGGCATTACGCTGACGCGAGTCACTCAGCGAGCGCAGTGCCGGAAGTGCCAGCTGCGGTAAGCCCAACCAGGAAAACTCTTTAGACGCCATTGCCGCATCGAGGTCTTGTTGCGCCAACTCATCGAGCAGTTGCTGCGCCTCAGTCAGGTGTACCGCGCTACGCGCCATGCTGTTAAGGGCCTGTGGCCAACGCTGGGTGAGCCTCGGTAGAACCTGGCGACGTAGGTAATTGCGCGAAAACCGCTCATCGGTATTTGATGGATCATCAACCCAGCGCAAACCATGCGCCTGCGCATAAGCCTCCAAGTCGGCGCGCGAACAGCCCAGCAATGGCCGCACTAAATGCCCAGCCGCCAATACACGGTTAACGGGCATCGCCGCCAAGCCCTGCACACCCGCCCCACGCAGCAGACGAAAGATCAACGTTTCCGCCTGATCATCGCGGTGCTGAGCCGTTAGCAGCACCTCATCCACACCCAAACGAGCCGCAAAGGCCGCATAACGCGCATCTCGCGCCGCCTGCTCCAGGCTTGCGCCAGGCTGCACCTGCACATACTCGACATGCAGCGGCACACCCAGGCTTGAGCACAACGCGTGGCAATGCGCCGGCCAGGCGTCGGCCACAGCCTGCAAACCGTGATGAATATGAATGGCGGAAAGTGGCGGCAACACCTCGCGTTGCGCAAGGCCAGCCAAAAGGTGCAGCAGCACCGTGGAATCCAAACCACCGGACAAGGCAACACGCCAGGCCGGCGCTGAGCGCCAGGGAGCTAGAGATTCCAGCAGCCTGGCGCTCAGATCCACTTAAGCGATGCCGTAGCTCATCAGGCGCTCATAACGACGCTTGAGCAGCGCATCGGTATCGAACCCCTTGAGGGTTTTCAATTGCGTCAGCAACGCTTGACGAATCGACTCGGCAGCGGCTGTCGGGTTGCTGTGCGCACCACCCAGTGGCTCACCGATAACCTGATCAACAATGCCCAAGCCTTTGAGGCGCTCCGCCGTGATACCCATGGCTTCAGCAGCATCGGGGGCTTTTTCAGCCGTTTTCCACAGGATCGAGGCGCAACCTTCCGGCGAAATGACTGAGTAGGTGGAGTACTGCAGCATGTTCAGCTGATCGCACACGCCAATAGCCAAAGCACCGCCGGAACCACCCTCACCGATTACTGTGGCGATGATTGGGGTTTTCAAGCGCGCCATAACGCGCAGGTTCCAGGCAATGGCTTCACTCTGGTTGCGCTCTTCTGCATCAATACCCGGGTAAGCACCCGGGGTATCAATAAAGGTCAAGATCGGCATTTTGAAGCGTTCAGCCATTTCCATCAGGCGGCAGGCTTTGCGGTAGCCCTCTGGACGCGGCATGCCAAAGTTGCGGCGCACTTTTTCGCGAATGTCACGCCCCTTCTGGTGCCCGATAACCATCACCGGCTCACCTTCCAGACGTGCAACACCGCCTACCAGAGCGGCGTCATCGGAGAAGTGGCGATCGCCATGCAGCTCGTCGAACTCGGTAAAAATGTGCTGCAGATAATCAAGGGTGTAGGGCCGGCGCGGATGACGCGCCAATTGGGCGATCTGCCAGCTGCTCAAACTGCCGAAAATGCTTTCGGTCAACGAGTTGCTTTTGTCCTGCAGGCGAGCAATTTCATCACTGATGTTCAACGAGTTGTCGTTACCGACCAGGCGAAGCTCTTCGATCTTGGCTTGCAGGTCGGCGATCGGCTGTTCGAAATCGAGAAAATTCGGGTTCATAGTCATCCGTCTTGCGTCGACGGCCAAGTGGCCGGGAGCTGTATCCGTTATCGCGCCCTACCTTATAGCAGCAGGCGCATTCAGGTCGACACCCGGAGCAGCATGAAAATCATCACACGCACCCCTGTGGTATCACGACCGAAGAGCGAGGCCATTGCCTCGCCAATCAGCGGTAGTGCAGAAAGACGTTGTCGCGGCCGAACTGGTCACGCAATGCTTGAATCAGTCCATCCGCAGGTTCAATTCGCCAATCATCACCAAACTGTAATTGCGCCTTGGCCTGCTCGCCGCTGTATTCAACGGAGATTGGACAAGCACCCCGATAACGCCCACAGAGCTCAGCCAGCCAGCGCAAGCGATCGCCCTGCAACGCACTGCTGGCAACCTTCAGGCGCAGGCTATCAGCCAGTCCCGTGCGGGCTTCTTCCAGGCTCATTACACGCTTGGCGCGCAGACGCAGGCCGCCGGAAAAATCATCATTGCTGACTTCGCCTTCGACCACCACCAAAGCATCGGTTTGCAGCAAGGCTTGCGCGGTGTTGAAGGCCTCGGCAAACAGGGACGCCTCAATGCGTCCAGAGCGATCATCGAGGGTGATAAAACCCATCTTGTCGCCCTTCTTGTTCTTCATTACGCGCAGGTTGACCACCAGCCCGGCAATCGTCTGATCGCCGCGCGCTGCCTTCAGATCAACAATGCGCTGGCGGGCAAAACGCCGCACTTCGCCTTCGTACTCATCAATCGGATGGCCGGTCAGGTACAGCCCAAGGGTGTCTTTTTCACCCTTAAGGCGCTCTTTCAAATTCAGTTCACGGGCACGCAAGTGATTGGCATACACGTCGGCTTCGGCATCAGCAAAAACGCCACCGAAGAGGTCCATGTGCCCGCTTTCAGCACTGCGCGCGGTCTGCTCAGCCGCCTGCACCGCCTCTTCCAGCGCCGCCAGCAGCACGGCGCGGTTACGGTCAATATTGGCCTTGTAGGCTTTGAGCTCTTCGTGGAAGTGCGGGCCGAGACGATCGAGCGCGCCGCTGCGAACCAACGCATCCAGGGTGCGCTTGTTGATGCGTTTGAGGTCGGCACGGGCGCAGAAATCGAACAGATCCTTGAACGGCCCATCCTTGCGTGCCTCGACGATAGCCTCTACCGGCCCTTCGCCCACGCCCTTGATCGCGCCCAGGCCGTAAACAATCCAGCCTTCGTTGTTAACCGTAAACTTGAACTCGGAGATATTCACATCCGGCGCGTCGAGGCGCAGCTTCATGCTGCGACATTCCTCGATTAGGGTGACCACCTTGTCGGTGTTGTGCATATCCGCCGAGAGCACAGCCGCCATAAAGGCCGCTGAATGGTGTGCCTTGAGCCAGGCGGTCTGATACGAAAGCAGCCCATACGCTGCCGAGTGCGACTTGTTAAAGCCGTAACCGGCGAACTTTTCCACCAAGTCAAAGATGTTGCCCGCCAAGTTGGCATCAATGCCATTGCTGGCGCAGCCTTCAATAAAGCCACCGCGCTGCTTGGCCATCTCCTCGGGCTTTTTCTTACCCATGGCGCGGCGCAGCATGTCTGCACCACCCAGGGTGTAGCCCGCCATCACCTGGGCAATCTGCATCACCTGTTCCTGATACAGGATGATGCCGTAGGTCGGCTTCAGGACCGGTTCCAGGCCTGCGTACTGATAGTCCTGATGCGGGTAGGAAATCGGCTCGCGACCGTGCTTACGGTTAATAAAGTCGTCCACCATGCCCGATTGCAGCGGGCCTGGGCGGAACAGAGCCACCAGTGCGATCATGTCTTCCAGGCAGTCGGGCTTGAGCTTTTTGATCAGCTCCTTCATGCCGCGCGATTCAAGCTGGAACACCGCCGTGGTCTCGGCTTTCTGCAGCATGCTGAACGTCGGCTTATCGTCCAGCGGGATAAAATCGATATTCAGATCCGGCAAGCCCTGCTTGGCCTGCTCGCGGTTGATGGTCTCCATCGCCCACTTGATGATGGTCAGGGTGCGCAGGCCAAGGAAGTCGAACTTAACCAGCCCGGCGGATTCCACGTCGTCCTTGTCAAACTGGGTGACCAGGCCGCCGCCTTCGTCATCGCAGGCAATCGGCGAGAAGTCGGTGAGTTTGGTTGGCGCGATAACCACACCGCCCGCGTGCTTGCCGGTGCCGCGACAGATGCCTTCGAGCTTGAGCGACATTTCCCAGATTTCCCGGGCGTCTTCGTCAACTTTGAGGAAGTCGCGCAGCGGCTCCTCCATCTCGTAGGCCTTCTCCAACGTCATGCCGACTTCGAAGGGAATCATCTTCGACAGGCGATCCGCCAAGCCGTAGGACTTGCCCTGCGCCCGCGCCACGTCGCGCACTACCGCCTTGGCCGCCATGGTGCCGAAGGTGATGATCTGGCTCACGGCGTTACGGCCGTATTTCTCGGCCACGTAATCGATCACGCGGTCGCGGCCGTCCATGCAGAAGTCAACGTCGAAGTCGGGCATGGAGACCCGTTCCGGGTTGAGGAAACGCTCGAACAGCAGGTCATAGGCCAGTGGGTCGAGGTCGGTGATCTTCTGCACGTAGGCCACCAGCGAACCGGCACCTGAACCACGGCCCGGACCCACCGGCACGCCGTTGTTTTTCGCCCACTTGATGAAGTCCATTACGATCAGGAAATAACCGGGGAAGCCCATCTGGATGATGATATCCAGCTCGAAATTCAACCGATCGATGTAGACCTGACGCTTCTCTGGGTAATTGGGCGTGGTGGCCTCAGGCCAAAGCACCGCTAGACGTTCTTCCAACCCCTCGAACGAGACCTGACGAAAGTATTCGTCCATGGTCATGCCGGCTGGCACGGGGAAATCTGGCAGGAAGTATTTGCCGAGTTGCACATCGATATTGCAACGCTTGGCAATCTCGACGGTATTTTCCAGCGCCTCCGGCAGATCACTGAATAATTCCGCCATTTCCTGCGGGCTTTTCAGGTACTGCTGATCGGAATAGGTGCGCAGGCGGCGTGGGTCATCCAAGCTGCGGCCTTCACCGATGCACACGCGGGTTTCGTGAGCGGCGAAATCATCCTGCTTGATAAAGCGTACATCGTTGGTCGCCACCAGTGGCGCGCCAACCTTATCGGCCAGCGCCACAGCGGCATGTAAATGTTCTTCGTCGTTGACCCGATTGGTGCGCTGCACTTCCAGATAAAACCGCTCGGGGAAGACCGCCATCCACTCACGCAGCAACGCCTCGGCTTTGGCCTGTTCGCCATCGAGTAAGGCGTGGCCGACTTCGCCTTCTTTTGCGCCAGATAGGACAATCAGTCCTTCGGCCGCTTCCTTAACCCAATCACGCTGGATGATGACTAGATCATTGCTCTGCCCTTCACTCCAGCCGCGCGAGACCAGTTCAGTGAGGTTGCGATAACCTTTGGCATTCATCGCAAGCAAGGTCATGCGGCTCAGCGGGCCATCTTCATCGGCACTGGCCAACCAGATGTCGGCACCGCAGATCGGCTTGATCCCGCCGCCCATGGCCGCCTTATAGAACTTCACCAATGAGCACATGTTGCTCATATCGGTGACCGCCACCGCGGGCATCCCAGCGGCAGCCACTGACTTGATCAAGGGCTTGATCCGCACCAGCCCGTCTACCAGGGAAAACTCAGTGTGCAATCGCAGGTGGACGAACGAGGCGGTCATAGCAGTCCTATACAAAACGCAGAATCATCAAGGCAGGGATTGTACAACTTAGGCAGCTGCAAGCTGCAAGCTGCAAGCTGCAAGCTGCAAGCTGCAAGCTGCAAGCTGCAAGCTGCAAGCTGCAAGCTGCAAGCTGCTCAGTGTGCGGGTTAAGACCTCGCCGGGCTCAAACTGTTTCTGGGCACGCGCAGCTTGAAGCTTATGGCTGCTCCAACAGGACACGCACAGGCGCGAAGGAGCGCCGATGAATCGGCGTGGGGCCCAAGCGGCGCAGTGCTTCCAGATGAACCGGCGTGGGATAGCCTTTGTGTCCGGCGATGCCATAGCCGGGGTACTGCTGATCCAGCAATTGCATTTCCCGGTCACGGGTGACCTTGGCCAGAATTGAGGCGGCAGCAATGGCCGGAACCTGGCTATCACCTTTAACCACCGCAGCACTGGGCACTTGCAGTTTCGGGCAGCGATTACCGTCAATCAGCGCCAGGCGCGGTGTAACACTGAGCCCCTCGACCGCACGCTGCATCGCCAGCATGGTCGCCTGCAGGATGTTCAGCCGATCAATTTCTTCCACTTCAGCACGGGCGATGCACCAGGCCAGGGCTTTTTCGCAGATTTCATCGAAGAGTTTTTCGCGACGTGCTTCGCTGAGTTTTTTCGAGTCATTCAGGCCCAAGATCGGCCGCGCCGGATCAAGAATGACCGCTGCCGTGACCACTGCGCCGCAAAGCGGGCCGCGCCCGACTTCATCGACACCGGCAACCAGCGACTCCACCAGACTGAAATCCATACCCAGTTGCATCAGCGTCGCCCGCAGAGATCAAGCACCGCTTGCGCAGCCTGCACTGACGCGTCGCGGCGCAAGGCGCGGTGGATCACATCAAAACCTTCGGTTTGCACTTCGCCACCTTCCAGCAGAGGTGCCAGTAGCTGAGCCAAGGCCTCGGGCGTTGCGGCGTCCTGAATCAGCTCGGGAACCAGCAAGCGCTCGGCCAATAGATTGGGCAGCGAGATATAGGCGCTGGTAACCAAGCGTTTAAGGATTCGATAAGTCAGCGGAGCCACCTTATAGGCAACCACCATCGGCCGTTTGAACAGCAGGGCCTCAAGCGTCGCCGTACCCGATGCAATCAGCACCGCATCACAGGCGGCCAAGGCTTCGTGGGAGCGGCCATCGAGCAGGGTCAGTGGCACATCACGCCCCACCAACATCTGCTCAAGCTGAGCACGCCGCTCAGGGCTGGAGCACGGCAGCACAAACTGAATGCCCGGACGCAAGGTGCGCAAGCGCACAGCCGCGTCGAGAAAGAGATTGCCCAGCCGCGCCACTTCACCGCCACGGCTGCCCGGCATAAGGGCAACAACCGGCTGATCCTGAAACAGATTAAGCGCTTCGCGCGCCGCTGCACGATCGGCCTGCTGCGGAATGGTATCTGCCAGCGGATGACCGACAAAGCGTACCGGCACCTGATGATCGGTATAGAACTGCGCCTCAAAGGGGAACAGCGTGAGCATCAGGTCGCAGGCTTGACGAATTTTTAGCACGCGTTTTTGCCGCCACGCCCACACGGAAGGGCTGACGTAATGCACGGTCTTGATCCCCGCCTGGCGCAACTTGAGTTCAACCGTGAGATTGAAATCCGGTGCGTCAATGCCGATGAATACATCAGGCTTGGCGTCAATCAAACTGCTGATCAAGCGTTTACGCCGCGACATTAGCTCAGGCAGACGGCCAAGCACCTCGACTAACCCCATCACCGATAGACGCTCCATCGGGAAGTAGGAGTTAAGCCCTTGGGCTTGCATCAGCGGGCCGCCGACACCGATAAATTCGATCTGAGGGTATTGGGCCTTGAGGGCCTGCATCAGGCCCGCACCGAGAATATCGCCAGACGCCTCGCCGGCGACCAGCGCGACACGCATCAGGTCAGTCATAAATTATCGGGTTATGCCGCGGCTGGAAGCCTGGATGGAGTCGCGAAAAACGGCCACTTCGGGAAAGGCTGCAGCAGACTCGGCCAACTCGGCCAGCGCTTGTTCTATCGTCAGCCCCTGGCGATAGACAATTTTGTAAGCACGACGCAGTTCGGCAATGGCCTCAGGGCTAAAGCCACGGCGGCGCATGCCTTCAAAATTCATGCTGCGCGCTTCGGCGGGGTTACCGGACACCGTGACATAGGCCGGTACGTCTTTACCGATCGCGGTGCCCATGGCCGCGAAGGAGTGAGCGCCGATTCGGCAAAACTGATGCACCAGCGTGTAGCCGGAGAGAATTGCCCAATCATCAATATGCACATGCCCGGCGAGGGCGACGTTATTGACCAAGATGCAGTGGTTGCCCACCACACTGTCATGGCCGATGTGGGCGTAGGCCATGATCAGGTTGTGATCACCTACAGTGGTCTCGTCACGGTCCTGGATGGTGCCGCGGTGCATGGTCACGCCTTCGCGGATGATGTTGTGGTCACCAATCACCAAGCGAGTCGGCTCACCTTTGTACTTTCGATCTGGGGTGTCCTCGCCCAGCGAGGAGAATTGGTAAACACGGTTGTGCTTACCAATGCGAGTCGGCCCCTTGATGATGACGTTGGGACCAATCACGGTTCCCTCACCGATTTCAACATCGGCCCCTACACTCGACCAAGGGCCGACGACAACGTCGTCAGCCAGCTTGGCGCCGGGATCAATGATGGCGCGAGGGTCAATCAAACTCATATTTTACGTTCCGCACAGATGATTTCAGCCGAACACACTTCCTTGCCGTCGACAATGGCCTTGCACTCGAACTTCCATATGCTGCGTTTGTTACTTAGGTACTTGGCTTCCAGCTGAAGCTGATCACCTGGCACTACTGGCTGGCGAAAGCGTAGCTTGTCGGAGCCAACAAAGTAATACAGCGTGCCATCAGATGGTTTCATGTTCATCATTTTGAAACCAAGAATGCCAGCGGCCTGAGCCATGGCTTCGATGATCAGCACACCCGGCATAATCGGGTGCTCAGGGAAGTGTCCGTTGAAGAATGGCTCGTTGATGCTGACATTCTTGTAGGCACGAATGGACTTGCCCTCAAGATCGAGCTCAGCCACACGGTCCACCAACAGGAACGGGTAGCGATGCGGCAAGTATTCGCGAATCTGGTTAATGTCCATCATGTGCAGAGAAGCCTGTAAGAGAAAAAAGAGAAGCCGGATGAACCGGCTCAGGCATCAGATGAAGTGTCAGCGGCCGAGGTCACTGTGGCCAGCTGTTTTTCCATCTGTTGCAGACGGCGCGCCATATCATCCAACTGACGAATCCGCGCCGCACTCTTGCGCCACTCAGCCGCTGGCTGCATGGCTGTACCCGAGGAATAAGACCCCGGCTCGGTGATTGAGCGCGTCACCATGGTCATACCCGTCACGAAGACGTTGTCACAGACCTCGATGTGGCCAACCATGCCCACGCCACCCGCAATCATGCAGTTCTTGCCAATCTTGGTGCTACCGGAAATCCCCGCACAACCAGCCATGGCCGTGTTATCACCAATCTGCACGTTGTGCGCGATCATGATCTGGTTATCCAGCTTCACGCCATTGCCAATCAACGTGTCAGACAACGCACCGCGATCAACCGTGGTATTGGCACCAATCTCCACATCATCACCGATGGTCACCCCACCGATTTGGGCGATTTTCTGCCAAACGCCTTTTTCATTAGCAAAGCCAAAGCCTTCACCGCCGATCACCGCGCCAGACTGAATCACCACGCGCTTACCAATGCGTACATCGTGATAAAGCGTGACACGTGGCGCCAACCAGCCGCCCTCACCAATTACTGAGCGTGCACCCACTACAGAGTGCGAACCGACTGTTACGCCCGCTTCAATCTGCGCTGCACTTTCAATGACAGCGTAAGCACCGATACTGGCGCTAGCATCAACCCGCGCGTCGTCCGCGATCACCGCCGTGGGATGAATCCCACTTAGGGCGTGAGGCTTGCGGTCAAACAGGTGGGAAAGTTCGGCGTACGCCAAGTAAGGATTGGTGACAACCAAAGCCGTACCGGCAAAGCCTTCTGCGTCAGCAGCCGTCAACAGCACCGCGCCTGCCTTAGTTGTAGACAGATATTTACGGTATTGCGGATTAGCCAGAAAAGTCAGCTGCTCAGCAGTGGCATCCTGCAAAGTTGCCAAGCCACTGAGCTGTTTTTCTGATGAGCCACGCACAGTGGCTCCCAGACGCTCAGCCAATTGGCTAACGGTATAAACCATTGCGCTCATGATTAGCGCAGCTGATTCATACGCTCGATCACCTGGCGGGTGATATCAAACTGAGGCTTGACATCAATCACCGCGCCGCGCTCAAGAACCAGGTCAAAGTTGCCGGTCTTGATCACTTCTTCAACAGCTTTATCCAAGTTCGGCTTGAGCTTTTTCAGCATTTCGCGATCTGCAACAGCCTTAGACTCATTGAGCTCTTTGGACTGGAACTGGAAATCACGGGCTTTTTGCTTGAATTCAAGCTCAAGGCGCTCACGCTCGGCGGTCTGCATTTTCTCGCCGTCTTTGACCAAACGATCCTGAATACGCTTGGCATCGCTTTCCAGGGTTTTCAGTTTGTTCAACTGGGGACCAAATTTCTTCTCCGCATCCACGGCGTAACGCTTGGCTGCGTCGGATTCCAGCAAGGCCATTTGGTAATTCAGAACGGCAACTTTCATCTGGGCAAACGCTGGAGTAGCCATCATGGCCACACTAAGCAAAACCAGTTGAGTCAACTTACGCACGGTGAAACTCCTGCAAAACTGTGGATTTCAATAATCTGACGCTTAGAACGTCTGACCGAGAGAGAACTGGAAAATCTGCGTATCAGCGTCATCCGGCTCAACAATAGGCATCGCGAGACTGAAGCTCAACGGCCCCAGCGCGGTGATCCAAGTCAGGCCAACACCCACGGAACTGGCCAACTGACCGGGGTCTATGTTGTTGCAATCTTTCTGAGTACTGCCGCAGTTGGTATCAAAGACGTTACCTACATCCCAAAACAATGCGGTACGCAATGAACGCTGATCTTTTACGAACGGCATCGGGAAGAGCAACTCAGCACCGCCCTGAATCAAGACATTACCACCGAAAGGCAATGGGTCTTGGTCAGGATCACGCAATGTACCGGGGTTATTGCCTTTACTTGGTGTACTACGCGGACCTAGGCTGCTGTCTTTGAAACCGCGAACCGAATTGAAACCACCGGCATAGTAATGCTCATAGAACGGCAGATCGGTCGTTGATCCATAACTATCGCCATACCCAAGTTGACTGTGCAGACGCAGGGTATAGGTATCGGTTAATGGTTTGAATATCTGACCGCGGTAGTCAATTTTGTAGAACGACAGATCACTGCCGGGAACTGTGCTTTCGAAAACCAAACTTTGTGAATGACCACGGTTCGCTAACACGCCACGGTTCAGGGTTGACTCGGACCAGCCAATAGAGGCCTTAAGATTTAGGTAATCCTCACCCTCCGACTTAATGAAGTCGAAGATTTCATCAACCGTGTAAACGCCCGTACCAATGCTGTCGTTCTGAATCGTCAAGCCGTAGGTCAGGCGAGAAGTATCGCTGATCGGGTAGCCGATGCTAACGCCTGCACCGTAGCTGTCGACGGAGTAGCTCGATACATCGGTGTTCAGTTCGTCGTAATCCGTCTCACGGAAGAAGGCGTTATAACCCAAGCTCACGCCATCCTCAGTCCAGTACGGATCCACGAAACCAAAGTTGTAACTGCTCTGGTATTCGCTGCGATTCAGCCCCAGGCTAACTTTGTTACCTGTACCCAGGAAGTTGTTCTGAGTAATAGAGCCGCCGAGAATAAGGCCTGCGTTCTGAGCGAAACCAACGCTGGCCGTGATAGAGCCCGAAGCCTGCTCTTCGACGCTGTAGTTAACGTCGACCTGATCGTCAGTTCCTGGCACTTGCGGGGTTTCGACGTTCACTTCCTTGAAGTAGCCCAGGCGCTCCAAACGCACCTTGGATTGATCAATCAGGTAAGTGGATGCCCAGCCGCCTTCCATCTGACGCATTTCACGGCGCAGTACTTCGTCTTCAGATTTAGTGTTGCCGCGGAAGTTGATGCGGTTAACGTACGCACGCTTACCGGGATCTACCACAAAGGTGATCGACACGGTGCCATCGTCATGCGCCTCTGGCACGCCGTTGACGTTGGCAAAGGTATAACCCTCGTTACCCAGACGACGGGTAATCAGTTCGGAGGTGGTGGTCATCACTTTGCGTGAGAACACCTGACCTTCCTGAACCAGCAATAATGCACGCACCTGATCTTCAGGCACTTTTAGCTCACCACTGAGTTTGACCTCACGTACGGTGAACTTCTCGCCTTCTTCTACGTTTACGGTCACGTAGACGTGCTTTTTATCTGGTGTGATGGAGACCTGTGTCGAGCTGATATCCATGTTGATATAGCCACGATCCAGATAATAGGAACGTAAACGTTCCAAGTCGCCGGAAAGCTTCTCGCGGGCGTACTTATCATCGTTGCGGAAGAAAGACAGCCAGTTGGTGGTTTTCAGCTCGAAGAGGTCGATCAGGTCTTCATCAGAGAAAACGCTGTTACCCACCACGTTGATGTGCTGAATAGCGGCAACCGAACCTTCGCTGATATTGATCTTCAAGGCCACACGGTTACGCGGCTGAGGAATGACCTCGGCTTCAATCTCGGCGGAGTAACGACCCTGGGACACATATTGACGTTGCAGTTCGTTACGAACGCCTTCAAGCGTGGCGCGCTGGAAAATCTCGCCCTCCGCCAAGCCTGATTGGTTAAGACCTTTGAGTAGGTCTTCACTGCTGATGGCTTTGTTGCCCTCAATCTCAATACTGGAGATCGAAGGCCGCTCCACGACGGTCACAACCAACACATCGCCTTCACGACCTAGTTGGATGTCCTGAAAAAAGCCTGTTTTGAACAGTTCGCGCGTGGCGTCAACCAGTGCCCGATCATCAGCTTTGGCGCCCACGTTGAGCGGTAACGCACCAAAAACGCTGCCTGCGGAAACCCGCTGCAGACCGGTAACCCGGATATCGGAGATAGTGAAGGACTCGGCGTGAACTTCGGTGATCATCAGTGCGGCAAGCACTGCAGGTAGCAGCAGACGTTTCATGAAGTCCTTTCTTATTCCAACTGACAATAAAAAATCTGCCGCTACACGCGACACTTTTTGTACATACCGAGAGCGTGAACAGTGGCGATTACAGGCGGCTTAGGTCGTTTATTAGAGCCAGCAACATTACCCCTACGACCATGCTGATACCGATCTGCATCCCCCAACCTTGTATCCGATCCGACAAGGGGCGACCACGCACCCATTCGACCAGATAAAAAAGCAGGTGCCCCCCGTCCAAAACGGGAATAGGCAACAAATTGAGAACCCCCAGGCTAATGCTCAGATAGGCAAGGAATTTTAGAAAATCACTCAAACCCGACTCAGCAGAAGCGCCCGCCACTTTAGCAATGGTTATCGGCCCGCTCAAGTTTTTTACCGAGAGCTCGCCAAACAGCATTTTCTTCAATGATTCAAGGGTCAGAACGCTCATTGCCCAGGTGTTTTTTGCACCCTCGGCGATGGCGTCTATCGGGCCAAAGCGAACCTCCCGCAGCATCTCAGCAGGCCATTGGCCACCCGCAACACCCGCCCCCAGATAACCACTTAGAGCATCACCCTCGCCGCGCGCCGCCAGATTTAAGGGCAATTGCAGCTGCACGCCCTCGCGCTCAATAAGCAGGCTGACGCTTTTTTGCGGCATTGCACGAATCTGATCAACCCATTGCTGCCAATCCGTCAACACCTGACCATCCAGGGCTAGCAAACGATCGCCAACCCTTAATCCAGCTGCCTGAGCGGGACCGTCAGGGTCCAACTGAGCCAGCACTGGCTCTAGTGCGGGACGCCAAGGGCGAATACCTAACGAAGCAATCGGGTCAGGCTCATCAGCGCCACGCAGCCAGTTATCCAAGGTAATGGTGCGTTGGATTTCAGCCGTTGAGCCAGGCGCTAACAAGCCAACATTGATCGAGCCGCTTTCACCCAGACGGCTGACCAACTGCAGATTGACGGCGGCCCAACCGGTGGTGGTTTTACCGTTTACGGCAACAATCTCTTGTCCCGGCGCAAGACCCGCCACATCCGCCAGACTACCAACCTCAACTGCGCCGATAACCGGGCGAACCTGCTGACCACCCAACATCGCCACCGCCCAGAAAAACAGCAGCGCGAGCAGGAAGTTAGCAATAGGCCCAGCGGCAACGATGGCAATCCGCTGCTGAACCGATTTACGGTTAAAGGACTGATCTAGCAACTCAGGCGCGACATCGCCTTCACGCTCATCAAGCATTTTCACGTAACCGCCGAGAGGAATGGCGGCCACAACAAACTCGGTTCCTTGCTTGTCATGCCAGCGCAGTAATGGGCTGCCGAAGCCGACGGAAAAACGCAGCACCTTAACGCCACAACGACGGGCAACCCAAAAATGACCAAACTCATGAATGGTAACTAACACCCCAAGTGCAACCAGGGTGCCCACCAACATATACAGTGCGCTCATCTTACTTCTCCGCGTCGGCGATCAACGCTGGGCCAGCCAGCGCTCCGCCAGATTACGGGCTTGGCCATCAGCCACCAGCACCGTATCCAGACATTCAAGAGCCACAGCCGGCTCAGCTTGCAAAACGTGCTCGATGATACTCGCGATCTCAGGGAAGCGGATGCGTCGTTCAAGAAATGCTGCCACGGCTACTTCATTAGCAGCATTCAACATGGCCGGAGCTGTGCCCCCCGCCTGCGCGGCTTCGCGCGCCAGACGCAAACAAGGAAAGCGCTGTTCATCCGGTACTTGAAAGTCCAGCCGAGCGATGGCGAACAAATCCAGTGGCGCCACTCCTGAGTCGATGCGCTCAGGCCAGGCCAAGGCATGACTGATGGGGGTGCGCATATCCGGGTTACCCAACTGCGCTAACACCGAACCGTCGACGTAATCGACCAGCGAATGGATCACGCTCTGCGGATGAACCACCACTTCAATCTGAGCCGGTGACGCATCGAACAACCAGCAGGCCTCAATCAACTCGAGGCCTTTGTTCATCATGCTCGCCGAATCTACAGATATCTTGCGACCCATGGACCAGTTTGGGTGCGCGCAGGCCTGCTCAGGCGTAACTGCATGCAGTTGATCCAAGGGCATCTCGCGAAATGGTCCACCCGATGCGGTCAACAGCACGCGGCGCACACCGACTTGCTGCAACCCACGGGCATAGTCACCCGGCAGGCATTGGAAAATGGCGTTGTGCTCGCTATCGATCGGCAGCAGCACTGCACCGCCGCGCTTGACCGCCTGCATAAACAAGGCGCCAGACATGACCAAAGCTTCTTTATTGGCCAGCAACACCTTTTTACCGGCCTCGGCTGCTGCCAGGGTAGGCGGCAGGCCTGCTGCACCAACAATCGCGGCCATCACAACATCAACATCAGCGTGCGCCGCCACCTCACAGAGGCTCTGCGCACCATGCAGAACCTCTGTGACCAAACCTGCCGCGCGCAGGCTGACCTGTAGCTGGTGAGCAACAACCGCATCAGGCACCACGGCATAACGCGGCTTATGCTTGACGCACAGCGCTTCAAGCTCGGCGATGCGACTAAAACCTGTCAACGCAAAAACCTGATATCGGTCAGGGTGACGGGCGATCACATCCAAGGTGCTAAGACCAATGGAACCGGTCGCACCCAGCACGGTTATGTGTTGCACAGCGGTCACGATGCCCCCCAGCCTGATAGCCACAGTAGGGCAGCAAAGACAGGGATAGCGGCGGTCAAACTGTCGATACGGTCCAGCACACCGCCATGCCCCGGCAGAAGATTGCTGCTGTCCTTGATGCCGGCCTGACGCTTGAACATGCTTTCGGTCAAATCGCCCACCACCGAGATCATCACGACCAGCGCGGTCCCCAGCAATGCCAACAACAGGTGACTGATCGACCAGTCGCGATAAACGCCCACGACGGCACAAAGGACCAGCGTAACGAATAAACCGCCAAATACACCTTCCCAGCTCTTACCAGGACTGACTTGAGGCGCCAATTTACGCCGCCCAAAACGTCGACCGAAGAAGTAGGCACCGATATCGGCCCCCCAAACCAACACCATCACCGCCAGAATCAGCAGGTTCGCCTCAGGCCATTGCTTGAACAGCACTAAGCCTTGCCAAGCTGGCAGCAAAATCAGCAGACCAATCAGCAGCCGGCTGGGTGCCGATGCCCAGTAACGACGGGTACCCGGGTAGCCAATAACCAGAAAGGTCGCCAGCGACCACCACACCACTGCAAGCAGCAACACCCAAGGCGCGAGCATTGGCAGCCCATACAAGCCAGCCAACAGAACCGCTACCAGCGCAGCAAAGCCTACGCGCTGCAACTGCGCAGAAAAACCCGCCAACCGAGCCCATTCCCAACCGCCAAGGCTGACGACCGCACCAATAAACAACGCGAACAAACCGCCATCAAGTAAAAAAAAGCCGCCCAGAGCAAATGGCAGCAACACCAACGCGGTGATGATTCGTTGTTTAAGCATTATTTACGCGCCTCAGCCACAACCTGCTCGCTGGTTTTCCCAAAGCGACGCTGTCGGCTCGCAAAGTCGGCCAGGGCTTTACGCATGGCATCGTGTTTGAAGTCCGGCCAAAAAAGGTCGGAGAAATACAGCTCGGTGTAAGCCAGCTGCCAAAGCAAAAAATTACTGATGCGATGCTCACCACCCGTACGAATGCACAAATCAGGCAACGGCAGATCACCCGTCACCAAGCATCCCTGAAGCAATTCCGGAGTGATATCGTCGGGGCACAAATGGCCACCCTGCACCTCGCGCGCAAGACGTTGAGCGGCCTGTGCAATGTCCCATTGACCGCCATAATTGGCAGCCACCTGCAGGACAAAACGTCGATCTCCTGCGGTTTGAGCTTCTGCTTCACGCATGGCGGCCTGCAATTCAGGGTGAAAGCGTGAACGGTCGCCAATAATGCGCAGACTGATGTCGTTGGCATCAAGTTTTTTTGCTTCACGGCGCAGAGCCCCGAGGAACAACTCCATCAGGGCGCTGACTTCTTCAGCTGGGCGCTGCCAGTTTTCACTGGAGAACGCGAACAGCGTCAGCACCTCAACGCCAGCTTCTGCGCACACCTCAATGACGGCGCGCACTGCATCAACACCGGCCTTATGGCCAGCGACACCGGGCAGAAGACGCTTCTTCGCCCAGCGATTATTGCCATCCATGATGATCGCTACGTGCCGTGGCACAGCGAGCGGATGTCCGTCGGTGGTTTTGTCCATGGCGATAATCTGACCGTTAAACGGCCATCAGATCCGCTTCTTTCTGCTTCACTGCCACTTCAATTTCAGCGACAAACTTGTCCGTCAGTTTCTGGATATCGTCGGCGGCGCGGCGCTCCTCGTCTTCGCTGATTTCTTTCTCTTTCACCAAGTCTTTCAATTGGCTCAAAGCATCGCGACGAATATTGCGCACCGCTACGCGACCATCTTCAGCCGCATCACGCGCTTGCTTGGTGAAGCCCTTACGGGTTTCCTCGGTCAGCGCCGGCATGGAGATCAGCAGCAACTCACCCAGGTTGGTTGGGTTGAAGCCCAGACCGGAGCTTTGGATAGCCTTGTCGACCGCTGCCAGCATGTTGCGCTCGAAGGCCACAACTTGCAGGGTACGGGCATCTTTAACGGTGACGTTAGCCACTTGATTCAACGGCGTATCGGAACCGTAGTAAGGCACCATCACGCCACCGAGAATACTTGGATGCGCTTGGCCGGTACGGATTCGGCTGAAGGCGTGAATCAGTGATTCCAGGCTCTTCTGCATGCGTACTTGGGCGTCTTTCTTGATCTCATTGATCATGTTTATCTTCCTCAATCAGAGTGCCTTCAGCGCCGCCAACTACAACGTTCAGCAGGGCACCAGGCTTGTTCATGTTGAAAACACGCAGCGGCATATTATGGTCGCGGCACAGACAGATGGCCGTCAGGTCCATTACGCCCAGCTTGCGGTCGAGCACCTCGTCGTAGGTGAGGCGGTCGAACTTCTCGGCATGCGGGTCTTTGAATGGATCGGCAGTGTACACACCATCCACCTTGGTCGCTTTGAGCACCACGTCGGCATCGATTTCGATGGCACGTAGGCACGCGGCCGAGTCGGTGGTGAAGAAGGGATTACCCGTGCCAGCGGCGAAGATCACCACCTCACCGGTTTTCAGATGACGCAGCGCCTTACGCCGGTCGTAGTGATCAGTCACCCCTACCATGGAGATGGCCGACATCACGATGGCCGGAATATTCGAACGTTCCAGCGCGTCGCGCATGGCCAAGGCGTTCATCACGGTGGCGAGCATGCCCATGTGGTCGCCGGTTACCCGGTCCATGCCTGCAGCGCTTAGTGCAGCGCCACGGAACAGGTTACCACCGCCAATAACCAAGCCGACCTGTACGCCGATACCGACCAGTTGGCCGACTTCCAACGCCATGCGGTCAAGCACCTTGGGATCGATGCCAAAATCTTCTGAGCCCATCAGGGCCTCGCCGCTAAGTTTGAGCAGAATGCGCTTGTAGCGCGGTTGACGACCACTCATCTGCTGAGCCATTGCGAGTCTCTCCTGCGGCGTTTGAATTCTTTACGGGCCTTTAACCCGCTCTGTCGAACGCTATTAAAGCGCTCCGGTGCATTGCTGCAAACAACGCACCCTCCTTATTTGACAAAGAGGCTGCGCGCGTTAGCGGGCAGCCTCTCCTGTCGACAGTAAGGAACCGTCTTACTGCTTGCTGGCAGCAGCCAATTGCGCAGCTACTTCTTCAGCGAAGTTATCAACCGGCTTCTCGATGCCGTCACCCACTTTGAAGTAGGTGAAGGAAACGATTTCAGCACCGGCTTTCTGGGCCAGAGCACCAACCTTGACTTCAGGATCTTTAACGAAGGCTTGCTCAACCAGACTGGCTTCAGCCAGGAACTTCTGGATACGACCGGCAACCATCTTCTCGACGATTTCGGCTGGCTTGCCCTTAATTTTGTCTTCGTTAAGGCTCAAGAACACAGCTTTCTCGCGCTCAATGGCTTCAGCGGAAACTTCCGATGGCAGCAGGAATTCCGGGTTGCTGGCCGCTACGTGCATGGCGATGTCTTTAGCCAGGTCGACGGTGCCGCCTTTCAGAACGACAGCAACACCGATCTTGTTACCGTGCAGGTAAGTACCGACCACGTCACCTTCAACGCGAACCAGACGACGAATGTTTACGTTCTCGCCAACTTTACCCACCAGAACCAGACGATCAGCTTCACGCGCTTCAATCAGCGGAGCAGCATCAGTCAGTTTGTCAGCAAAGGCTTGTTCAACGCTGGCCGCAACGAATGCTTTGAAGTCATCTTGCAGGGCCAGGAAGTCAGTCTGCGAGTTCACTTCTAGCAGAACGGCAGCTTTGCCATCATCTTTGATAGCGATTGCGCCCTCAGCAGCCACGTTACCGGCTTTTTTGGCAGCCTTGATCGCGCCGGAAGCACGCATGTCGTCAATGGCTTTTTCGATGTCGCCGTCAGCCTTGGTCAAGGCCTTCTTGCAATCCATCATGCCTTCGCCAGTACGCTCACGCAGTTCTTTAACCAACGCTGCAGTAATTTCTGCCATTTCAAAATCCTCTGGATAGGTTGTTAACCATTCCACCCGCCGAGACGGGCGCTCAATTCATAACGCATTGTCGACAATGAACAGAATCGATTGCAGCTGTAAGTCGACAATGGTTTTCAAGGTGGCAAAAAGGGGGCCAAGCCCCCTTTTTGCGAACTAAGCAAACGCTGTGCGCGTTTTACTTAGCCTTCAACAGCTTCGGCAGCCGGGGCTTGCTCGACGAATTCGTCGGTGCCGCCGTTAGCGTTGGTGCGACCACGGATTACCGAGTCAGCCATTGCACCCATGTACAGCTGGATGGCGCGAATGGCGTCATCGTTACCTGGGATGATGTAGTCAACGCCTTCCGGGCTGCTGTTGGTATCGACGATGCCGATAACCGGGATACCCAGTTTGTTGGCTTCGGTGATAGCAATGCGCTCATGGTCAACGTCGATCACGAACAGCGCGTCTGGCAGACCGCCCATGTCCTTGATACCACCCAAGCTGCGATCCAGTTTTTCCAGATCACGGGTGCGCATCAGGGCTTCTTTCTTGGTCAGCTTGGTGAAAGTACCGTCTTGCGACTGAACTTCCAGATCACGCAGACGCTTGATCGAGGCACGGATGGTTTTGTAGTTGGTCAGCATGCCGCCCAACCAGCGATGGTCAACGTACGGCGAACCGCAACGTGCTGCTTCTTCAGCAACGATCTTGCCAGCGGAACGCTTGGTGCCGACGAACAGGATCTTGTTTTTGCCAGTAGCCAGCTTCTCAACGAAAGCCAGGGCTTCGTTGAACATCGGCAGGGTTTTTTCGAGGTTGATAATATGAATCTTGTTACGCGCGCCGAAAATGTATTTACCCATTTTCGGGTTCCAGTAACGGGTCTGGTGACCGAAGTGCACACCGGCCTTCAGCATATCGCGCATGTTGACTTGGGACATGATAGTTCCTTGATAAGTCGGGTTAGGCCTCCACGTATCCCGATCTCCAACCCCATGAACTTGTCACAAGGCACCCAGGAAACCGTGTCGATACGTGTGTGGGTTTAGGCTTTCAGGCATGCTGCCCGTAAAGCGGCGCGTTTTATATCATAGAAAGCCGCCGCAAGCTACAAGGCTAAAGCCGGACCGACTCGCACCGCCCACTCACAACTTATGGCTGCGCCTCGTAGCTGCTAAGATAACGCCCTTTTCTGTGTGCACCCGAGAGCTCGCCATGACCGTCACCATCAAAACCCCCGACGAAATCGAGAAAATGCGTGTAGCCGGTCGCCTGGCTGCCGAGGTTCTGGAAATGATCGGCGAGTACGTCAAGCCCGGCGTCACCACCGAAGAAATCGACCGCATCTGCCATGACTATATTGTCAACGTGCAGCAGGCCATTCCTGCGCCGCTCAACTATAAAGGCTTTCCCAAGTCGATCTGCACGTCGGTCAATCATGTGGTCTGCCACGGGATCCCGAACGACAAGCCTCTAAAGGAAGGTGACGTCATCAACATCGACATCACCGTGATCAAGGATGGCTACCATGGCGACACCAGCAAAATGTTCATGGTCGGCAAAGTGCCCGAGTGGGCCGAGCGCCTGGCCAAGGTGACCCAGGAATGCATGTATAAAGGTATCGAACTGGTCAAGCCGGGCACGCGCCTGGGTGATATCGGCGAAGTGATCCAGAAGCATGCCGAGAAAAATGGTTTCTCTGTGGTGCGCGAGTATTGTGGCCACGGCATCGGCGCCGTTTTCCATGAAGAGCCGCAAGTCTTGCACTACGGCCGCGCCGGAACCGGCATGGAACTGCAAGAAGGCATGACCTTCACCATTGAGCCGATGATCAACCAAGGCCGCGCTGAGACCCGCACATTAGGTGACGGCTGGACCGCCATTACCAAGGATCGCAAGCTCTCCGCACAGTGGGAACACACCATTCTGGTAACCGCCGATGGCTACGAGATCTTTACCCTGCGCAACGATGACACCATTCCCCGCACGTCAGCCTGACCCCTCGGGGCATTCTCACCGCGACTGTTCTTGTATTAAGGAAAGCTGTCATGCCGCAGGTAGATCCCGAACTGTTTGACCGCGGTCAGTTCCAGGCGGAACTGGCCCTCAAGGCCAGCCCCATTGCAGCCTTCAAAAAAGCCATTCGCCATGCGCGCGAGGTGCTTGATGAGCGCTTCAAGAGCGGGCGAGAGGTTCGCCGCCTTGTTGAAGACCGTGCCTGGTTCGTCGATCAGATCCTGCGCGAGGCATGGGACCGCCTGCCTTGGAGTGAAGACGCCGATATCGCCCTGCTGGCCGTCGGCGGCTATGGCCGTGGAGAATTGCACCCCTTCTCGGACATCGACCTGCTGATATTGCTGGATAACGCTGATCACGAAACCTTCCGTGAGCCCATCGAGCATTTTCTTACCCTGCTCTGGGACATCGGCCTGGAAGTCGGACAAAGCGTACGCAGTGTGGACGAGTGCGCCAGCGAGGCTCGCGCCGACCTGACGGTGATAACTAACCTGATGGAAAGCCGCACCATCGCAGGCCCCGAGCGCCTGCGCCAGCGCATGCAGGAAGTCACCAGCACCGAGCAGATGTGGCCCAGCAAAGATTTCTTCCTGGCCAAGCACAAAGAACAGCGCGCGCGTCACGGCAAATACAACGACACCGAATACAACCTTGAACCCAACGTCAAAGGCTCACCCGGTGGGCTGCGCGATATCCAAACCATTCTCTGGGTCGCACGCCGGCATTTCGGCACCCTTAACCTGCACGCCATGGTTGGCCAGGGCTTTTTGCTGGAAAGCGAATACGCCCTGCTCGCCTCCAGCCAGGAGTTTCTTTGGAAGGTGCGCTATGCCCTGCACATGCTCGCCGGGCGCGCCGAAGACCGCTTGCTGTTCGATCACCAAAGCAAGGTAGCCACCCTGCTGGGCTTCGAAGACAGCGACAGTAAACGCGCCATCGAGCGCTTTATGCAGAAGTACTACCGCGTGGTGATGGCGATTGCCGAACTCAGCGACCTAATTGTTCAGCATTTCGAAGAGCAAATCCTGCGTGCCGGTGAAATCGGCATGGCCACCCCGCTCAACAGCCGCTTTCTGTTACGCGATGGCTACATCGAAGCGGCGCACCCCAACGTATTCAAGCGCACGCCGTTCGCCATCATGGAAATCTTCGTGCTGATGGCCCAACACCCTGACATCAAAGGCGTGTGCGCCAACAGCATCCGCCTGCTGCGCGAGCATCGCCACCTGATCGATGATGACTTTCGCCGCGACATTCGCAACACCAGCCTGTTCGTCGAGCTGTTCAAAAGCCCCCAGGGCATTCACCGCAACCTGCGGCGCATGAACCGCTACGGCATTCTTGGCCTGTATCTGCCGGAGTTCGGCCATATCGTTGGGCAGATGCAGCACGACCTGTTCCACATCTATACCGTCGATGCGCACACCCTCAACCTGATCAAACACCTGCGCAAATTCAAATGGCCAGAGCTGGCGGAAAAATTCCCGCTGGCCAGCAAGCTGATCGACAAGCTGCCTAAACCCGAACTGATCTACCTGGCCGGCCTCTATCACGACATTGGCAAGGGTCGCGGCGGCGATCACTCCGAACTCGGTGCAGTCGATGCAGAAGCATTCTGCGTACGCCACCAATTGCCCAACTGGGATTCCAAGCTGATCGTCTGGCTGGTGCAGCATCACCTTGTTATGTCCACTACGGCGCAGCGCAAGGACTTGTCCGACCCGCAAGTGATCTTTGATTTTGCCCGCTTGGTGGGCGACCAGACGCGCCTTGACTACCTCTACGTGCTGACCGTGGCCGATATCAATGCCACCAATCCCAGCCTGTGGAACTCCTGGCGCGCCAGCCTGCTGCGTCAGCTCTACACCGAAACCAAGCGCGCCCTGCGCCGTGGCCTGGAAAACCCGCTGGACCGCGAAGAGCAGATTCGCCTAACGCAAAGCGCGGCCCTGGACATTCTGGTGCGCGGCGGTACCGATGCCGACGATGCCGAACAACTGTGGGCGCAACTGGGTGACGATTACTTCCTGCGCCACAATGCTGCCGACGTGGCCTGGCATTGCGAGGCGATCCTGCAACACCCCGCAGACGGCGATCCGCTGGTGTTGATCAAGGAAACCACCCAGCGCGAATTCGAGGGCGGTACGCAAATCTTCATTTATGCCCCCGACCAGCATGATTTCTTCGCTGTGACCGTGGCGGCCATGGCTCAGCTCAACCTGAACATCCACGACGCACGGATTCTCACCTCTACCAGCCAGTTCACCCTCGACACCTACATTGTGCTCGAAGGCGAAGGCGGCTCGATTGGCGATAACCCGGCGCGCATCCGGGAAATTCGCCAAGGCCTGATCGATGCACTGAAGAATCCAGACGAGTACCCGAGCATCATCCAACGCCGCGTGCCGCGTCAGCTCAAGCACTTTGCGTTTGCCCCGCAGGTGACCATCCATAACGATGCGCATCGCCCGGTCACCATCCTTGAAGTTACCGCCCCCGACCGCCCCGGCTTGCTGGCACGGATCGGGCGGATTTTCCTGGAGTTCGACCTGTCGCTGCAGAACGCCAAGATCGCCACCTTGGGCGAGCGTGTGGAAGACGTTTTCTTCGTCACCGATGCTGCCAATCAGCCACTGTCCGATCCCGAACTGTGCACGCGCTTGCAAGCCACCATGGTGGCGCAACTGTCAGACAGCTCAGGCCAGCCCGAACCCAGCCGAATCAATATCTAACATGCCTTGAACGGCCCGGCAGACGCAGTGCCGGGCGCTTGCACATCAGGAAACAACGATGAACGACGCGTTAAATCAGTTGCAGCCCTACCCGTTCGAAAAGCTTCGCGCCTTGCTGGGCGGCGTCCAGGTCCCGGCGGACAAATCGCCGATAGCCCTGTCAATTGGCGAACCGAAACACCGCTCGCCGGATTTTGTCGCTGCGGCCCTGAGCGCCAACCTTGATCAACTGGCGGTCTACCCGACGACCCTCGGCATCCCCGCGCTGCGTGAAGCCATTGCTCAATGGTGCAGCCGCCGTTTTGCTCTGTCGAGCGGCCTGCTTGATCCGGCGCGCCATGTGCTGCCGGTCAATGGCACCCGCGAGGCCTTGTTTGCGTTTACTCAGGCGGTGGTTAAACGTGATGAAGGCGGCTTGGTGGTCAGCCCCAACCCGTTCTATCAGATCTACGAAGGCGCGGCCTTTCTCGCCGGTGCGCAGCCGCACTACCTGCCGTGCCTGGAAGAGCATGGCTTCAACCCGGATTTCGACGCGGTCAGCGACGAAGTCTGGCAGCGCTGCCAAATCCTCTTTCTCTGCTCGCCCGGCAACCCGACCGGCGCGCTGATTCCGCTGGCAACGCTGAAAAAGTTGATCGCGCTGGCCGATAAATTCGACTTCGTGATTGCCGCCGACGAGTGCTACAGCGAACTGTATTTCGATGAAGTCAATCCACCGGCCGGCTTGCTGACCGCTTGCGGCGAACTGGGCCGCCACGACTTCAAACGCTGCGTGGTGTTCCACAGCCTGTCCAAGCGCTCCAACCTGCCGGGGCTGCGTTCCGGTTTTGTCGCTGGCGACGCCGACATTCTGAAATCTTTCCTGCTGTACCGTACCTACCACGGCTGCGCCATGCCGGTGCAAACCCAGTTGGCCAGTGTGGCGGCATGGAATGACGAAGCCCACGTCAAAGCCAACCGCGACCTGTACCGCGAGAAGTTCGACGCGGTGCTGACGATTCTGCAAGGCGTGCTCGATGTACAGCGGCCAGATGGCGGTTTCTACCTTTGGGCAAAAACTCCGATAGACGATGAAACATTTACCCGCGAGCTGTTTGCCCGCGAGCATGTCACCGTAGTGCCCGGCTCGTACCTGTCGCGCGCCGTGGACGGCAGCAACCCTGGCGCTGGCCGCGTGCGCATGGCACTGGTCGCACCACTGGCCGAGTGCGTGGCGGCAGCCGAACGTATCCGTGATTTTGTAAAGAGCCTCTGATGAGCAAGACCCTGTTTGGCATCAAAGCCTGCGACACCATGAAAAAAGCCCGCACCTGGCTCGACGAGCACGGGGTAAGCTACGCCTTTCATGATTACAAAGCCTGCGGCATCGACCGTGGCAACCTGGAAAAGTGGTGCAACGAGCATGGTTGGGAAACCGTCCTGAACCGTGCTGGCACCACCTTCCGCAAGCTGGATGAGGCGCAGAAAAGCGACCTCGATCAGCACAAGGCGATCGAACTCATGCTCGCCCAACCGTCGATGATCAAACGCCCGGTGCTGGATCTCGGCAACAAAACACTGGTGGGCTTCAAGGCCGACCGTTATGCCGCCGAACTGGTTTGAACCAGTCGGCCCACACGAATTTGCGTTAAGGAAAACAATATGAACACAACCCCATTCAGCCTGGCCTTTGGCGTTGGCACCCAGAATCGCCAAGGCACTTGGTTGGAAGTCTTCTACGCCCAGCCGTTGCTCAACCCGCCCCACGAGTTGGTCTCCAAGGTTGTGGAGAAAATCGGTTATGAAGGTGGCAACCAAGCCATCGCCATCACCACCAACCAGGCAGGTGATCTGGCCGAAGCGCTCAAGCATGTCGACAGCGCCCAAGCCGCCCTGCTGACTCGCTTGGCCGAAAGCCAGAAGCCGCTGGTGGTCACCCTGCTGGCCGAAGACGCCGCGCTGACCAGCACCCCTGAGGCCTACCTGAAACTGCACCTGCTGTCGCACCGTTTGGTGAAGCCGCATGGTCTGAACCTCACCGGTATTTTCCCGCTGCTGCCGAACGTGGCCTGGACCAGCCAAGGCGCAGTTGATTTGGGCGAACTGGCTGAGCGTCAGCTGGAAGCGCGCCTGAAAGGCGAACTGCTGGAAGTGTTCTCGGTCGACAAGTTCCCGAAAATGACCGACTACGTGGTGCCGAGCGGCGTGCGTATCGCTGACAGCGCGCGTATTCGCCTGGGTGCCTACGTGGGCGAAGGCACCACCGTGATGCACGAAGGCTTCGTCAACTTCAACGCAGGTACCGCTGGCCCCGGCATGATCGAAGGCCGTGTGTCGGCAGGCGTGTTCGTTGGCAAAGGTTCAGACCTGGGTGGCGGCTGCTCGACCATGGGTACCCTGTCCGGCGGCGGCAATATCGTCATTTCCGTGGGAGAAGGCTGCCTGATCGGCGCTAACGCTGGCATTGGCATTCCATTGGGCGACCGCAACACCGTGGAATCCGGCCTGTACATCACCGCCGGTACCAAGGTCGCACTGCTCGATGCCGACAACCAACTGGTCAAGGTGCTCAAAGCCCGCGACCTGGCTGGCCAGCCAGACTTGCTGTTCCGTCGCAACTCGCAAACCGGTGCAGTGGAGTGCAAAACCCACAAGTCGGCCATCGAGTTGAACGAAGCCCTGCACGCGCACAACTAAAAAGTTGGTTTAGCGCGGCTGCGCTCGCCCATACTGCGCTGCACTAAGGCTCGGACGCTCATTTACACCTGTAAACTCCGCGTCCTCGCCTTATTGCGCCTTGTCTGTGCTTCGCTCGCAACGCGTTAAACCCAACTTTTAGCCGCCAGATAAACGCTGAAAAACCATGCCTCTGACTTCCCCTTGGCGCGCTGACTTCCCCGGCATTCTGGCCCTTGCGGCCGAAGGCCAGACCTATCTGGACAGCGCCGCCACCGCGCAAAAACCTCAGGCCATGCTCGACGCCCTGCTCGGCTATTACGCCGGCGGCGCGGCCAATGTGCACCGCGCCCAGCACATGCCGGGCGAACGGGCCACCCGCGCCTTTGAAGCCACGCGGGAGAAAGCCGCGCGCTGGCTGAATGCCGCCGACGCGCAGCAAATCGTCTTCACCCGCAGCGCCACCGAAGCGTTCAATCTGCTGGCCTATGGCCTGGAGCATCGTTTCATTGCGGGTGACGAAATCGTCATCAGCGCGCTGGAACATCACGCCAACCTGCTGCCGTGGCAACAACTGGCGCAGCGTCGCCAACTCAAATTGGTGGTGCTGCCACTCGATACGCATGGTTTGATCGACCTCAGCCAAGCGGCGCAGTTAATCGGCCCGCGCACCCGCCTGCTGGCGGTCAGCCAACTGTCCAATGTGCTCGGCTGCTGGCAACCGCTTGAACCGCTGACGGCACTGGCTAAGGCGCAAGGCGCGCTGACAGTGGTCGATGGCAGCCAGGGTGTGGTGCACGGCCGCACGGATGTGCAGGCGCTCAGTTGTGATTTTTATATCTGTTCCAGCCACAAACTCTATGGCCCGGACGGCGTAGGCCTGCTCTATGGTCGCCCGCAGGCACTTGAGCAACTGGCGCACTGGCAGTTTGGCGGCGAAATGCTGCTGCATACTGACTACCACAACGCCCGCTTTCGCCCCGCGCCATTGGGTTTTGAGGCGGGCACACCGCCGATTGCCTCGGTAATCGCGTTGGGGGCCAGCTTGGATTACCTGAGCAGTCTTGATGCGGCGGCTGTGAGCACCCACGAAGCGGCCCTGCATGCCGAGCTACTTAGCGGCTTGCGGCAGCGCCAGGCCGTGCGTTTACTCGGGACGCCCAGCGCGGCCTTGGCCAGTTTTGTGGTCGAGGGCGTGCACCATGCTGACCTCGCTCACCTGCTAAGCGAACAAGGCATTGCCGTGCGCGCAGGCCATCACTGCGCCATGCCACTGCTGCAGGGGCTTGGCCTGAGTGGTGCGGTTCGAGTGTCGCTGGGGCTGTATAACGATGACGCGGATCTGCAGCGCTTCTTCAACGCATTGGATCAAGCCCTGGAGCTACTGCTATGACCCTGCCACAGAGTGCGCAAATTGCCTTGCAGGCATTCAGTGCATGCCAGGGGTGGGAGCAACGTGCGCGCCTGTTGATGCAGTGGGGCGACCAACTAACGCCGCTGAGCGAGGCCGAGCGCTGCGAAGCCAACCGTGTCAGCGGCTGCGAAAGCCAAGTATGGCTGGTGGTCGAGCGCCAGGGCGAGCATTGGCAATTACGCGCCAGCAGCGATGCCCGTCTGTTGCGCGGGTTGCTTGCGCTGCTACTGGCCCGAGTCAACGGCCTTGGTGCAATGGACATGGCGCAGGTGGATCTGCCAGGTTGGTTTAGCCAACTCAGCTTGGCGCGTCACCTGTCGCCGTCACGCAGCAACGGCCTGCAGGCCGTGCTGACACGCATGCAGGCGCTACTGGCAGTTGCCGATCAGGGTTGCATCCGCCACTGATCGACGCGCCCTTCGTTCAAGGCTTGCTGCAACCGCGCTAACTCACCGCTGCGTTGCAAGCGGCGTAAACCGTCGTTAAACACCTGCCTCAGGGTATCGGCGCGCGGGTCGTTTTTGCGAAACAGCACATGCAGCGGCTCGCGATGCAGGCGCGTTGGATGGTGCGTGATCTGTTGGCGTTGCTCTGGCGAAAACAGTCGATTGATCATGGCGTAGCCTGCGGCACGGTCCTGCGGATAAAAGTCCACGCGGCCAAGGCTGAGCAGGCGAAATCCGGTTTCTTCCTTACCGCTTTGCTGCACCTGCAGCAGATTCTGTTCAAGGGCAGCATCGAACTGAGTGCCATAGGCAAAGCCCAGCGTAGTGGCGATACGGAACGCGCGTAAGTCTTCGATCGTGGACCAGTTCAGCACCTGATCAGCCCGCTGAAACAGCACCACATCGCCACTTACCAGCGGATCACTACAGGTGCTGACACGCTGTCGAGCAGTACTGCACAGGTAGGGCAATATCCCATCTAGGGTGCCGTCCTCCAGCATCTTCAGGTTGCGGTCCCAAGGGTAATAAACGTATTCGACCCGATAACCGGCAGCCTCGAAGACTTCACGCACCAACCGCGGCAGCGCACCGCCATCCTCGCGTTGTTGCTCGACATAAGGCAGCCAATCTCCAGTACCGATACGCACGCTGTTGTCCGCCCAAGCGTGATTGGCTAACGCACTGGCTGCACACAACAGGAGAAGCCAAAACCGGCTCGGAAGATATTTCAGCACGTTCAACACACTGCACCTCAAGGAAGAAACAGCACACCCCTGCTGAATACGGCTTGGCAACTACGGGTTACGAACAAGCACTTAAACGCCCTCAGGCGATTGTTTGCGCTCGGCTGGCCTGCGCGTACCCGCTACCAGTTTGTCGACAATGCGCGCAGCAGCCACCATGCCAAACGTGGCCGTCACCATCATGACTGCGCCAAAACCACCCGCACAATCCAGTTTAACCCCATCGCCGACAAACGCTTTGTATTGACAGACCGTGCCGTCAGGCTTGGGGTAACGCAGTTGTTCGTTGGAAAACACGCACGGCACGCTGTAATTGCGCCCTGGCGTTCGGGAAAAACCATAGTCACGGCGCAGGGTCGAACGCACCTTGGACGCCAGTGGGTCATTCCAGGTTTTGTTCAGATCAGCCACTTGGATTTGCGTGGGGTCGATCTGACCGCCCGCACCACCGGTGGTGATGATCTGAATCTTGCGCCGCTTGCACCAGGCGATAAGCGCCGCTTTAGCGTTAACGCTGTCGATGCAGTCAATCACCGCATCCAGCTGCTCAGTGATGTGCTCGGCCATGGTCTCGCGCGTGACAAAATCCGCCACCGCATGCACCACGCAAGCCGGATTAATGGCGCGAATACGCTCAGCCATGACCTCAACCTTGGGCCGTCCGACCGTTGCATCCAAGGCATGCAACTGCCGGTTGCTATTGCTGAGGCAGACATCGTCCAGATCAAATAGGGAGATTTCGCCTACACCGCTGCGTGCCAGCGCCTCAGCTGCCCAAGACCCTACGCCGCCAATACCGACCACTGCCACATGCGCAGCCACCAGGCGCTCGGCACCTTGACGGCCGTACAAGCGGGCAATTCCGGCAAAGCGTTGTTCGTCCACAGGCATTTATCTCTCTCACAGGCGGCAAGCGGCGCGCATTATAGAGAGCGATCCCCCTGCGCCCAAGCGTTGTATTGCACAGCCCAGACTAAGCCGATGAACTGCAATGGCAAACAGCCATAATGCCGCGCGGCTGCTCGTGACAAGCTCCCTTCACAGGTTGAGTTGGCTGGACTGTACAGCCCTGCACCAGCGGCGTAGCATGCGCCACCCGACGCTCGTCGCTCTCTATTGCCCCTCGCTGGACCTACCCACCATGCCATCGCGTAAGTTTGGACTGAACCTGGTCATGTTCCTGGCAATTGCCGCCTTCTTTACGGGCATCTGGGCGCTGTATAACCGCCCAGTCACAGCCCCGGATTGGCCGGAACAAATCTCTGGCTTTTCCTATTCGCCCTTCCGGGCAGGACAGAATCCGCAACAGGGCATCTACCCCAGCGACCAACAGATGCGTCAGGACCTTGAGTTGCTGAGCACTCAGACCGACAACATCCGTACTTACTCCGTCGATGGCGAACTGGGCAAAATTCCGGTTATCGCTGAAGAATTCGGCTTGCGTGTGACGCTGGGTATTTGGATTAGTCTCGATCTGGAGCGCAACGAGCGGGAAATCGCCAAAGCCATTGAAATCGCCAACAACTCGCGCAGCGTAGTGCGTGTCGTGGTAGGTAACGAAGCCTTGTTCCGCACAGAAGTGACGCCAGAAGACCTGATCGGCTACATCGAGCGCGTTCGCTCAGCGGTTAAAGTGCCCGTCACCACCTCCGAACAGTGGCACATCTGGCAGGAATATCCGGAACTCGGTCAGCATGTAGACCTGATCGCCGCCCACGTACTGCCCTACTGGGAGTTCGTGCCGATGGAGGACTCCACCGAATTCGTCCTTGATCGAGCCAAGGACATGAAAAAACTCTTTCCGAAAAAACCGCTGCTGCTCTCGGAAGTGGGCTGGCCGAGTAATGGCCGCATGCGCGGCGATGCTGATGCGTCGCAAGCGGACCAAGCCATCTACCTGCGCACCCTGGTTAATACGCTTAACGCCAAAGGCTACAACTACTTCGTGATCGAAGCGTTCGATCAGCCCTGGAAGGCCAGCGAGGAAGGTGCAGTGGGCGCTTACTGGGGGGTTTACAACCTCGACCGCCAGCCGAAATTCGCCTTCGAAGGCCCCATTGTGGCTATCCCGCAGTGGCGCCTGCTGGCCATTGCCTCGGTAGTCATGGCCTTGCTCAGCCTGGCGGTAATGCTGATTGACGGCAGTTCGCTGCGCCAGCGTGGCCGTACCTTCCTGACCATTGTCGCGTTTGCCGGCGGCTCGGCGCTGGTGTGGATTGGCTACGACTACAGCCAGCAATACAGCACCTGGTTCAGCACCCTGGTCGGCCTGTTGCTCGGCATCGGTGCCTTTGGCGTGTTTATCGTGCTGCTGACCGAGGCCCACGAACTGGCCGAGACGGCCTGGAGCAGCTCACGTCGCAGGCCGTTCCAGCCCGTCGAGTCTGACAGCGCCTACCGCCCCAAGGTGTCGATCCATGTGCCCTGCTACAACGAGCCACCGGAGATGGTCAAACAGACCCTCGACGCTTTGGCGGCGCTGGATTACCCGGATTTCGAAGTCATCATCATCGACAACAACACCAAAGACCCGGCCGTCTGGCAGCCGGTGCAAGCCTATTGTGAGCTACTCGGGCCGCGCTTTCGCTTCTTCCACGTGGCCCCGCTGCACGGCTTCAAAGGCGGCGCACTGAACTACATCCTGCCCTATACCGCGTCAGACGCCGAAGTGGTGGCAGTGATCGACTCTGATTACTGCGTCGACAAAAACTGGCTCAAACACATGGTGCCGCACTTCAGTGACCCCAAGATTGCCGTGGTGCAATCACCGCAGGATTACCGCGACGGCAATGAAAGCGCCTTCAAAAAGCTCTGCTACGCCGAGTACAAAGGCTTCTTCCACATCGGCATGGTGACGCGCAACGACCGTGACGCGATCATTCAGCACGGCACCATGACCATGATCCGTCGCACGGTCATGGATGAGCTGAAGTGGGCCGACTGGACCATCTGCGAAGACGCCGAGCTCGGCCTACGCGTGTTCAAGAAAGGCTACTCCGCCGCCTATGCTCACCAAAGCTTTGGTCGCGGACTGATGCCGGACACCTTTATCGACTACAAGAAACAGCGATTCCGCTGGGCCTATGGCGCGATTCAAATTATGAAAGGCCATGCGCGCAGCCTGTTTCTTGGCAAAGACAGCGAACTGAAGACCGGTCAGCGCTACCACTTTATCGCTGGCTGGCTGCCATGGATCGCTGATGGCCTGAACATCTTCTTTACCGCAGGCGCGCTGCTTTGGTCGGCGGCAATGATCATCGTGCCGCAACGTGTCGATCCACCCCTGGTGATCTTCGCCATTCCACCCTTAGCGCTGTTCGTCTTTAAACTGGGCAAGATCCTGTTCCTTTACCGCAAAGCCATGGGCGTGGACATGGTGCGCTCATTCCAGGCGGCTGTTGCGGGCCTGGCGCTGTCTCACACCATCGCCAAAGCCGTGCTGTACGGGGTGTTCACCAAAACCATTCCGTTCTTCCGCACGCCAAAAATGGCCAGCAACCACGGCATTTTGGTGGCGCTGAGCGAAGCCCGCGAAGAAGTGTTCATCATGCTCTTGCTGTGGGGCTCAGCCCTGGGCATCAGCTTGGTACAAGGCCTGCCGAGCGCGGATGTGAAGTTTTGGGTGGTGATGCTGCTGGTGCAATCTTTGCCCTACCTGGCAGCACTGGTCATGGCGCTGTTGTCGTCAATGCCACCGGCCACGGAAAAATCACAGGAGCACGCTGCGGTCAGCGAATAACGCGCACGTGCGCATGCCAGACGGCGGCCAATGGCCGCCGTTTTGCTTTAAGATGGCGGCCTTCCCGCTTGACGCTGCCCTGGAGCTGCAATGACTGCCACCGCCACGCCCCTCTCCCCGACGCTGGAGCTTGCCTGCGAGTTGATTCGTCGCCCGTCCGTCACCCCGCTCGACGAGGGTTGTCAGGAGCAGATGATGCGTCGTCTGTCGGCATGCGGCTTCACCCTTGAACCCATGCGTATCGAGGACGTGGATAACTTCTGGGCCAGCCACGGCAAAGAAGAAGGCCCGGTGCTGTGTTTTGCCGGACACACCGACGTGGTTCCCACCGGCCCACGCGAAAAGTGGCAGCACCAGCCCTTCAACGCCCTGATCGATGAACACGGCATGCTTTGCGGTCGTGGCGCGGCTGACATGAAAGGCAGCCTGGCGTCGATGATCATCGCCGTTGAGCGCTTCGTCGCCGTGTACCCGAATCATAAAGGGCGCATCACCTTCCTGATCACCAGCGACGAAGAAGGCCCGGCCCATCACGGCACCAAAGCCGTGGTCGAGCGCCTGCGCGCGCGTAACGAACGCCTGGACTGGTGCATAGTCGGCGAGCCCTCCAGCACCACCCTGGTCGGCGATGTCGTGAAAAACGGCCGCCGTGGCTCGCTCGGTTGCACCCTCACCGTGCGCGGCAAGCAAGGCCACGTGGCTTACCCGCACCTGGCGCGCAACCCAATTCACCTGGCCGCACCGGCCCTGGCCGAACTGGCCGCGGAACATTGGGATGACGGCAACGCCTTCTTCCCGCCGACCAGCTTCCAGATCTCCAACCTGAATGCTGGCACCGGCGCGACCAATGTGATTCCGGGTGAGCTGAAGGCCATCTTCAACTTCCGCTTCTCAACCGAATCAACAGTCGAAGGCCTGCAACAACGTGTCGTGGCCATCCTTAACAAACACGGCCTGGATTTCGAGCTGAACTGGGCGCTGTCCGGCCTGCCCTTCCTCACCGAGCCGGGTGCACTGCTCGACGCCGTGGCGGCTAGCATCAAAGCGGTGACCGGCCGCGAGACCAAACCCTCGACCAGCGGCGGCACCTCAGATGGCCGCTTTATCGCCACCCTCGGCACCCAAGTGGTCGAACTCGGCCCGGTCAACGCCACCATCCACCAGGTCGATGAGCGCGTTCTGGCCAGCGATCTGGACGTGCTGACCGAGATTTACTATCAGACCCTGGTCAATCTGCTCGCATGAGTCTGATCTGCCCCATCTGCCAGGCCCCGCTGCAGAGCCTCGACAACGGCGTGGCCTGCCCGGCCAATCATCGTTTCGACCGTGCGCGCCAGGGCTACCTGAATCTGCTGCCCGTGCAGCACAAGAACAGCCGCGATCCGGGCGATAACGCCGCCATGGTCGAAGCCCGACGGCGCTTTCTCGACGGCGGTCATTACGCACCGCTGGCCAAGCGCCTGGCCGAACTGGCAGCCAGCTACAACCCGGCGCGCTGGCTGGATATTGGTTGCGGTGAGGGCTACTACACCACGCAGATCGCCGACGCCCTGCCCCAGGCCGACGGCTACGCCCTAGACATCTCCCGCGAAGCAGTCAAACGCGCCTGCAAGCGCGCACCGCAATTGAACTGGCTGGTGGCTAGCATGGCCCGCGTGCCGTTGAGTGACGCCAGCTGCCAACTGCTCGCCAGCGTCTTCAGCCCGCTCGACTGGCGAGAGGCAAAACGCCTGCTCAGCCCCGGTGGCGGTCTGCTGCGCATGGGACCGACCCGCGAACACTTGATGGAATTGCGCCAAAAGCTGTATGACGATGTGCGCGACTACGATGACCAAAAGCATCTGGAGCTGATTCCGCACGGCATGCGCCTGGCCCACAGCGAAACCCTGACCTTCAACCTGAAGCTGACCTGCAGCCAGGCACGCGCTGACTTGCTGGCGATGACGCCGCACGGCTGGCGCGCCAGTGCCGAAAAACGCGCAGCCGTAATCGCCGAAGACTTCGACGTGACGGTGGCCATCCGCTACGACTGGATCGAGAAATCATGACCATGCGCCAACCCGACATTGAGATTTACCTAAAAGACGCCGACCACATCGCCATCGGCGAATGGCTCAGCAACGCACTGGGCACCTGCACGCCCTGGCAGCAAAAAGGTCAGACGTTCAAATGCAAAGCCGGCGACATACCCGTCACCTGGCTGCCCAAAGCCGTCGGCAAATGGCACAGCCTGCTGCTGGAAAGCGACGCCACGCCCTGGGCAGACGACCTCGCCTGCGCCCAAGCCGCCTTCGCCGCACTGAACGTCGAAGTGCGTTGTGCACCGGGCGGCTGGCAAGAAGAAGAAAGCGACGAACAAGCCGACCGGTGGATGCGCATCAGCACCGATGGCGTAGAAGAGATCACCTGGCGCACGGCTTAAGCCTGCATAACACGGCACAACCCACTGCACACCCGCACCAGCCGTGCATAACGCGTGCTTTGCGCCATCGGTGGCCAGGCAATTAATTGGTAAGCGTTTGATCACGCGAAGAAATTTTCTGCAGCAAGGGTTGACACACCCACCCAAGACGCGAATAATGCGCGCCACATCGGCTACGTAGCTCAGTTGGTTAGAGCATAGCATTCATAATGCTGGGGTCCGGGGTTCAAGTCCCTGCGTAGCCACCAAACAAAACAAGGGTTTAGCGAAAGCTAAGCCCTTTTTTGTTTTCAGGGCAGACTACAAACAGACTACAGCGTGCCTACCGCGCTTTCAGCGCCTGCCAAAGATTGACGATGGCAACGCCCAGGTAGTCGAAGTGACGGACATTGCGCGTAGCCACTTGGGCATCATGCAAAACGGCAATGGCGGCGATCTAACAGTCAGCCATATCAACGACCGTACCTTTCGCCCCACTCCCTGTAGCCAAGCCCGCATAGTGAATTGCTGCATCCGCATCAAACGAGAGAATGCGCGTCGTTAAGCGCAGTGGGCGGACTGCGCTAGGCCAAGATCATCAACCTGTCTTGGCGCGCAGACTCGCTCGCTGAGTGCCCAGCAGCAGGCCGACAACGATCAGGCTGGCACCCAACCAGTGGTAGTTTTGCAGGGTTTCACCCAGCAGCAGCCAGCCGAGCAGTGCGGTAAAAACCGGCATCAGGTAGTTGGAGAGCGCCGCTTTGGCGGCACCGAGGACGCGGATGGCGTGGTTCCAAGCCAGATAAGCCAGCAGTGAGGCGAACAGCGCGGTGTAGCCGATGGCGGCGAGGTTGCTCGGGGTTAGGGAGAAGTGCGCGCCCTGCGCCAGCTCGTAAAGGTAGAACGGCAAAATCAGCGGCACACCGAGCAACATCAGCATGCCGAGCAGCGCCAGTGGCGGTATCGGCAACAGGTGGCTGGCCCAACGGCGCAGCAGCAGGGAATACAAGGACCAGTCCGCAACGGCCAGCAGCATGATCAAGTCGCCGCGGTTAAACGCAAGCTCGGCCAGACGATTCCAACTGCCCTGGCTGATCAGCACCAGCAGCCCCAGCGCTGCCACGCCCATACCCCACCAGGCGCGCGGCTGTGGCCATTCGCCCAATAGCAGGCCTGCACCGATAAAGGTCATCAGCGGCAGGCAGGTGTTAACCAAGGTGATGTTGATGGCGGCGGTGGTTTGCGCGGCGGCATAGAGCAGGCTGTTGTAACCGGCGATACCGATAGCGGCCAGCACCAGCAAGCGCCAACCGGCGGCACGCAGGGCGGCGCGGTGCTGCCACAACGGCTTGGCCACGAAGGGCAAGAGCAGCAGCAGGGCCACACACCAGCGCCAGAAAGACAGGGTAAACGGCGGAATCTCACCCACTACTGCGCGGGCTACCAGGGCATTGCCAGACCAGCAGAGGGTGGCCAGCAGTAAGCCTGCCAGGGCGTAGCGCATGGAGTGAGTCATCGGCATCGGCAACAGTGGCGGCCTGCTGCGTGTGCGAGCAGATCGACGCTGCTGGTTTGTGTTGGGTATGGGTGCATGCGCTGCCCTGCTCGCGTAAGTGAAGCGACGCCACGGCCCTGTTCAGCGTCTTGACGCGCACCATAGGAGCCCCGAGCGGCTTTGACAAGCGCGGCGCGCACCTCATTAGAGCGCAGCACTGGAGTGCCGCGCCTGTTCACCCCATGTTGTTAATGTCGGCGTAAAGACCGACGACGCAGCAACCAGACAATCAACAACAAACCACTCAACACCACCAGGCTCAAGCCCCACTGCAGCGGGCCGGCATAGCGGAACAGGTCAGCCGGATGCAGGCTGGCGGCACGCAACATGCGCGACTCAGCCGCCGGACCTTGGGTGGGGATGTCGGCCAGACCGTCGCCATCCAGATCAGGCAGGCTGCGAATGTGGTCGAGCAGGCCCTGCCACTCCTTGTATTCCTGCACGCCGGTTTGCTCAGGGCCGGCATCAATAATCGCTGCTTTGAGCTGCGTCAGGGGCTGACCCTGCGCATCCTTGGGCTGCACGCTGAGCAGGCCTTTGGTCAAGTCGCTGACCAGCCAGGTGAAGCTGCCCACGTAGCTGGTCGCGCCGATGCTGTAGAGGCGTGTATCGGCCAGATCTAGCGGGGTGTAACCCTTGACCGGGTCGCCCAGTTCAATCCGGCTAACCCGATCAAACGGCACACGCCAGGGGTTGTAGCTAAACCGCAGGCCGGACACGCGCGGGTAGTAGCTTTTGCTCTCGCGCAACTGATAGGCCAGCAGCAGCACCTCCAGCAGGTTCTTCAGCTCCTGACCGCTGACATACACCTTGATCAGCGGGTAGCCCGCCGCATCATCCAGCTCACCGATCCCCAGCGGGGCAATGCGGAACAAATCGGACACCGCCTGCACGCCGTGCCGCCCCATGATCAGGTTGTCGCGGATGGTGCCGTTGCCGGTGAACGAGACATCGCTGCCGGTGGCCTGACGCAAGGCATCGGTGACCAGATTGCCGAGAATCGGGTCGTCAAACGCACGGGTGAGCGTCTTGTCGACTGTGGCCAGTGGCTGATCAAAGGCATAACCTTTAGGGGCCAGCATCTGCTCGCTGACCACTTGCTTAAAGTCTTCGACTTTGGCGGTGACTGCCGCATCACCAGCAATCTGGTCGTTGATCGGGTGCAGTTGATAGTCAACCACCTGCGGCTTGCCGTCGTCGCCCAGACGCATGCGCAGCTCGCCCAGGTGCTGAATTTCCGAACCGGCTTGCATCACCGGCGTGCGCCCGTTAACCAGCACCGGCTGCGCCAGAGCGGTGTGCGAATGGCCACCGACCACAATATCGATGCCCGGCACCTGCTCAACCAGCTCAACCTCTTCGCCGCGCCAGCTGCCATCGTCCTGCTTCACCACGCCCATGTGCGAGAGCAGAATCACCACGTCGGCGCCCTCCTCGCGCAGCTTGGCGACCATGGTTTGAGCAGTCGCGACCGGATCGGCAAACACCGCCGGTTTGATCATCGGGCTGACTGCCACGGCGTTGTTACCGAGTAGGCCGAACAGGCCAAAACGAATGCCGCCCTTGTCGATCAGCTTGTACGGCGCAATGCGTCCAGCCTCGTAGTGGGCCTGCAGGCTGTCATCTTCCTTGCGCGCGGGGTCAAAGCCGAGGTTACTCGACAGCAGCGGCATCAGCGCATCGCCCTTGATCTTGTGCGCCGAGCTGATCATCGCGGCCAAGCCGGCCGGACGAAAATCGAATTCGTGGTTGCCCAGGGTCGCTGCGTCATAGCCCAGCTCGGTCATCAGGCGCAGCTCGCCACCGGTTTCGCGGGTCACGGTGTGAAACAGCGTGCCCATGCTGAAGTCGCCGCCATCGAGCAGCAGCACCGGTTGCTCGCCAGCAGCAGCGCGGCGCTGCTCCAGCAATGTGGCCAGGCGCGCGACGCCGCCGACGGTATCGTCATCGCCGGTGGTCGCGGGGGAATATTCGTTGTTCGGGCCAAAACCGAGCAAGCGTGATTGCCAGTCGTTGGTGTGCAGGATGGTGAAACTGCGCTCGGCACTGGTGGCCTGAGCGGTGGCGAATAAGCAGAACACTGCAAGCAACGAAGCAGACAGGCGCATGACAGATCCTTAGGGCAATGGGCGATAAACGCGGCTGCCGGGAGTATGCGACAAGCCCAGCGCCAGGTCAGCGGCGAATAGCGCCGCCGACGGTAGCCAATCGTGTCAGTGCATGGCCGAACAGGGATCTAGTCAAACAGTGGGCAGACCATCACCAAGGCATCCTCACGGCCACCGACGGCTGGGTAGTAATCGCGACGCCGGCCAACCTCGTTAAAGCCGTAGCGCTCATACAGGCGGTAGGCCACCTTATTACTCGCGCGCACCTCCAGAAAACAGTCATTGGCACCCTGCTTCTGGGCCTCCTGCATCAGGTGTTCGAGCAGTTTTAAACCCAGACCACGTCCCTGGCTTTCCGCCTTGACGGTGATATTGAGCAGGTGCGCCTCGTCCATGATGATCTGGATCACGCCGTGGCCGACCTGCTGCTGGCCTTCAAACATCACCCAGCAGTTATAAGCGGTCAGGCTGTCGGTAAAGATGCCGCGCGTCCAAGGGTGGCTGAAGGCGGCATATTCGATTTTCAGCACCGCATCGATGTCCGCCGCTGTCATCGGGCGGAAGCTGATTGCATCACTCATTCAGGTTGACTCGGCAAACGGTAGAAACCCAGCCAAGCGGCCGGGAAAGAAGTCTTCAATTGGCAGCCAACCAGCGCTGACGCACGCGGCGCATGGCTTGCCACAGCTCACGCTTGCGTTCTGGCTCATCCATCAGCAGTTCCAGGCCCGGCAGCGCCCAGGCAGCGCCCAGCCCCTCGACCTGCAGCTCGCGGTTGTAGGCATCAGCAGTGGCTTCCCCGGCAAAACGAATCGCCGGCAGCCCCACCAGCCATAGGCAACTGCACGGTTCCTGCTCTTCCAGCCGCGCGCCGACAAAACTCTGCACATATTCCAGCGCCGCTTGCGGACCCTGGTCGATCTGCCCGCGCACCAGCAGCGGCCAGCGCACCGGCTCGCCAATCAGTTGCGGACTGTCCGGTAGACCGGCTGCACGCAGCAGATCCTTGAGCAGCAGATACGCCGGATCGCGCCCTTGCAGTGGCTCGCCGGTGGGCAATTCGACCAGTACTGCACAGGCGCCAGCACGCAGCAATTGCAGGGCAAAACGCGGTGGTGCGACGGGCGTTGGCTGGGACGTGACCTGCGTTTCGGCGTCGACTGTAGCCGGTTCCACCTTGGCCATGCGCCCCTGAGGCGCCGGACGCGGCACTTCGATCTTAGGGCGGGTAACTGCCTCGACAACGGCGGTTTCGGCACGCGGCGGCTCATAGGCCGGCACAGCTTCAGCCACCGCCTGTGGCACGGCAGCGGCTACCTCCTGCTCAGGCTCGGCCTCAACCAGCGGCTGCAGCAACTCCGGGCGCGAGGGCGCAGCAAACGGTAACTCCACACGCGGCAGCCAACTGGCCACCTGCATGGCGCTCAGGTAGGCACGACGGCGCAGTTCTGCAATCAAACGTCAGCCGCCTGTGGATGCGCCTTCTGCCCGGCCTGCATCAGGTTCAAGGCATTGACATAGGCCTTGGCTGAGGCCACGAGGATATCGGTGTCGGCGCCATTGCCGTTGACGATGCGCCCGCCCTTTTCCAGACGAACCGTCACTTCACCTTGCGAGTCGGTGCCCTGGGTGATGGCGTTGACCGAATACAACTGCAGATTGGCCTCGGAGCGGGCAATCGATTCGATGGCCTTGAAGGTGGCATCCACCGGCCCCGAACCCTGGGCATTACCACTGCGCTCGGCACCTTCCACGCTGACCACAACCTGCGCCTGCGGCACTTCGCCCGTTTTGCTCGCCACGTCCAAAGTAATCAGCTTGAAGTGCTCCGGTGCCTCTTCGGCCAACGTATCGGACACCAGGGCCTGCAGGTCTTCATCGAAAATCTCATGTTTTTTGTCAGCCAAATCCTTGAAGCGAGCAAAGGCTGCATTCAGCTCAGCCTCGCCGGCCAGCACGATCCCCAGCTCGTCCAGACGCGAACGGAAGGCGTTGCGCCCGGACAACTTGCCCAGCGACAACTTATTGGTGTGCCAGCCCACTGACTGGGCAGACATGATTTCGTAGGTTTCGCGGTGCTTGAGTACGCCGTCCTGGTGAATACCGGACTCGTGGGCAAAGGCATTGGCGCCGACAATGGCTTTGTTCGGCTGCACTGGGAAACCGGTGATGCCCGAGACCATGCGCGAAGTGCTGAGGATGTGCGGGGTATCGATACGCGTGTGCACGCCGAGCAAATCTTCACGGGTCTTGATCGCCATAACGATCTCTTCCAGCGCGGCATTACCGGCGCGCTCACCGAGACCGTTGATGGTGCACTCCACCTGGCGTGCACCGGCCACCACGGCGGCCAGCGAGTTGGCCACGGCCAGGCCCAGGTCGTTGTGGCAGTGCACGGAGAACACCGCCTTGTCGGCGTTGGGTACGCGGTTGATCAACTGGCGGATGGTCTCGGCGTACTGATGCGGAATGGCATAGCCCACGGTATCGGGGATGTTGATCGTGCGCGCGCCCGCGTTGATCGCCGCTTCGACGATGCGGCAGAGGAAATCAATCTCCGAACGGCCAGCATCCTCACAGGAGAACTCGACATCGCTGCACAGGTTGCGCGCACGCTTGATCGCATGCACAGCCTGCTCCACCACCTGATCCGGCTGCATGCGCAGCTTGTACTGCATGTGGATCGGGCTGGTGGCGATAAAGGTGTGGATACGCCCGGAGTTAGCCCCCTTGAGCGCTTCAGCGGCGCGGTCAATGTCCGCGTCCAACGCGCGCGACAGGCTGCACACGGTACTGTCTTTGATGCTGTCGGCAATCGCCTTGACCGCGGCAAAGTCGCCCGGGCTGGCGATGGCAAAGCCGGCTTCGATGACATCGACTTTGAGCCGCTCCAAGGCCTTGGCGATGCGCAGCTTTTCTTCACCGGTCATCGACGCGCCGGGGCTCTGCTCGCCGTCACGCAGGGTGGTATCGAAAATAATGACGCGGTCGTTGCTGCTCATGCTGGTGTCCTCACGGAGTCGCCGTAGCACGCACCCGACATTGGGGCGCGTGTCGATAAGTTTTGATTGTCGCGTGAAATGCCGCAGGCGGGAAGCGCGGCGCACATGGATGCCACGTCGCGGGTAAAGCTCAGCCCACCGATTGATCGCACACACCGGCACGTCGCGGCTAAAACGGGATGCCGCCCAGCCTCTTCCACAGATTGATCGCACAGACCGGCAAGTCACGGCTGAAGCCCCTCCCACTCGGCATGTAGCTACAAGGATGGATGTCGCTGTTTACATCCACCATTGTTCGCGCATCGAACTCCAGATAGCAAAACGCCCGCCGAGAGGGCGGGCGTTAGGCTGATTGAGCGAGCTAGAGCGAGACAAGGCAAAAACAGGCGGGAAAGCGGAGTTTACTGCTGTAAATGAGCATTACTCGCTCCGCTCGCCCTTCGGGCCGGCCTAAAGGCCGTTCGGTGGCAAGCCACCGTTCCCGCCTGTTTTTAACGCCGTATCGCCGACGCGCAGCCAATCAGAGGGCTTGATCCCACGGACGGTCGCCATTGGCGTCTTTAATCCGGGTCGGCAGCCCCATGACATCGAGCAGTTTGAGGAACGGCTCAGCCGGCAACTCTTCAACGTTGGCCATGCGCGCCACATCCCAGTCACCACGTGCCACCAGCAGTGCAGCCGCGACCGGCGGTACGCCAGCGGTGTAGGAAATGCCCTGGCTGTCGGTTTCCACATACGCATCTTTGTGGTCGGCGACGTTGTAGATAAACAGCTCGGTTGGCTTGCCATCTTTGGTGCCTTTAACCAAGTCACCAATACAGGTCTTACCGCTATAACCCGGCGCCAGCGAGGACGGATCGGGCAGCACGGCCTTGACCAGTTTCAGCGGCACAACTTCGAGGCCTTCGGCGGTTTTTACTGGCTGCTCGGAGAGCAGGCCGAGGTTTCTTAGCACGGTAAACACATTGATGTAGTGCTCGCCGAAGCTCATCCAGAAACGCACGTTGGGCACGTTCAGGTGTTTGGACAGGGAATGCACTTCGTCATGCCCGGTCAGGTACAGATTCTGTTCGCCGACTACCGGCAAATCGTCGGTGCGTTTGACTTCAAACATGCTGTTGCTGGTCCACTGGCTGTTCTGCCAGCTCCAGACTTGGCCGGTGAATTCACGGAAATTGATTTCCGGATCAAAATTGGTGGCGAAGTACTTGCCGTGGGAACCGGCGTTGACGTCGAGGATGTCGATCGACTCGATGCTGTCGAAGTACTGTTGCTGCGCCAGTGCAGCGTAGGCATTGACCACGCCCGGATCGAAACCGACGCCGAGGATGGCGGTCACGCCTTTTTCCTGGCATTCGTCCAGGTGCTTCCACTCGTAGTTACCGTACCAAGGCGGCGTTTCGCAAATCTTGCCCGGTTCTTCGTGGATGGCGGTGTCGAGGTAGGCCACGCCAGTATCAATACAGGCGCGCAGCACCGACATATTGAGGAAGGCCGAACCCACGTTGATGACGATCTGCGATTCGGTTTCGCGGATCAGTGCTTTGGTTGCTTCAATATCCAGCGCATTGAGGGCAAAGGCCTTGATCTCGGCCGGCTGTTTCAGACTGCCCTTGGCGTTAACGCTGTCGATGATGGCCTGGCATTTGGAGATGTTGCGCGACGCGATAGCAATGCGACCCAGTTCGTCGTTGTGCTGCGCGCACTTGTGGGCCACCACCTTGGCGACACCTCCTGCACCAATGATCAGAACATTCTTCTTCAATTGTTTCACCTCCTGGGTACTGCGTTATTGAGAGAGTTGCAGCGGGTTTACAACACCTAGGGTGGATGACGCTGTTTGCATCCACCTGTGTGATTGCAGAGCGGTGGACGGAAAGCGCCGTCCACCCTACGGATCAGCTGAGGCTGGACAGGTAATCGTCAAAGCCAAATTCGCGCACCACCTCGACGCTGCCGTCGAGTTGTTTGACCACGATGGACGGCATTTTCAGGCCGTTGAACCAGTTCTTCTTGACCATGGTGTAACCAGCAGCGTCGATAAACGACAGGCGATCACCGATAGCCAGTGGCTTGTCGAATTTATACTCACCGAAGATGTCACCGGCCAGGCACGACTTGCCGCACACCATGTAGGTGTACTCACCGTTACAGGGTTCCATCTTGGCGTTCAGGCGGTAGATCAGCAGGTCAAGCATGTGCGCTTCGATCGAGCTGTCGACCACGGCCAGGTGCTTGCCGTTGTACAGGGTGTCGAGCACTGTGACTTCCAGCGAGGAACTCAGGGTGATCGCCGCTTCGCCCGGTTCCAGATAGACCTGCACACCGAAACGCTCGGAGAAGGCCTTGAGCCGCGCGCAGAACTGATCCAGCGGATAGTCGTCGCCTGTGAAGTGAATGCCGCCACCGAGGCTGACCCACTCGACCTGCTCCAGAAGATGGCCGAAGCGCTCTTCGATGGTCGTCAGCATCTGGTCGAACAGCTCGAAGCTGCCGTTCTCGCAGTTGTTGTGGAACATAAAGCCGCTGATCTTATCCATCACGGCGGCGATCTTTTCCGGGTCCCACTCGCCCAGGCGGCTGAACGGGCGCGCCGGGTCGGCCAGCAGGTAATCAGAGCTGCTCACCTGTGGATTCACACGCAAGCCACGGATGGTGCCTTCAGTCTGCTCGGCAAAGCGCTCCAGCTGACCGATGGAGTTGAAGATGATCTTGTCGCAGTTGGCGACCATCTCTTCGATTTCATCATCGGCCCAGGCCACGCTGTAGGCGTGGGTTTCACCGGAGAACTTCTGCCGGCCGAGCTTCAACTCATAGAGGGACGATGAGGTTGTGCCGTCCATATATTGCTGCATCAGGTCGAACACCGACCAAGTGGCGAAGCATTTGAGCGCCAGCAGCGCCTTGGCCCCGGAGTGCTCGCGCACGTAGGCGATCTTCTCCAGATTGCCCAGCAGCTTTTGTTTGTCGATCAGGTAGTAAGGCGTTTTGATCATGGCGCTGCCCCTGCAAGGTCGGCTAATGGGGAGCAAAGATGTTCCCCCCAAAAAAGTGGAGGCGAATTGTGCCGACAACCGGCGCATATCGAAAGGGTAACGGGGCTTTTTTGTCCAACCAATGATTAGCGGTCACGCTGGCAGTGCATCTACAGGATGCCCAGTACCCATGCGAAGGAAGGATAACCGCCGTGCATGACAGCGGCGTTTCAGTTGATCGGCGTGGCCGTGAGGTTGGCGCGGATATCAGCGTTTTGCAGTTTGACGCCGTACATGGAGGTCACTGCGCCGCCGGTGGGGTGCACGTTCTGGATCCGGTCGATGTTCACTTCTTTGAAGTGCACCCGGCCATTGACCGCAAAGCCCAGCGGATCGGGCGTTACCGGCGTACAGCCGGACGCGGTTTTATTGCACACCCGGGTAGGCGCAACATCCAGGTTGAGGTCCACATTGAAGCCGTAAGTGTTGGCATTAGGGTTGCTCGGGTTGCCGTCGGAAGTGTGGAAGTTATCCACCACCAATTGACTGCCGGTGCCGTTGACGCCATTGACCCGGCCCGTTTCGATGATCACCTGGTTGCGCTTCTCGTTGTTTGACACCGTGTTACTCGGGTTACCGCTGGTGTCACGCACAAACACGTTCTTCAACTTCACCGAAATACCTTCATCGCCACGGTTTTCCCAGCGTCCGCCGTTGGCGGTACACGCGCTCGCGGTGCTGCCGCTGCCTCCCACGCACAACGCACCGGCCCCGCCCGAGCTGATGGCCAAGGTCGAGCCTTGCTCAAAGCGTTTAAGCACCAGACGGCCAATGCTGCTGCCGGTCTGCCGATCGCCCCAGCGCACGTTGGCAACATCCAGCTTCGACCAATAGGTGCCCTTGCGCAGCTCCACGCCGTTGTTGCTGATGTCGAGCGAGCCGTCGCGGTAATGCATTTCATAACTGCTGCCCGAGAGCCACAGGCCACGGCCGTTCTCGTCCACCGTGACCGCCGCATTGGCTTCGGTGATGTAAAAGTCGGCGTTATAACGCAGGCCGTCACCCACCGCGCCACCGGGGCGCAAGGTGATTTGCCCGTTGAGGGTAAAGTCGTAGGCTGGGAAGACTTCCATCAACACCAGCAACTCGGTACCACCCTGCAGGGGCGCATTCGGCGTGCCCACGCGTAAGCCATCGAAGCTGTAACTGCCGACAACGTTTTTCAGGCCCAGACGCAGGCCATCAAAGTGACCGTTGTAGCCGCCACTGTTGAGGTCGCTGTTACTGCCGGCATAACAGCCGGTGCTGACGCCTGCCGCGCAGCTTTTGGTCAGATCAACACTGAATTGGCCTGTGCCATGGGTGCGCAGGCCACTGAACCACATGCTGTTGCCGTTATCGGTCAAAGCCAGCGAGCTGTTGACCATGTTCCAGCTGACATCGGCCCTGACGCCCTGCAACCCGGAGTTTGTGTCACCGCCCGGCCGCAGCTTCAGCCAGTTTTGCCGAGCACCCTGATCGAGAAAATTCAAATCCACCGCCAACCCACCGAGCTTCTGGTTAGTTGGGTTGCCCATGATCAGGCCACCCAGGGTGGCGTTAAACTTGAGGTCCTGAAAGGCGATTTTGGCGTAGCTGCCAGCGCCGTCCTGTTCCAGATCAAGGGTCAGGCCGGCGTTGCTGATCAGGCTGCCGGCGAAGTTTTCGGCGCGCAGTACACCTTCGTCCTGATACTGGAACAAACTGTTGGCGATGGTGATGTTCGGTTTGATGCGCAGCCCTTCGCCGCTAGCGCCGCCACTGGCAATGCTGATGCTGCCGCCCAGGCGCAAGTCCATGTTGAGCTTGCCGAAACTGCGCTGGGCGTTGGCATCGCGCAGGTCAGGTGTGCCCGGCGTCACCGCCACGCCAAGCGTCGGGTCGCCATGGGCCAGATCCAGACCAATGCCCGCAATAGCGCCGACAAAGCGCGAGGTGCCCAGATCCAGTTTGATTTCCTGGCCGCTGCCGCCGCTGACGATATCCACGTAGGCGTTTTGCAGGTAGGTATCAAACGACACCCCCCTAACGATCAGATCAAAGCCGTTGTCGCGGTAATAAAAGGTGGCGGCGCTCAACGACAGTTGGCTGTCATCCACACTGAAGCCACTCACCCCAGTGGCCCCGCCACCGCTCAATTTAAGGTTGGCCCCCAGGGTAAAAAAACCGCGAAATGCACCAAAGCTTTTGTTGCTTCCGGCCATTTCAATGCTGTTCACGCTCAACACCTGAGCGCTGCCGCTGTGCTGCACATGCAATTGATCGCCCACCACATCGAGTGTCGTGGTCGAGGTGCTGCCAGCAACCTGCGAGGTGTTGTTCACGCCCTTGAGGCTGAGGGTCTGACCATCCTGACTGTAATCAACACTGCTGGCCGACCAGGCTCCGCCAGTGGTTTGCAGACTGATGCCATCGCGCCCGCTGACCGCTGACAAGGCCTGATCATCAAGCGCCTGCATAGCCTGCGCCACGGAGCAGGCCAGTGGACTCAGCAGTGCACACAACAACAGTGAAGGACGGTGCATGGCCCTGCTCCTCAATTCTGCGGGAAGACCAGCACGTTGCCCTGCATCCGGATCGTGCCGTCGATCTTCGCGGAGAAAATATTGGTTTGCTGATAAGACGGATTACCGCCGTTGGCCACACTCAGCGAGCGATTTTGCCAGCCGCCCTGATTAGCCACACCGAAGGCAAAACTGCCGTCTTTGAATTTGACTTCGTTGGGCAGGCCGAACTCCAGCACATCCTGATTAAACCCCGCGCCATCGCCGTTAAAACCACTGTTCACGGTGCGCGTGCGCAGGGTCAGGCCTTCAAAGCTGAACACACCTTTAAGGTTGTCCAACACATACCAGCCGCCGTCGGCTTCAGAACGAATCGCCACGCGCATGCCGCAGTTTTCCGGCGTGCTTGCCCCGGCCGTGGCGCAACTGCGCTGGCTAGACGTCCACGTGCTGGGGTTATTGCTGGTGGGAGTGCTCCACAGCACACCGCCGTCTTTGTTGATACTGAACTCACCGGACAGATACACCCCGCCCTGACCATTCATCGCGCTCAACGACGCATCGTCCAACGGCTGCATCTCGGCAAACGCGGGTATCGCCAGCAATACAGTGCTCATCACCCAGGCTTTAGAGATCACGACTGGTCGCCCTCAAATAGTTGATGCTTAGGCCTTGGACGGCGTTATAGCCAAAGTTATAGCCACCCGTGGAAAAGCTGCCGCTACCCGCCCGCAGGCTGTCGATGACGATATTGGTGCGCGGGGCATTGGCATAAAAATCACTGGCAATCGCATGGCGCTCCGCCTGAGGGCGAGCACTGCCGTTGGCCGCGCGAGTCACCGGATTGGGCAGTTCCAACATGAACTGGCCATTGCTGCTTACATCAAACAACAGCGGCTGGCTTTTACCGTAGCCAAGGGAAATATTGGCGAACGCATTACTCAGCGTAATGGTGCGCGCCGCTTGCTCTTGAGCGGTGGTGCAGTTGGCGGTGCCTGCTGCGCACGACATCAGCTGCATGCTTTTGGCAAAGATGTTAACGCGCGCCTCCCCCACCAATTGCGCGCGCGCATCATCGCCCCACAGACGCAGGTAGCTGCCGTCCATCACCAACTCACTGATGTCCAGGTTGATAATGTCCGTGCGCCCTGCTGCTACCTGAAAATCAAAGCGAATGCCCAGATCGACCCTTTCGGAAGCGCGACTGGAACAGTTACTCCCTGCCGCCGCATAGCCGCTGATGCACGCCTGCCCGCCTACGCCCGTCAGCCGCTCGGGGAATTTGAATTCCAGCACCGTGAGATTACTGGGTGTGGTTTGCACCCATTGCCCGTCATCACGCAGGGTACGCAGCGTTTCACCTTTGCCCAGAGTGATCTCAAAAGGATGATCCAGCCGGCCAATGTTCACCGGATTGAGGTTGGCACCTTTATTACTGCCGGCCGCACCGAGGTAAAACTCCTTCACCGAGATCGGCACGTTTTGCCCGGCCGCATTGTTGATGTCGTTGATGGTGATGGTCGCGCCGGAGGCATCCAGCAAAATCCCCTCCAGCACAAAACCAAACCCAGCGCCTTGCACCGCTGACATCTCGGCATCATCCAGTGGTTGCAAATCTGCCTGCGCCAGCGCACTCAAGAGACATGCACAAGACCCGAGGGTAAACGCACGCATGGTCAGCACCCCGCCGTGGCCGCGCCCAGACAGGTGTCCTGCCGGGGAATACCGTTGAAGGCCTGCTCGAAGTCGATGGTGATCGGGGCGACCATGTTGCCGTTGGCGTCACGGTATTTAGGCAGGTTCATAAAAGCGCCCTTGAGCGTGTTGATCAGGGCATTGCTGTCCATGTCACGCCAGGCAACGTCCTGGGTTTGCATGGAAATAAAGAAGCCTTTGGCCGCGCCTTCGATGGCGGCGGTGGACGCTGAATCCGTAACGGCCATGTTACCGACAGGCAGCGACTGGAAGTTACCCAGAGGGAAGCAGGTGGCCAGCGACAGAATCTGGCAGCCGTTAGAAGTAAACAAGCCCAACAGGGCATTGGACAACCCGCCAAGGTTGCAACCGCTCACACAGCTCAGTGCCTGACCATTGACCATACCTGCCGAAGTGGCACGGGTCGGATCGGCGGTGCCATTGGTTTGCACCAGGGCAGCATCGGCCTGCAGGCGGGTGTTACGGGTTACGCCGGCAAGGCCGAGCAGAAAGCGGTCAAAGCCCCCGGCCTGATCAAAAATTGGCCGGGCAGTGCCTTCAATCTTGATCGGCAGGTTGCCAGTCAGGCTTTGAATATCACCAGACAACACACCCTTGGCCTCACCAAAACCGATGCGCATGCCCACCACACGGTTGCCGGAATAGGCTAATTCCAGAAACGGGTTGGCAATCTGAAACGGATTTACCGTGTCATCAGCATTCACGGTACCGAGGGCAAAGTTGTTGATCAGAATGTCCGATGAACCCAGCGCCTCGCCCGGACGCGTGGCCGAGTCGTTGTACTGCCCCAACTGCAGCTTCTTGATGTTGAGCTGGGTCTGCACATCCAAGCCGAAGTTGACGCGGGTGTAGTTGATCCCGGCATTGCTGTCGGTGGTCAGGTTGATAAAGGCCTGACCGGTGACTTCCGACAACTCGTTATCGGCCAATTCGACCATCTTGGCCTGGACGGTCGACGTAAACAGGCCTGCACAGATGAGTGCGAGAGCAGTTTTGGCAAACCCACGGGTCGAACGCATGGCGGATTTCCTGTTGTTCTTATTGGAATGGCAGAGTCCATCAGACGCTATGCCTTGATTAGCACTATAAAAAGCATCGCGTCACAAGTGGCCGACCCATAGTCGAGAAAAACACCTAAAGACCCGCGCCCCCTGTTCTGGCTCTGCGCAGGCTGTTACCCATTGCCACACTTGGGTTGTCACTGACCCGCACACAGGCAAAGAAGATGACTGGCACTCAAGCCTTGGCCGCGCCTTGCAGTACAATCGGCGTTTTTTGCGAAATGCCCGCGGAGCGGATGCCCCGATGATTGATCCCAAGCGCGTACTGCGCGCCCTTGCTGAACACTGGACGTTACTGGAGCCGCTGTGCGAACGCTTCGATACCGGCACCCTGAGCCTGGTGGAACTGCGTAATCAGCTCGCTGCGCAGCTGCCGGATGGCAGCCCCACCGACATCACCGCCCTGCTCGACCAGTGGATTCGCCTGGATATCCTGGTACCGGTGGCCAAGAGCCCCAACCGTTTCGAGCTGAACGCACAAATTCACGATTTCCTCGCCTACCTGCGCCGCGAACACCGCCTGGGCCTGTGCCTGGAGATCGAAGCCTACCTGCGCCATCTGGAGCGCTTGGCCGGCTATATCAAGGACGCTTTCGAGGTGCGCGACGCCTCCGACCTGGCACGTCAACTGCGTCTGCTCGATATGCGCGTACGCGACGTGCTGAAGAAGCTGGCCAACGACGAACAAGCGTTGGTGGCCGTGGCCGACCGAGCCAAGACCAGCGACCGGCAGATTCCGCTGCGTCAGCGCTACGCCGAAGTGCTGGCCACCTGGGACGAATACGTCGAGCCGATGATCCAGTTGGTGGCGGCCGACGGTGCCTTCGAGCAAGGCGTGTATCGCGTCGAACACGTGCTGCTGCGCCTGCTAAGCGAGCAGCAGCGCCTCGGCCAACTGGTGGATGACGACCTGCTGCTGCGCACCCATGCGCGTATTCTGGAAATGCAAACCACCGCCCAGCTGACCCTGCGCCGCGCCCGCGAGCTGCTCTTACCACTGCGCGAAGAAGCACGCCGGCATAATGCCGTGACCCGTGGCGCAGCACTCGCCCTGTCGGCCATTCGCAAAAAGGGCCTGGACGCCGTGCCACAAGCCTCACTGCCGCTGTTCAGCCGCCCGCAAAGCACCTTTCTCGGCACCGCATCGCAGGTCGAGGCCTATGTCTACGCCCTGGCCCGCTTCGAGCCCAAACCGGCGCAATTCCCAAAAGCGCACAGCAGCCGCAAAGGCGAAGCACCACGCGCGCCACGCACGGCGCGGGAGATGATCGAACGCTGCGAGCAGGCCCTGCCGCTGCCGGACCTGATGGTCTGGCTGCTGGAACAAGAGCCCGAAGGCGCCACTGACGAATTGCTCTACTGGTTCTCGCGCTTGTCGCGCGATGGCCGCTTCCAGCGCGAGCGCCTGGAGCGCCGCGACTACCTCACCCGTGAGCATCAGGTCAGCCTGAGCTCCTTTGCCCTGATCAAGCCGGCCGGGACCTCCGCCCTATGAATATCGACCTGAAAGAACTGACCCAGCTCGCACCGATCTTCCGCGAGCTGTTCAAGGGTTACCACATCAGCCGCAGCAACCCTGAGCTCTACAGCCAGCTGGCCGGCCAGCAGGATCAGTACCGCGCCCTGTTCAAGGCGCTCGGTTATGAACTGACGTGCGACAGCCGTGGCTTCTACTATTTTGTGCCCGAGCAAATGGGCGCGCAGGTGAACAAAACTGCGCAACGCCTGGCGCTATTCACCTTCATTTTGGTCGAACACTTGGCCGACCAGGGCCGCGACCCGCTGGCTGTGCTCGACGGCGGCAGCCTGGGGCGCGACGAACTGCCAGCGCTGCTGGAGAAATACCGCGACCTGTTTCTGCAAGCCGAAGTTACCAGCGTCGAAGAGCTGGAAGAAAAAGTCATGCGCCGCCTGACACAGCTCGGTTTTGCCAGCGAAGACAACGGCATCTACCGCTTCCTCGCGCCGATGCACCGTTTCCTCGATGTGTGCCTCTCGGTGCAGCAAGACCGTGACCTAGCAGCCACCCTGCACAGCAGCCTGCCGCTGCCAACACCGGTGCTGCAAGATGAAGAGGCCGAAGACGAGATCATCAGCCTCGCTGAGAACGATGCCGACGAATCCGAAGAAGACGCCCTGGCCCGCGCCATGGCTGAAGAACGTAACGCCCAGGAGATGGACGCATGAGCCAGGAACGCTTCGGCATCCGCCGCTTCGCCCTATTGAATACAGCCGGCTACAGCCTCGGCCTGTTCCCGCTGGAAAACCCGCTGTCGGTTTACGGGGCCAACAACCTCGGTAAATCCGCCTCGATCAACGCCCTGCAGTTCCCGATTCTGGCACGCATGTCGGACATGAGCTTCGGCAAGTACAGCCTGGAGCAGTCGCGTAAGTTCTACTTCGCCAGCGACACCAGCTACATCCTCGTCGAAGTTGCCCTGCCCCACGGCCCGCATGTAATCGGCGTGGCCGGTCGCGGCCCGGGCGGCGGTTTCGGCCATCAGTTCTTCGCCTACCAAGGCACCCTGGATCTGGAGCACTACCAGAAGAACGGCACCTGCCTGCGTCAACGCGAGCTGTTCAACGCGCTGGAGCGTGAGGGCATCAAAGCCTACGAGCTTAAGCCGGAAGAGCTGCGCCGCCTGCTGGTCGGCGGGCACACCTCGATTCCGCTGGACCTGACCTTGATCCCGCTGCGCTCGACCAGCGAGCAGAGCCTGAAAACCTTCCGCGCGCTATTTATCAACCTGCTGCACATGCGCGAGATCACTGCTGCCAAGCTCAAGCAGTTGTTCCTCGATGCCTTCGAGCACAGCCTGCGCTCGGGCAGCGTCGACTACATCGCCGCCACCGAAGAAGCCTTCCGCGATGTGCGGCGCATGGAACAGGACTACCAAGCTCTCGTCACCGCAGGCCCGCTGATTGAAGCGCTGGCCGCTGGCGTGGCTCAGCGCGAACTGCTGCGCGGTAAGCTGCATCGCCTCTCGCCGCTGCTCGACTCGCTGCTCGGCACCTGGCAGGACTACGCTGGCGCACGCCGCGAGGAACTGGTGATCCAGGCCGAGCACTACCGTGGCGAGCAGGACGGCTTGCAGCACGAGCAGCGCGGCGGCACCCAGGAACTGATGCGTATGGAGCGCGAGATTAGCGAAATCCAGCGCTGGCTCGGCGAGTTATCGGTGCTGAAAAATCGTTTCGCCCTGGTCACCGACGCCAAGGTGCTGGAAGAACAGTTGCTGGTCGCCAAAGATGCCCACGACGAACTGGCCGGCGCACTGGCGCAGTCACGGCAGTTCTCCGCAGAAGACTTGGATGAGCGCCTGCGCGACTTGGAGAAGCGCTTAAAGTCGGTCAAGCAGCAACTCGAACACGCCGACAACAACAGCTACTCACGCCTGCGCGAAGAGTTCAGCCAGCAGGACGTCGATCGCCTGATGCGCCTGTTTAACGGCCAGTTATTCAGCCTGCCGCTGGGTGAGAAAGGCATTCAGATCGCCGAGGGCGACGCTTGGGTCAAATCCCTCGAAGCCATTCTCGACGGCTTTAAAGGTGAGCACTTTGAAGTGCCGGGCCTGAGCATCGACCTCAGCCATATCGAACCGCCAGCCCTGCAAGCGCTGGCCGACCGCGCAGCCCTGCGTGACCAGAAAGACCGCCTCGACCGCGAATACAAACAGCTGAAAACCCAACAGGCCGTAGCGGCCGACCGCGCGGCGAGCAAGGCCCAGGCCGAGCAGTTCTACAAGGCCGTGCTGGATGCGCAAAAAGCCCTGGAAGATTTCCGCAAGAGCCAGACACTGACGGTTGAAGAGCCACAGAAACTGGAGCAGCTGGCGCAACTGGAGGCCGCCCAGGACGAACTCAAGCGCACCGCCGATGCCTTCACCGAGCGCGTGCAGCAACTCTCCGCCAAGCTGCAATTGGTCGGCCGTCAGCTCGCCGATTTGGAGGCCAAGGAACGAACCCTGGAAGATGCCCTGCGCCGTCGCCAACTGCTACCGGCCAACCTGCCGTTCGGCACGCCGTTTACCGACCCGGTGGACGACTCGCTGGATAACCTGCTGCCACTGCTCAACGACTACCAGGACGCCTGGCAAGGCTTGCAGCGTGTCGACGGGCAGATCGAGGCGCTGTACGCCCAGGTGCGCCTCAAAGGTGTGGCCAAGTACGACAGCGAAGACGACGTTGAGCGCCGTCTGCACCTGCTGGTCAACGCCTACGCCCACCGCCAGGACGAAGCCATCACCCTGGCCAAGGCGCGCCGCGCGGCGGTCACTGACATCGCCCGTACTCTGCGCAACATCCGCAGCGACTATGACAACCTGGAACACCAACTGGCGCTGTTCAACCGCGAGATCAACAAGCGTCAGGTGTCCAACCTGGAAAGCTTCCGCATCGTCCTCGCGCCGAATAAAGACGCGCTTAAACACATCGACCAGATCATCCATAGCGCCGGTCAGTACGAAGAAGGCGAAACTCTCTCGGTGTTCGACCTGCAGCAAAGCAGCGAGCAAGACAGCAAGAACGAGGAAGCCAAGGACTATCTGTCGCGCCTAGTGGCCGCCAACCATAACCAGCTGGGTTTGAAGGATCTGTTCGAGTTGGCCTTCGAGATCACCAAGGTGCACGGCCAGCCGGTGATCCATACCGACATCGATGGCGCAGCCTCCAACGGCACCACCATGACCATCAAGGCGCTGACCAACATGTATCTGTTGCTGCACCTGATGGACCGTGACCAGGCCGGCAAAGTGCGTTTGCCTTACTACTTGGACGAAGCGGCGGATATCGACGAGAAGAACCAACAAGCGCTGATCGAAACCAGTCTGCAATTGGGCTTCGTACCAATTCTGGCGTCGGTAAAACCGCAGGTCTCAGCCCATGTGGCTATCGACCTGGAAGGCGGCAGCGGGCCGAATGGCATCTATATCGATGAAGCGGATTGGAAATATATCCAGCGTCGCGACAGCGCCAAGAGCAAAGGTGAACAGGCGAGCGCAACAGCCGAAACCGCCTAAAACGAAGGGTGGGTTAGCGGCGCAGGCATCTATCGTTGATGCAACGGACAATCCAGACGCCGCGTAACCCACCAATCGGATGCACGCCAGGACACCACAAATCACAAGGGCCGCAATTGCGGCCCTTGTCGGTTATTTCTTCAGTGCAATCTTCGGTGCCCAGCGTAACCACTCTTCCTTGAGTTCATCATTCAACACAAAGGTTTGCCCAGCTTGCGCCGGGCCGCCCATTTGCGCGTTATCTGGTGATGCGAAAGCAATACCACCTTCCAGCAACGCTTCAAGCGACTCCGTACGCACCTTTACGCCACTGAACAACCCGGCATCCACGCCAATGCCACTGGCATTCCAGAAGCGGCTTCCCGTGCGCACGAGCGGCGCATAACGCGGCTCAATCAAGATATGAATCAGCACACGGTCGGAGGTGGGGCCAAGCTCAAAGTCCGTGACCTTACCGACCGGCACCTCGCGGTAACTGACCACTACACCCGGCTTGATCGAGCCACGCCGCGCAGCACTCAATACCAAACGCAGGCCTTCTTCACGCGCGTTATCGGTTGGGGCCGCAGCCAGCGCAACAAAGTTAACCTGACGGTTACCCGCTTTAGTGGCTGGCAAAACTTCAAGGTATTGGCCACTCACCAAGGTTTCCAAATTGGCCGCACGGGTCAGGCTAACCTCGGGTTTGACCACCCAAAACTGCGTGCCGGCACGTGCGATTTGCTGCGTCGCCTGGGTCACCCGTGCATACAGCATCACCGCCTGTAAGTCAGGCGTCAGTTCAACACGCTCGACTTTACCCACCTCCAGTCCTTTGTAACGAATCGACGTACCGGGGTTCAAGCCATCGCCACGTGGCACACGTATGGTCAGGGCTACGCCTTTTTCGAGCGCGCTGTCCTGACTGCTGTGCAAGTTGAAACGCAGCACACGTTGATCACCTTTAGGCGCTTTGGCATCCGGTGTTTCAAAAGCAATGCCACCGGCCATCAGCGTTTGCAGCGACTCACTCTTAACCTCAATCCCCGACAGACCACCCTTTAACGTAACTCCGCTGGCATTCCAGAAACGTGTGCTGGTATTAACCAAGTGCGAGAACTCAGGTTCGATATGCACACCAAAAGCCACCTGTTCATTATCCCGTGAGAGTTGATAACTCTGCACCGTGCCCACCTTGACCTGTTTGAACAGTACCGGACTACCAACTTCCAGCGAGCCACGGGAATCACTGAACAAGACCACGTGCAGCCCCGGTGCAGACATATCCAAAGGTGGAGCCTTGGCTCTAGCAACGAAATCACGCTGTGGCGCGGCACCTTTCTCGCCGGGGCGAATGGCAATGTAATTGCCCTTTACCAAGGCTTCGAGCCCGGTAATCCCTGCCAGGGAAATTGACGGCTTAACCACCCAAAAGTCAGTGCCCTCAACGAGGTAGTCTTCTGTACGTGGGTCCAGCATCAACTCAACCCGCGCACCACTTAAATCATCATCAACTTTGAAGGTCTTCATATGACCAACCTGTATGCCCTTATAGATCACAGGCGTGCGGCCAGGCTCCAGACCATCAAATTCCTGAAGGCTCAGATTCACGCGGATGCCGGCCTGAGCAGCATCAAAATCTTCATACAGCCGGAAAGGTAACGAAGGATCGGTAGGAGGGCTGTCTTTACGATGCTCAGGTGTCGCAAACGCAATACCACCAGCCACAATACTGGCCAGCGACTCGGTGCGCACCTTCACACCGCTAAGCCCTGCATCAATGGAGACGCCACTGGCATTCCAAAAACGTGTGTGTTTGCGCACTAAAGAGGCAAATTGCGGTTGGATGTAGACATTGACCTCAACCTGATTCTGTTCTTCAAGCAAGGCATAACTCTTAACCCGGCCAACCTGAATCTGTTTATAGAACACAGGGCTATCACGGTTGAGCGAACCAAGGCGATCCGCCTTCAGCGTCAGGTGTAAGCCCGGTACGCTGTCAGCCATTGGCGGCGGTTGATTCAACGCCGTGAACTTCCGTGTAGATTCACCGTCCCCTGGACTAACGGCAATGTAATTACCTGAAACAAGGGTTTCCAAACCAGTTATACCCGCCAGTGAAACACTGGGTTTAACCAGCCAGAAGCGCGTATTGCTAAGCAAATGGCCTTCAACACGTTTATCCATTTCCACGGTGGCACGTACGCGGCTCTGATCCCCCGTGCTGTCTAACTCAAGCGCAGTCAACTTGCCGATTGGCATACCCTTGTAAATCACTTCGGTTTTACCTGCCTGCAAACCCTCACCCGTTTCGAAAGTAACCTGAATCTCGATTCCGGCTTCGTTGTAAGCACGCCAACCCAACCACCCCCCGATCAGCAATGCGATCAGTGGCAACACCCAAATAGCGGACCAGTTAGAAGCAGGCCGCGTTTTAGCCAAGGGCACATCATTCATGGTCGTCATCCGATTTGGTGTTGTCCCAGATTAAGCGAGGATCGAAGGTTAGCGCTGCCAGCATGGTCAGCACGACAACGCTGGCAAAAGCGGTCGCGCCATAGCCAGGCACAATACTGGCCAAACTGCCGAAATTGACCACCGCAACTAGAATGGCGATAACGAAGATATCCAACATCGACCAGCGTCCGATCCATTCAATAAAGCGGTACATCAATACCCGTTGCCGGGCAGACATCGGCTGATGGCGTTGTACCGAATACAACAGCAAGGCAATGCCCACAAGCTTGAAGGTCGGCACAAGAATGCTCGCGATAAATACCACCGCGGCAATCGGCAACATACCGTAGTTAACCAACTCAATAACACCCGACATGATGGTATCTGACTGTCCTTTACCCAGCGAATTAACAGTCATGATCGGCAGTAAATTGGCGGGTATATAAAGCAGTGCGGCCGAAATCAATAAAGCCCACGTCCGCGCCAAACTGTTAGGACGGCGCGCATGCAAATGGCCACCGCAACGAACGCAGAACTGCTTTTCTTCGTCCGGCTTGTGTGGATTGAGTTGATGGCACTCATGGCAAATAAGCAAACCCGCATCAATCGCACGCATGCTTATCCTCTCCTGACAGGGCTTCCCAGATTTGATGCGGCGACATCGTCACCTCAAGCCAGACTTGAACCAGCAATAGCGCAATAAAACAAAACAAGCCTAGACCGATACTCAGGTCAGCCAAATCAACTAACTTCACAATAGCCACCAAGATGCCCATGAGGTAAACCTCCAGCATCCCCCACTCGCGCATATGGTGATAAATCCGGTAAAGCAATAGGCCATAACTACGGCCTATATCCAAACGAATACTCAACAACACGGCAAACTGACAAAGCAATTTGAGCAAAGGCATAGCCATGCTGCACAGAAATACAACAACAGCAATGCTCTGCATACCGCTGCTATACAGTCCGAGCACGCCGCTCCACACGGTATCTTCGGTGACTTGACCAAGAAGATTGAGTTGCATGATGGGTAAGAAATTAGCCGGCAGATACAACAGCAATGCAGTAATTACCAACGCCAAACTACGACGAACAACCTGAGATCTATGGGTGTATAGCTCATAACCGCAGCGCGGACATTCAACCTTCTCGCCTGCGCTGGTTAAGGGCTTACGCAGCAACAAGTCGCACTCATGGCATGCAATTAATCGATCGAGCTCAAGCGCTGGAAGATTGTCTGAGGATGCCGGCTCGACCATTTGAAGAACTCTGGGTTAGTAGGCTCGGGCATCATAGCCACGACAACCTAGATTGCCTATCGATGATAGGTCAGGTGCTGTCCTGCGCTCGGAAAGTTTTACGCGGCATAAAGTAAAACCCCCGATCGTTTTCACGATCGGGGGTTTTGGTATAGGTGCTTGACGATGACCTACTCTCACATGGGGAAACCCCACACTACCATCGGCGATGCATCGTTTC
>LNFM01002325.1_pt1 | contig 99704 bp, 89 predicted proteins | sample 596031 | NCBI WGS metagenome assembly LNFM01 (sample SAMN04254537, study PRJNA301005) | activated carbon metagenome | isolation source: dual media filters at the Ann Arbor, Michigan drinking water treatment plant | place: USA: Ann Arbor
ATCCTCGAGGATGCCGGCCCGGCGGGGCGCATCACCTCCGCCCCGCAGGGCATGGGCGAGGCGCTGCGCCTCACCCGTGCCGGACAGACCCTGTTCCAGGCCCGCGCCCAGCGCTTCGAACCCTTCCCCGGCGGCGCGGTCGAGCTCCCGCCCGGCATCCCGGCCATCGCCATCACCGGCTGGACCGGCGGCGCCTATTGCTGCTGGACCCTGCACCTGTTCCGCCAAGGGCCGGGCGGCCTCGCCCATATCGCCGCCCTGCCTCTCGGGAAGCGGGAGCCGGCCATCATCCGCCTGGCCCCGCCGGACGGCACGGGCATCCGCCTGGCCGATGCCACCTTCGACTTCTGGGAGGCGCCGGTAAGCCTTGCCACGGACCTGCACCCGACCATCCCCTTCCGCTGGACCGGGCGGGTGCTGGAACCGGACCTCGCCGCCATGCGCCGCCCGGTCGCGGCGGCGCTCGGCACCGCCTGCGCCGACATGGCGGCCCCGCAGGACATGCGACCGCCCGAGCTCCGGATCACGCTCTACCCGGATGTCGATGCCGCCATCGCCACGCTGCGCGAGCGCGGCTGGGAGCGGCCGACCGATGGCGGCCCCCATGCCGGCGTCGAGGCCGCACGCCTCGCCGCGTGCCTGATCTATTCCGGCCATGCGGCACAGGCCCGACGGCTGCTGCGCGAGGCCTGGCCGGACGGCGTGGCGGGGCTGCGCGAGACCGAGCGCCAGATCGCCGCCCGCCTCGCCTGCAGCCCCTTCGCCGCGGCGGTACGGGCGGTGAATGCGCCGCGCGCGCCCTTCACCACCGGCCGCTGCGACCGCGACGGGCCCGACCAGACGGCGGTCTTTGCCCTGGGCTGGCGCTGATCAGCCGGGGTGGGTCGCGGCCCGCACCGTCACGCGCCCTTCCGGCAGCGGGATGAACTCGGCCTCATCGCCGGGCACCTTCGCGAAGCGCCCGGCCTTCCAATCCGCCTTGGCCTGCTCCAGCCGCTCGCGCGATGACGCCACGAAATTCCAGTGCAGGTAGCGCGGCCCGTCCATCACCGCCCCGCCGAGCATCAGCAGCCGCGCGCCCTGCGGCCCGGCGGTGATCGCCAACGCATCGCCGGGGCGGAACACCAGCATGCGCCCGGCCTCGAACGCCACCTCCGCCACGGTGACGCTGCCCTGCACGACGTAGGCGCCGCGTTCCTCGTGCCGGTCGGGCAGCGGCAGCCGCGCCCCCGGCGCGAGGATCGCATCGGCATAGAACAGCGGCGAGGAGACCTCGACCGGCGCGCGCAGGCCCCATCCCTCGCCGGCGATCAGGCGCATCCGCACGCCCTGGTCATCGACGAAGGGCAGCGCGGCCGCGGCGTGATGGACGAAGGCCGGGGCGCTTTCCTCGGCGGATTTCGGCAGCGCCACCCAGGATTGGATGCCGAACATCCGCCGCGCCTGGTCGCGCTGCGCCGCATCGGTGCGTTCGGAATGCACGATGCCGCGCCCGGCGGTCATCCAGTTCAGTTCGCCCGGGCGGATCGGCTGCGCGGAGCCGAGGGAATCCCGGTGCAGGATTTCGCCTTCGAACAGGTAGGTCACGGTGGACAGGCCGATATGCGGGTGCGGGCGCACGTCCAGGCCCTGCCCGCTCAGGAATTCGCCGGGGCCCATCTGGTCGAAGAAGATGAAGGGGCCGACCAGCTGGCGTTCGCGCGCCGGCAGGGCGCGGCGCACCTCGAAGCCGCCGACGTCATGCGCGCGCGGGATGATGACGGTCTCGATGCCGGGCGGGGCCGGCGGGCAGCGCGGTTCGGGTTCGTTGAGGGTGGACATGGCCGGAACTCCTTCGAGGCTGCGACGACAGATTGGACGGCCGTGTGCCGCGTCGCCATCCGGCCGTCAGGTCGCGACGAACGGTCGCCTGATTTCAGGCAACCGGCAGGACGGGGTCAGCCGGCGCGGGCGCGCGCGACACAGGCATGCACGCGTCCCGCGGCCCGTGTCGTGCCCCGCGTGACGACCGCGTGCGTCGGTGTGCGCCGGTAGGCAACCGGGTCCGTTCCGCGCGGCCTCGCCGCGAGCACCAGGGCAAGGGCTTCCCGGCTCGCCGTGTCTCCGACCAGATCGTTGAGGGCCGCCAGCGAGGCGATCGCGAGTTGCGCGTAATGCGCATCCACGCGGGACCAGTCACCCCCGCCGGACCAGCCGCGCGCCCGCGTCTCGTCCCCGATCCGCCGCCACGTCGTGTAGGCCTCGCCTGCCGGCGCCGCAGGTGCGACGGCGAGGCGATAGGCGATGCCGTCCGCCGGTACGAAACCGCTGCGGGCGTTGAGGAAGCGACCTGTCAAGAAATTGGCCGTCCAGGACAGGAAAGCCTGGGCATCGCGGTTTCCGCGTGCCGCCGCAGCGGCCGCGATGCTCGCGAGATAGTCCTGTTGCCAGGGCGCTGTCGCTCCAGGGTCGCGATAGGCGCCCGGGAGCCAGCCATGCGCCTCGCCCTGGCGCGCCGTCCAGGCCGGGGTCTGCGCCCGCAGCCACGACCAGTTGTCCGTCGCCGCGGCCCTCAGGAAGGATGCATTGGGATCATCGTCGGGGACGATCCAGGCCGCTTCGTCCACTTGGCGGAGGTTCCAGGCGGTCCCGCGGACCTGACCGCCATTGGCGACGATCACGTCGCCTGCGCGTGGCGAAGGCTTGCGCCCCGCCGGATAGGTCGAGACCACCGACCGCGCACCCTGTGCCAGCACCTCGTCGAGGAAGGCACGCCGCCCGGTCAGCAGGTAGGGGACGAACGCGACATCGGGCTGGTGGGCGTCGTCGGGCGACCAGCCGGTATCGGTGGGGATAGGCTGCGGGAGGGTGCGCGGCGGAGCACCGCCGCGCGGGTCGGTCCACAGGCCCGGCCAGCGCCGCGTATCGAGCCAGCCCCCCTGGCCGTCCGCACCGCCAGCGGGATCCCAGAAATGCCAGGGTATGCCGCCCGCCGCTTCGGCCTGGCCGGTGGCAAACGCCGCGGCTCGCGCATCGCCGCTGATCAGCCACGCCGCCTGCCAGCCCGTGGCGGGCCCGATGTCGAGGCGCCCGCCCGTCGTCGGCATGTATTGGGTGAAGCCGCGGGGTGCGAAGGGCACGTGCCAGGCCGGGGCGGCCATCCCGGCAGCGAAGCGCGCCAGCAGCGCCTCCTCGACGCCGTTGCCGACGTCGTAGCGCGCGACGGCGCCGGTCTCCGCCAGGTAGGCGACATCCGGGGTCACCATCGGGGGCGGTGCAGCGGGCCGGCCATCGGGCGCGAGGTGCACGGACCGACCCAACGCCGTGTAGTGGGGCTGCCGGATGCCGGCGAGGCGCAGCACCTCACGTCCCTGGTGCAGCAACTGGGCGCTGTAGGTCGCCGTGCCACCGGCTGGCCGCATGGCGACATCGTTGCGCAGCCAGATATCGGCCCAAAGCGACCCGTCGCGACGGCGGGCCAGGTCGGCGACGAGGCGCACGGAGGCAGCGCCCCCAACCGCCGAAGGCGGCACCAGCGTCTCGACACGGACCTGCCGCGCCAGCGGCCCGGCCTGCCAGGGACGCCGACCGCGCGAAGGATGCGCCAGGGCCAGGGCGGCCAGATCGGCGCGCCACGGACGACCTTCCGGAGGGGCGATTTCCAGCACCAACTCCCCCACCCCGCCCAGGCCTGCAGGGTCCTGGGGCTGCGGTGGCGTGGCGCTGGCGCGGGACAGCACGATCCCCTCGCTTTGCCCGCGCCGCAGCGCCGGGGCGGCCACGGCGAGGATGGCAAACCGCGCCGAGCCATCCGCATGGCGCGTTGTGACGTCGACCTGCAGCGCGACGGGCGCACCGCCGTGCCGTCGCGCAACCAGCGTCACGCCCGAGGGCACATCGCCTGGCCGGAAGGCTTGGCCGAAGACGACCGTGCTGCCCTCGGGCGCGCCGGTGCCGGTCAGCACGAGGCCCACCACCTCGCCGGGTAGGGTGGCGCAAGGGGGCGGTGGTGCCGCAACGGCGCTCGCGCCCTGGGCCGCCGCGCGGGTCGCATGCGTGCCCCCCAGCCCCAATGTCGCCGCCGCGACCAGTCCGGCGTGGCGGCGCGGCAGGTGCGCCGCGGTCATGGCCGCCCTTCCAGTACGCGGCGAAACAGTGCCACCTGGCCTTCCGTGGTCGGTTCCCAGCCGAACGCCTCGGCGTGGCGCCGCGTCGCCGTGCGGTCCGGCGGCGCCGAGAGGAGGCGACGCACCCCAGCCACGATCGCCGCCGGCGAGGTATCGTCCAGCACCATCCCTGCCGCGCTCGAGGAAATCGCTTCGGCGCTGCCCCAGGCCGGACCGGCAAGCGCAGGCGTGCCGCACGCCATCGCCTCGAGCAGCACATTGGCCCAGCCCTCCCGCAGCGAGGCCAGGACCAGCGCATCGGCGGCGCCATACAGGCGCGCCAGCGCGGCATGCGGCTGCGGGCCAAGCAGGCGCACCCGGTCCGCGACGCCGAGCCGCAGCGCCAGCGCCTCGAGGGCCGAACGCTCCGGCCCTTCCCCGGCCACCAGCAGCGTGCAGTCGGGCAGTTCAGGCAAGGCGGCGATGATCCGGTCATGGCCCTTGCGCGGGATGAGCAGGCCGACCGACAGCAGGATCTTGCCCTGCAGGCCAAACTCCGCGCGCACCGCCGCGCGATCGGCGGGCGGGCGAAAGGTATCGAGGTCGACACCGTTGCGCAGCACCGTCACCTTGGCCGGTGGCGCGCCGAGGTCGACCAGTCCCTGGCGGAGGCCAGCGCTGACCGCGACCAGCGCGTCCGCACCGGCGATGACGTCGGAGATCAGGCGCCGCGGTACGCGGTATTGCGGCAACAGGCTGGTGTCCGAACCCCGAGCCGTCACGACCACGGGCAGGCCGGTCTCACGTCCGAGCCAGAGTGCGGCGACGCCGTCGGGGAACAGGTAGTGCGCGTCGATCGCATCGAAGTTCTGGCCTTCGCGGTTCAACCGCGCCCAGGTTGCGCGCAAGGCACGGTACAGCATCCAGGGGCCACTCAGAATGCCGAGCCGAGGCAGCGCCAGGTAGCGCGGATGATGGACCAGGAGGCCGTGGCGTTCCTCCTGCTCGGGAATGTCGGCGTAGCGGCTCCAATCGCCGAACACCGCATTGGCGGAGGGGAACCAGGGGACCGGGGCGATCACCTGGCTGCTGGCCTTCCCGCTCGCGACCAGGTGCCGCAGCCGGTTTTCGACGAAGACGCCGTGGTTGGGCTGGCGGGCATTGGGGTACAGCGTGGTAATCGTGAGCAGGCGAAGCGCGCGCGGCGCGAGCGTCGCCGCCGCCGTCGAATCCCCCATGGCTTGATCGAGCGCCATCTCGCGTTCCGTGCGGCCTCCCTGGAGGGGGGATGGTCGGCCAGACAGGTGCCCCTCCATGCCGGGTCATTGTGAACCGTCGCCCGTCATGCGGAAAGGATGGCGCGACCGGACCAGTGTGCGTATCGGCGAGGCCCGGTCGCACCTGGGCGGCTTGATTGCAACACCCCATGCTGCTTCCTTCGCTGCACGGCATGGTGCGGGGCGGGAGGCGCGAAGGTGTTGGCGGGCCGTGGCAATCATTCCAGGCGCAGGCCTCGCGTCGCGTCGGGCCGAGGTCCGGGCGGCCCATGAAGTCGATCGTCAAGGCGGTACTGTTTCGCCTGGGCGTCGCCCGCCTGCTGCATCGCTGGCGCAATCGGCGCGCCTTGACGGTGGTGATGTTCCATCGCGTCTTGCCGCCCGGGGATGTTCGCTTCGCCGGTGCAAACCCGACCTATACGGTGACCCCGGCGGAATTCGCCCGCTGCCTCGATGTCTTCACCGAGTTCTATACGATTGTCACGCCCGAGGAGGTCGAGGCCGCCGCCGAAGGCGCCGCCCTGCCGCCCTGCCCGCTGCTTATCACCTTCGACGATGGTTGGCGCGACAACGCGGAATACGCGCTGCCGCTGCTGCGTGCGCGCGGGCTCCCGGCCGTGGTGTTCGTCGCGACGGGTCATCTCGGGCGAGATGAGGGTTTCTGGCAGGAAGAGGTCTTCGACCGTATCGCTGCGCGCAGCGCGGGGCCGGGCGGCCGTGAGGCAGCAGACGCCGCGGTGGCCGCGCTGCTGGATCGAACGGCCGACCAGCGGGCGCAGTTCCTGGCCACGCTGCCGACCCGCGGGCTGCCGCGCCGGATGGCTGATCCCCTGGACCTGCAGGAGATGCAGGCTGGCGGGATCCGGATCGGTGGCCACGGGCATTCGCATGACCCGCTGGCGGAGGTGGCCGAGGCCGAGACGGAAATGCTGAAGTGCCGTGCGACCCTGGCCGCACTTGGCCTCGGTGGGGCGCGACCGGGCTTTTCCTTCCCGCATGGGCGATGGTCGCCCGGACTTGTGGCGGCCGCGCGGGCGGCCGGCTTCGGCCTCTGCTTCACCAGCGAGGCGGAACTCACGCCGGTTGCGGCGCTGTGCGCCGATCGCATGGTCGGACGCGTCTCCATCGACCTGCAGGGCGTCCGAGGCGGGGCCGGCTTCGACGTGGCCGCGTTGGCGTTCTCGCTGATCACGCGGCGGCACGCCGCGCCGGCATGATCCCGCGCGCCGGCCCGGGTCTGGAAGCGACGGTGAAGGCACCGTCCGAACTCGATGCCGAGGAGATCGCGGCCTGGCTCGATTTCATGCGTGCGACCGGGAGCCTTGGCCGGGCATTCCTCTCGCCCCGGTTTGCGCTGGCTTGCGAAGGCGCTCACGGCCGCGCGCGGGTCGCGGTCCTGCGGGATTCGGCGGGGCTTTGCGGTTTCCTGGCCTTCCAGTTCCGCAGCCCGTGGCACAGAGCGTTCGGGGCTGCCGAGGCGATCGGTGGCGACATGGCGGACCATGCCGGGCTCGTCGCCCGTCCCGGCTTCCGGGTATCGCCGCAGGTCCTGCTTCGGCTCAGCGGCCTGGGATCGCTGTTTCTGCGTCAGATCTCGCCCGAACAGGACGGCTTCGGTCTCGTCGGGGAACCGGCGCGGATCGGACATCTGATCGACGTGTCGGGCGGGGCCGAAGCCTATTTCGATGCGCTGGCCGCGCGAGACCGTCCTTTCGTCCTGGACACCGAACGCCGGTCGCGACGTCTCGCGAAGGAGTTCGGCGAGGTTGAATTCGCTCTCTGCAGCGACCCGTCGAGCGCCGAGGTCGAGGCGATCATCGCTGCGAAGCGTGCGCAGTACGATCGCACCGAGGCCGCGGATCCGCTTGCGATCGAAGCCAATCGTCGCCTCCTGGTTCTGCTGGCGCGTGGCGGCGGGCCGGATTGCCGCGTCGTGCTGACGCGGCTCAGCGCCGGCGGGCGGACCCTCGCGCAGCATCTTGGCCTGATGCACGGCGGGACGCTGAGCTACTGGTTCCCCGTCTATGACCCGGCCGCCCGCAAGGTGTCGCCCGGGCGCATCCTCCTCTGGCATACCATCCGCAACGCCGAAGCCCAGGGCATCACGCTGATCGACCGGGGCGGCGGGGATTCGCAGGCGAAGCGCGATTTCTCGACCGGTACGGTGACCTTCGGCATCGCACATCTTGCAGCCAGCGGTCTTCGCGGGGGCGTCGCGCGCGTCGCGCAGGCGCTTGCCTGGAGGCTTGGGGTGTGACGCAAGCCGCTGCCGGCAGGCTCTCCGTGGTGATCCCGGCGCGGAACGCCGCCGCGACACTCGCACGGTCCATCGCCTCCGCCCGCGCGCAGACCATGCCTCCGTTCGAGATCATCGTGGTCGACGACGCCAGCATCGACACCACGGCTGCGGTAGCGCGCGCGGCCGGCGGCGCCCTGACGCGCGTCCTCTGCCTGCCCGTTCGCCAGGGCGCAGCGGCGGCACGCAATCATGGGGTGGAGGCGGCGCGTGGCGACCTGGTCGCGTTCCTGGACGCCGATGACACCTGGGACCCGTCTAAGACAGCGCGACAAATCGAGGTCATGGTGTCGCAGCCGGCGACGACCTTCTGCGCCTGTCGCGCCCGTCATGTGGCGGCGGATGGCACGCTGCTGGGGCAGATCCACCAGGGTGTGCCGGTGGCACAGGGGCCCGACGCCTGGCGGTCACTCTTGGCGGAGAGTTTCGTCGCCACCCCCTGTGTGCTGGCACGACGCGATGCGATCCTCGACGCCGGCGGTTTCGACCCGGCGCTGCCGGTCGCGGAGGATCAGGACCTCTGGATACGCCTCGCGCTGGCCGGCGGGGTTGGTTTCGTCGACGACGTGCTCGTCACGGTGCACGACCGTCCGGGGAGCCTGTCGCAGGAATACGCGTCGCGAACCGCAGAGATCACGCTCGCCATGGTGCTCGGGCATGTCGAGCGCCAGAAGGGGCGGCTGACGACGGCGGAACGCCGCCATGCACTCGGCGCGCGCTACACGCAGAATGGTCGCCGCTTCTATCGCAACGGGCAGTGGCGGGCCGGGCTGCGCTGCCTCGCGTTGGCGATCCTCAACGGGCACCAGGTCGGGGCGAATGCCTGGTATCTGGTAACGGCTGCGCCGGGGATGGCGCGGGTGAAGCGGTGGCTTGGATGAGCGACACGGCGGCCTGACCTTCGGCGGTCTGCTCAATGATCCGATCTGGATCAGCGGCACCGGGTCTCGTGACGTCGGCCTGGATCCCGGTGACGCGCGGCGGTTGCGTGCAGCAACCAGCGGAGGCAGCAGGTCTCTGCTCGGCAACCGCGAGGAGCGCGAACGGCACTGACCGCAAGCGCGCCCAGCCCACAGCATCGAGGGTGGCGGCCGTAACCGCGTCCCGCAGCACCCGTGAATCGAATTTCTACACTATCCGTGGTGTTTCCAGGGCGTCACCGCCACCAGATTTTGTGGATCCTGAACACGAGGACTGGCGGGCCAGCCGGCGGAATCATGGCTAACCTTCTCGTCATCGTCTTGCTCTTCTTGGATCGGAAGCGCTGTACGATCGCAGGCGATGAACGGATGAAGCAATTTTGTTTCATTTCTGCCTAATTATATGCCGCGTGCTTTTTAATGTTGACTTAACGCGGGCGCCAAGCCACCGGTTGGACAACCTGCAGTGGAGCAGTTGGTGTCTGGTACCGTCTCGATTCCTGACTTTGTCCCCGTCCCCGTCAACGGCGTCGTCAGCTTGCTACTCGAAAACGCCGGCCTCGGTAGCCTGGAAGCGGGCGTTACAACCTTCGGGCAGGTATTCCGTCCGGGCGATTTGCCCGCCGGTACCGGCCTTGCGGCGACCATCGACGGTGCTGCCGCAGCCGTGCAGCTGGACATCAAATCCACCTACCCGGACGGGTCTGCCAAGTTCGCCATCGTCACCGTGGCGCGCCCCGACCTGGCGCCAGGCAGCACCGCGGACCTCGTCCTGCTGAGGGGCGCCGGAGCGACGGCGACGGCAATCGATCTGGTCGATGCGATCGCAGGCCATGACGTTACCGTCGACATCGTGGGCGCCGCGGGATCGACACGGATCGATGTCCTCGATGCCTTGGCCACAGCCCTCGCGGATGGCAGCGCTTCGGTGTGGCAGCACGGCGCTCTCGCCTCGCAGGCGCGGGTCGAGGTCCTGCTCGGTGGATCGCAGCGTCTGGTCTTCGACGTCACGGCCTTCGCCGGCGGCGGCATCGAGGTCGAGGCCCAGTTCAACAACGACCGCGCGATGGAGGCGGTCGGTGGGCGCGTGGCCTATACCGCTGTCGTGCGGATGGATGGGCAGGAAGTCGCGCGGGAAACCGTTGATCAGGCGCAGTACCAGAACTGGCACCGGACCTTCTCGTCGAATGGCCGCGATGGGGGGCAGGGATTGGGAGACCCCGCATCCGGCTGGCTCAACATCCAGCAGGATGCACGCTACCTCGAGGCGACGGGGGCGATCTCCCCGTACGACTTCAACCAGGGTGTCTCGGAAACGAAGCTCGACGCCTGGTTCGCGGCGACCGCCCAGGCCGGCTGGGGCGACCCCTTCGCCGCCAACGGCGTGACCCAGTACATGCCGATGACGGGCGGACGCGAGGATATCGGCATAACCACCGCCGCCAACACCGGATGGATCCTGACGCAGGATGCGCGCGCGGCGGCTTATGCGATGGGCCAGGCAGAGGCGGCGAGCGGCATACCGTGGAACTTCTGGGATGCGGCGAACGGGACTTGGCTCAACACGGATGCCTATCCGCGGCTTTGGACGGATCCGCGTGGCGGGACCGGCCGTCCAGGTGATGCGACCTCAACCGGCCTGACGCAACAGGTCGACGCCGCTGCAACCGGATGGACGCCGGAAAGGGCGCATCATCCTAACCTCTCCTATGTTCCGTACCTTGCTACGGGCGAGCGTTGGATCCTCGATAATCTGAACGCCGAGGCCGCCTGGGTGGTGGTGAACACCTATCCTGCCACCCGCCAGAACGGCCAGGACCTGCTTGCCAATGGGGAGCAGGTGCGCGCCGCCGCGTGGAGCCTGCGTGAAGTGCAGGGCGCAGCCTTCGCCAATCCCGACGGCTCGGTTGAGCAGGCCTATTTTCAGAGTGTCGCCGACGCAAACTGGGCCTGGCTGGTCAGCAAGATCCCCGAATGGACCGCGCAGCAGGGTGAGGCGCACGGCTGGCTGCCCGGCGCGTATGGCACCCCCGGGGCAACAGCGCCCTGGCAGCAGGACCACTTTGCATCGGTCGCCATCCTGGCTGCACGCCATGGCAACGCTGACGCGATGACCTTCCTCCAGTGGCAGTCGAACTTCCTGATCGGGCGTTTCACGCACGAAGCCGACGGCTTCAACCCGCGGGATGGTGCAGGCTACAACGTGAAGGTCTTCGATCCCGCGACGGGCCACATCTACAAGACCTGGAGCGAAATCGGCGCTGCCACGGTGGCCGCCGGCTGGTCCCAGGGCGCCAACTGGTCCCAAGCCAACTACCCGCAACTCGCCCTCGCCACACTGGCCGGCCTCTATGAGGTCACCGGATCCCTCGCCGCCGCCGACGCATATTGGTCCGTCGCAGCGCAGGCGCCGCCCTTCACCTCCTCGGCCGCCTTCGCGGTCAACCCCACCAACGCCTTCGCGCCTCCTCCCGCTGACGGACGCCTCATGACCGCCGGGGCGGGCGACACCACCCTGACCGGCGGCGGCGGCGACGACACGCTGCTGGGCGCTGGCGGCAACGATACGCTCGTCGGCCAAGGCGGCCGTGACCGCGTCGACGGCGGCACCGGGCGCGACAGCCTCGTGGGCGGCGCGGGCGCCGATACGCTGATCGGCGGCGATGGCAACGATACGCTTGACGGTGGCCAGGGCGCCGACTCCCTGGCTGGCGGAAACGGGAATGACCGCTACGTCGTCGACGCATCGGGCGACACCATTCTCGAACGCGACAACGGCGGCGACGACCTGGTGCTGGCGAGCCTGTCCTGGACATTGCAAGCGAATATCGAGCGGCTGACCTTGACCGGTTCCGGCCATGCCGCCGGAACCGGCAATGCGCTCGCCAACCGCATCGAGGGCAATGGCGGGAACAACCTGCTCAATGGCGGCGGTGGCAACGATACGCTGGTGGGCGGCGCCGGGGGCGACACGCTGAACGGCGGCGTCGGGGCCGACAGCATGCAGGGCGGCGCCGGCAACGATGTCTACTACGTCGGGGATCCCCTCGACCGCATCTTCGAGGCGCCCGGCGGCGGCGTGGACCGCGTCATTGCCCACATGAGCTACACGCTGCCGACCGACGTGGAGGACCTCCTCATCGGCAACGGTGCCGCCTATTCGGGCACCGGCAATGCGCTGGCGAACCGCATGACCGGGAATGCCGCCGCCAATCTCATCACCGGGCTCGGAGACAACGACACGCTGGCCGGCAACGCGGGTGCCGATACCTTGCGCGGGGGTGTGGGCAACGACGTCCTGAACGGTGGCACCGGCGACGACCGCATGGAAGGCGGCATCGGCGATGACATTTTCTACGTCGACACCGCACTCGACAGCGTGATCGAGGCGGCAGGGGCGGGCATTGATCACGTCATCGCCACCACCAGCCACGTGCTCGCCGCGAATGTCGAAAACCTGACCATAGGCAATGGCGGCGCGTTCGCCGGGACCGGCAACCTGCTGAACAACACGATCATCGGCAACAATGCCAGCAACCTCGTCTCAGGGCTCGGCGGCAGGGATCTTCTCTACGGGCGCGGTGGCGCGGACACGCTTCTCGGCGGCGACGATGTCGACACTCTCTACGGGCAGGATGGCGATGACGTGCTCTCCGGCGGCCTGGGCAATGACGTGCTGAGCGGCGGCGCCGGGAGAGACACCTTCCATCTGTCGGCTCCGCTGGGGTGGGACAGCATCACCGACTTCACCCCCGGTCAGGATCGGATCGAGATACTGCGCGGCGGTTTCGGCAACATGTTGCCGGCCGGAGACCTGGATGCCTCGGCCTTTCGCGCGGGCACTGTCGCCGCCGGTGGCGGCGCGCAGTTCCTCTACAATGCCGCGACAGGGTGGTTGCGCTGGGATGCGGACGGCGCGGGCGGTACGTCGGCCACGTTGGTCGCCATCCTTGTTGGAGAGCCCGCCATCAGCGCCGCCGACATACGCATTGTCGACGTGATGAGTTCCACCTTGCAGACCGACACCCTGATCGGTTGATCTTCCTCCGGTGTCACACCGGGAGGTCGGCATGCGCGCATGGCAGGTGGGAGCGATGGTCCTGGCACTCGGTGCCGTGGAGGCGCCCGCCATGGCCGAGGTGTTGCGCGTCGGCCCCGGCCGGCCGATCCCGACGATCGCCGAGGCGGCGCGCCGCGCGCGCGAGGGCGACTCCGTGCTGATCGCGCCGGGACACTACGCCGAATGCGCGGTATGGCGCGCCGCGCGGCTGCATATCGCCGCCGACGGACCTGGCGAGGTCGAGGTCACGGGCGCGGTCTGCCAAGGCAAGGCGCTGTTCGTCGTTGCCGGCACCGATGTGACGATCGAGGGCCTGACCTTCCGGGGCGCCACGAACGATGCCGGCAACGGCGCCGGCATCCGCGCCGAGGGCACAGCCCTGACGATCCGCCGCTCGCGATTCCTCGGCAATCAGAACGGCATCCTGACCGCGTCGAACATTCCCGGCGGCACGCTGACCATCGAGGACAGCACCTTCATCGGCAACGGCGCGCTGGTGCAGGAATGCGCGCACGGCCTGTACGCGGGGCGCCTCGCGCTGGTCTCGATCCGGCGCAGCCTCTTTGAGGACACGCGTATCTGTCACCATGTGAAGTCACGCGCGCTCCGCACCGAGATCCATGACAGCCGCATTATCGACGGGCCACGCGGCCGTTCGAGCTACCTGCTGGATATCCCGAACGGGGGCGGCCTGCTGCTGGCCGGCAGCGAACTCAGCAAGGGCCCGCAGACCGGCAACCGCAGCGCCGCGGTGGTGATCGGCGCCGAGGGTGCGAGCAACCCAGGTGCGCCGATCGAGGTCACCGGCAACCGGATGACGAACCTGTTGGGTCAAACAACGGTGTTCGTGCGGAACCGCACGACGACGCCGGCGGTGTTGTCGCGCAATGCGCTGGCAGGGCCGCTCGTGGCGCTGGAGGGGCCGGGGCGGGTGGCACCGTAGGCGTCGGCGCTCAGGCCTTTCCGTCGTAGAGGACGCGCCAGGCAGCGAACATGCGCTCCTGATCGAACTCGCGCTCGGCCCGCGCGCGATTTGCCGCACCGAGGCGCGCGCGAAGCGCCGGATCGCGCAGCAACCGTGCAATTGCCCCGGCGAGCAAGGCATCGTCGCGCGGGACAACGCAGGCAGCACCAGTTTCCCCGAGCATGGTGCGAACATCGCCGACATCCGTCGCTGCGACCGGCAGGCCGCTCGCCATCGCCTCCATCACCGAGAGGGGCATCTGCTCGGTATCCGAGGAGAGCGCAAAGACATCGAAGCCGCGATAAGCCTCGGACGGATCAGCCCGGCCGCCTGTGAACTCCGTGGCGCCAGCAAGGCCGAGTTCCAAGGCCAGGGCCTCGAGCCGCTGTCGTTCGGCACCCTCCCCGACCACCACGAGACGGCAGGCCAGTCCGTCGGCCCTCAGCGCGGCAACAGCACGCAACAGACGCTCGATGTTCTTTTCTGCGCGAAGCGTTGCCACCGTGCCGACGACCTGCTCCTGCGCCGCGCGTCGGCTCTCGGGACGTCCGTCCGGAGGGGCGAAGCGCGCGAGGTCTATGCCGTTCGGGATATGGCACAGCCGCGTCGTCGGCAGGCGCCACGTGTCGCGGGCGATCCGAAACAGCGTGGCCGACGGGAGCACAACGGTGGCGGATCGCAGAACGATACGTCGCGTCGCGATGCGTCGCCATTTCTGCCCGCTCACCTCGTCGGGGCCAAACCCGTCCTCTGTGTGCAGATGAGGCAGGCCCGGGCCAAGGTGGTTGGCGATCGCCCAGTCCATGCTGCCCCAGTTGCTGGTCACGAGCATGCGCGGGCGCATCGCCGCGAGCATCGCACGAACACGCACAACGCTCCGCAGTGCGCCCTCCGCCCGGCAGGGGTTGTCGAGCAGAGTGAAAGGCACCGCGGCGTCCAGGCGCGCGGCGGCGTCGTGCCGACCGTCGAGTGCCACGATCGCATGACGCCAGCGCGCGCCGAAGTGGTTCGCGATGGCGCAGAAACGCATCTGCGCCCCGCCGACCGCGAAGGTCGGGAAGACATGGAGCAGCATTGGAGCCTTGACGCTCATCACCCGGCGCGGAGCCCCGCCGCGATCCCGGCCACCCGCCGCGCATTCCCCGCCCAGGTGAAGTCCCGCGCGATCGCCTCGGTCCGCGCGGCCGCACCCAGGCGCGCGCGCAGCGCGGGATCGCCTGCCAGGCGCGTCACCGCCCTCCAGAGCGCAGGCGCATCGCCCGGAGGAAACAGCAGCGCCGTGCGGCCATCCTCCAATACCTCGCGGATGTTGGGCTGATCCGGCGCGACGATGGCGCGCGCCGCCGCCATGTATTCGAAGACCTTGAGGGGTGAGGCGTAGGGCACCGACGCGGGCTGCAACGCGATGTCGAACCGCCCGACGAGGCCGGGCACCTCCGCACGCGGCGAAAGACCGGTGAAGCGAACACGGTCCGCAATGCCGAGGGTCACCGCCAGCGCTTCGAGATCGGGGCGCGCGGGCCCCTCCCCCACCACCTGCAGCACGACGGGCGGGCCCGCCAAGTCTGATGCCATCGCTCGCAAGACGGCATCAAGCCCGTGCCAAGCGCGCACGAAGCCCACGAAGCCGAGCACCACGGCGCCGCCGGCCGGCCGTGGCGGCGGCGCCTCCGGAAAGGCATCGAGGTCGATGCCATTCGGCACCACCACGATCCGCTCCCGCGGGACGCCGGCGGCGGCGACGATCCCCCCCAGCACCTCGGTCACCGGCAACACGCAGTCTGCGCGGCGCCAGACGAAGCGCTCGGCCCAGTCGGCGAGGCGGCGCAGGCGCAACCGACCGAACTCGGCACGCTCCCGAGCCAATGGGGAGTTCACCTCGAGCAGGAACGGCAGACCGCGCCGCCGCGCCAGAAGCGCGCCGGCCAAGTAGAACAAGTTGGCGCGCTCATAGATTGCGTTCGGCCTGAAGTCCCGCGCCGCCCGCGCGAGGCGCAGGTACCCCGGAGCGCTATAGGCGAGTTCGGCAAGCTCGCCGAGCGCACCCGGCAGCAAGCGGCGGATGCGCGCGATCGCGGTGGTCTCACTGCCGAGCGCCGCCCGGGCGTAGCCGGGCGGACCGACAACCAGGACCTCGTGCCCCGCGGCGCGCAGTGCCGCCACCAGCGCCTCCAGATGGACGCCCTGCCCGTCATGCGACTGAATGCGGTGGCTGTAGAGAATTCTCACGCCCCCATACCACCGCGCGTGAGCCGTCGACGCAATCGCCCTGCAGCATGACGGAGCAGCGCTGCAAGCCCCGCCGGGTGGCGAGGGTCGAGCACCAGCGCACCGATGCGCGGCCGTCGCGTGCCGACCCAGAGTCGCTTGTAGGCGTCGTCGCCGCGGCCAAAGTCGAGCGTGTGGACGCGCTCTTCCTCCAGCAGGCGGCGGATCATCAGCGCCGTCAGCACGGTGCCCGGCGAGGCTGCGCGCGCCGCCTCGGCGTGAAACAGCTTGGGTACGATCGCCCGGCCGCCGGAGACGATCCAGTACTGCGCGGCGACAGCCGTTCCATCCTCGTGCAGGAGGCCGAGACGCAATTCCCCGGTGGAGGCAAGGGCACGCATCAGCGCCGCGTCGAAGTCCGGGAAGGGTTCATCAGGCTTCCAACTCCGCGCGCGCACCGAGGCGAAGTCGGCGAGGCCGGCCTCAAGCGCCGGTCCAGGCTCGGCGAGCGGCGTGAAGGTGAACCGCGTCGCACCGCGCGCGAGCTTGCGCCGTATGGTGTTGCGCAACGCTGGCGGGCGCGTTTCGAGATACGTTTCCCAGCCGGTGCCTGTCGAAAGCACCTCCTCCCACAGGGCGAAATGGTCGTAGCGCAGCACGACGAGGCCGGCAGCGCCCAGGCCGTCGAGAAATGGCGCAACTGTCGGTTCGGAGGGGTCGAGCGCTTCCAACCGCGTTGGCGGACGCCAGCGGAGGTGGCGGCCAAGCGCTTCGCCTGCCGCGCGCAGCGCCTGCTGGTCCGCGCCCACCGCCGTGAGCGGTCGCCAAGCGAGACTGTAGGGCGTCGTGAGGCTGTCAAGGCGGCGTCCCTGGCTTTGCAGCGGGAGGAGCGCGGCCCCGCCGATATGCAGGAAGGCCGCCTCGGCGCCGTCAGGCAGCGCATGGCGCAGCGTCGCCTCGAACCAGGCCCGCCCGGCAAAGGGATCGCCGCTGCCCGGCGGCGCGAGGAAGGCATCGCAGGCCGCCGGCAGCACCCCATCGATGACAGCCAAGCGCTCCACGCGCGATTCAGCCGCCGAGGCGCCGCACGAGCCGTCCCGCCCATTCGCGGATCATCCACCAGCTTTCGGCCAGGCGGTCGGCGCGCGGGAGGAAGTCGCTTGCGGTGCCCCGCGGCGGACCGTGCAGGCGAACCGGCGCGGGGAAAACAACGAGACCCGCGTGCCGGAATTCTTCGAGTGCGCGCGCCTGATGCCAGCCATGCGTCACGACATGCGCCGCGCCGATACCGGTCCCGGCGAGCAGCGCTACAGAAAGCGTTGCGTTCTCGCCCGTGGTGCGGGCTGCGATCTCGGTCCAGCGGACCGGAACTCCGAAGTCGGCGGCGAGGCTGCGGGCCATGAGCGCCGCCAGCGGCGGCTCGCCCGGTGCGGCCGGGCCGCCGGTGACGAGAAGCGGCAGGCCTGTGGTGCGATGAAGCGCGGCTCCAGCGCGCAGCCGTTCCAGCGTAAGCGGGCCGACATCGGGACCGTCGCTGCCACGCACGACGTCGGCGCCGAGTATGATGATGGCGCCCGGCACCGCGGCAGACTGGGGCGAAGCGGCCATGCCACGCTCGAGCGACGCACGCAGGTAGCCTGCAGCCATCGGCGTCGCCAGCGCCAGGAGCCCCAGCGCAGCGGCAACAGTCAGCAGCATGCCGGCACGACGGCGGAAGGGCACAAGTGCCGCGCCGGCCAACGCGACAAGCACCAATAGCAGCGGCGGGAGAAGCAGCGGCGGCAACGCACCGCGCAAGGTCACTTCCGGCACGCTGCACCGCCAGGACGTGGGTGTGCGGAAGCCATTTGCCCGCGACCGCAGTTCGTGATGCCTTGGCCCCATGCCGATCCGCATCGAGGCCGGAAGTATCTCACGCTTCGCCGAACTCGGCGAGACTTGGCGCGACCTCGAGGCACGGGCGCCTGCGGCCTCCTTTTTCCAGGGCTGGACGTGGATGGGCTGCCTGGCGGAGGAGCGTTTCCCGAACCCGGTCGTGGTGCGGGCGGAGGTGGATGGCGTCGTTGTCGGCCTGGCCCTGTTCAACCGGCGGCGCGGGCGGCTGTACCTGTCCGAGAGCGGTGATCCGCTGCTCGATGCGCCGTTCATCGAGCACAATGGTCCGATCATCGCCGAAGGAACGCCGGCCGAGGTTCTGCCCGGCATGATGCGCGCAGCGTGGCGGTCCGGCTGGGTCTGGGGGATGACGCTGAGCGGCGTGCCGCCGGAGGTGGCCGCGGCGGCAGGCGGGTTCACCTGGCGGCGGCAGGAGCGCGTCGCGCCCTATGTCGATCTGGATGCGGTGCGGGCGGCCGGGGGGGATTACCTGGCGACGCTGAGTGCGAATACGCGCCAGCAGATCCGGCGGTCGCTGCGGGCGTATGCGGTGCGGGGCGAGGTAAGGCTGGACCGGGCGGAGACGGCCGGGGCGGCGCTGGCCTGGTTCGGGGAGATGGCGCGGCTGCACCAGGCGCGGTGGACGGCGCGGGGGAAGGCCGGGGCGTTCGGGGATGACTTCGCGCAGCGGTTCCACCGGGAGGTGATCGAGTGGGGCGTGGCGCGCGGGGAGATCGACCTGCTGCGTGCCAGCGCCGGGGCGGAGGCCTTCGGATATCTCTACAATCTTCGCGCGGGTGGGATCGTCCACGCCTACCAGGGAGGTTGGGACATCGCAGGCGCGGCGCCGGGGGAGCGGCCCGGGACGCTGTGCCATGCGCTCGCGATCGGGCAGGAGCTGCGCTCGACGTCGCGGCGCTACGATTTCCTGGCGGGCGGAAGTCGCTACAAGGCCAGCTTGGCGTCGGCGGCGCGGCGGCTTGGTTGGGAGACGCGGCTGCGCGCCTGGAACGGCGCAATCGGCTAACCCGATCAACCGCTCCACGAAGGTGGATCCGTGACCCGCCATCTCCGACCGGCCCATCGGCGTACCGTCAGCTGCGTTCGGTAGGCGCGATGATCCGTGCAAGCAGCCGGAACGTCTCGGCGGCCTCGTCGCGCAGCCGGGGCAGCCGTGCCGCGAGGTCGGCCTCCAGGGCGCTGCGGCGCGCGAGGAAGCGACTCACAGCCTCGACGATGTCGGATGCCATGGTGTTGGAGAAGCCGACGACGAATTCGCCGAGCCCGAAGCGTTCCGCGTTCGCCGTGACCTTCGGCTCGTAGTCGATCGGCACGCAGGGCACGCCCTTGGACGCCGCGTAGATCATCGCGTGCAGCCGCACCGTCAGGTTCACAGTCGGCACCGTCGTGAGCGCGCGCAGGTCCTCGGGTTCGAGCTGCACGGTCACCACGTTCGCTCGCGACTTGTGACGCATCAGGGCAACGACCCTGCGGCTGATCGCGACATCGTCGCGGTCGCTGCCGGTCACCCAGAAGGGTATGAAATGCACCCGGAAGCCGTGCGCGTCGCACAGCTCATCCAGCGCTGCGGCCAGGCTGCGCAGGTGGCGGTCGTCGTTGTCGGCGAGTGGGGGCATCGTCATCGAGACCGTCGGGTAGACGAACAAGCTCGGCTCACCGCCGGCGAGGACGTCGCCGAGGCCTGCTTTCGCGACCGCGGCCGCGACCGGCACGTCCTCGAGCAGGAAGGCGGGGTCACTGACGACCCTTACCTTCCCGGCCGGTATCCCGAGGCCGCGCACCAGCGCCGCGCTGCGCTCGTCGCGCACGGTGACGATCGTCGCGCATCGGCACGCAAGCCCGATGAGGAACCGGCCGAGCCGCGTCTCGATCGGCCCTACCCCGAGCGCGCAGAGGAACACCGGCACACCGCACAGGCGGCTGATGACGACATCGTCGATGAGGCGGAACTGGTTGTGCCGGCTCGTATTGTCCCGAAGCAGGCTGCCGCCGCCCAGGATGAAGGCACGCGCCCTGCGCAGGTGCCGGACCTTGGCGAGCAACCTGCCGTTCAGGAAGTTCTTGATACCGCCGACGCCGTAGGAATCGCAATCCGCAACGCCGGTGACCCCGCGCGCGCCGAGCCGCCTCGTAACGGCTTCGGGCGCGGTCGTCAGCACATCGACGCGATCGATCCCCATCTCGGCGAGTTGCGCGACGATGACAGATAGAAGTGCATCATCGCCGGAATTTCCGAACCCGTACCAGCCGCTGACGATGGCCGGCGCGGCGGCGGTGCCCGTCGCCGCGTTGGCGGCGCTCCGCACTACAGGTGCCCCAAGCGCGCGCGGACCGGCCGCAGGACCCGCCCCGCCATCCGCAGAACCTGCGCTTCCACCCCGTCAGGCCGCCCGGCGACCAACCAGGTCAGCCAGATCGCGAGGCCATAGGTCAGAACGCCGACGGGAACGCCGATGGCGACCATCGCGCCCGCCCCGGCCCATCCCTGCGTCGCCGCGCCTACCGCTAGCGCCATGACCAGGGCGCAGGCCACGGGACGCGCCACGGCGGCCAGCAGCAAGGCCGGCGACATTCCAAGGCGCATCATCACCACGGCGAACAGCAACACGGCCTCGACAGCCATGCCCACGCCGACGGCGGTCGCCGCGCCAGCCAGACCGAACCACCAGGTGAACCAGACGAGCAGCACCACACGCAAGAGTGTCGCCGCCGCGATGATGGCACACAACAGTTGAAGTGGTGCGCGCGCGCGGAGCCAACTCGAGGCCAGCGCGCCGGTCGCCGAGACGACCGACGCCATTGCAAGCACGCTCACCACTGGCGTTGCCGCGCTCCAGGCCGGGCCGAGCGCGATCTCGACGAGCGATCCCGCCAGGAGCGCGACGCCGAGCCCGGCCGGCAGGGTGACGGTCACGAGGCCCGCCACGAGCATGAGCAAGGCCCGCGTCTCGTTTGCCTCATCGGCCTTCCGGCCTGCCTCGGCGAAGCCGGACATTGCCGCCCGGTTCACCGCGAGACCCAGTTCCGCCGTCGATACCGTCGCGATCTCGGACCCGGCGGCAAAGACGCCGACCTCGGTCGTCCCCATCATCCGCCCGATCACGACAACGTCCGCCCGATCGCGCACCATCGCCAACACGCCGATCGCCCAGGTCCAGAACGACACTCCTAGCAATTCGCGCCACGCCGCCAGCGACAGGCGCGGCCGATAGGGATGCATGGCGTAGCCCATGACGATCACCCCGGCGCGATGCAGCAGGATGCCGAGCACCAGCGCCCAATGGCTGCGGGTCGCCGCGGCAGTCGCGATGGTGGCGATCACGCTCACGATCCGCGGCAGGATCATCAGCCGGAATTCGAGATGGAATTCCAGCCGGCGGCGGAAATCCACCGTCCCGATATTCGCCAGCCCGCCCGCCACCGTTGCGAGGGCGAGCGCGTAGAGCACCGCCGCCAAGCGCGGCTCCTCAAAGAATTCCGACGCCGCCGGCGTCAACGCCGCGACCATCCCGCCCACCACCAGACCGCGCAGCAGGCCGATGGTGAAGGCGGTGTCGTACAGCGCGCGATCGGGGTCTCGGGCGCGCACGATCTGGTCCTCGACACCGAGCGACAGACAGGCATCGAGCGCCAGGGCGAAGCTCGTGGCCAGCGCCACCAGGCCAAAATCCTCGGGCACCAGCAGCCGCGCGAGCACCAGCATCGAGAACAGGCCGAGCAGCCGCGTCGCGAGGCGCCAGGCGATCACCCAGCCGGCGCCCCGTGCCATACGGGCGAGGATGCTCTGGCCCGCCATCGGTCAGGCCGCTGCCAGTGCTGCGGCGCCCGTGCCCGCGGGCGCGCCTGCCGCGTTCGCCAGGAAGCCCTCCATCACCAGCAACTGCCACAGCGCCTGGCTGTGGTCGAACCGCCCGTCCGCATGCTCGTCGGCCAGGCGCGACAGTGCGCCTGCATGGTTGGGGCAAGGAGGCGCGCCTTCACTTCCGCCGCCCGGCGACGGAACTCGCCGCCGATGCTGTCGGCGAAGCCCTGCTTCGGTCGCCGCAGGATGGCCGGCGGCAGGTCCTGGGCCACCGCCTCGCGCAGTACGTGCTTCCCCCGCCCCTCCCGCAGCTTCCACGCCGCCGGCAAGGCGAGCCCCCAGGCAACCAGCGCCGGGTCGAGCAATGGCGGCCGCACCTCAAGCGAGACCGCCATGCTGGTGCGGTCCACCTTCGTCAGGATGTCGCCCGGCAGGTAGGTGTGCAGGTCGGCATATTGCGCCTGCAGCAGGGCGTCCTCGGGGTCGCAGGCATCCATCAGTTCAACAAAGCGCGTCGCCGGGTCGTGCCCTTCGACTGCCGTACGCTGCGTCGCGGAGAAAAGCGCGCGACGCTGCGCCGTCGCCATGCGGTTGACTGTCGCGTAGTAACCCAAGGCGCTGTCGAGGCTGAGCTCCGTCAGTGTCGTCTTCGCGCGCAGCCACCGCGGCGCGCGGTCGAGCTTCGGATAGACCCGCGCTAGGCTCCCAATGACACGGCGCCGCACCGGCGCGGGCAGGTGCCGGCGGATACCTTCGACCAGCGCATGGAATCGATAGCGCCGGTAGCCGGCGAAGACCTCGTCGCCGCCGTCTCCCGACAGGGCGACCGTCGCGTGCTGCCGCGCCAGCCGGCACACCGCAAGCGTCGGCACCGCCGAATGGTCGCCGAAGGGTTCGCCGAAGACCGTCGCCACTTGTCGCGCTGCACCGAGATAGTCGGCGCTGCCTTCCTCGGCCCTGTGGCGGGCTCCGACAAGGGCTGCCACCTCGGCCGCCGGCCCTCGCTCGTCGCTCATGCCGGGAAAGCCGACGGTGAAGGTGTCGAGCGGCTCGCGACGGCTCGCCGCCGCCAACGCCACCACCGCACTGGAGTCGAGCCCGCCGGAGAGAAAAGCCCCGAGCGGCACGTCGGCCATCAGCCGTGCCGCGACGGATTGCGCCAGGCGCTCACGCAGCGTCGCTGGAGGATTTTCCGGCGCGGACCCGGCCGAGCGCGGCAAGCTCCAGTAGCGCCGCGGCACCGGCCGGCCCGGCGCACCACGACGCACGCGCAGGACATGCGCAGGCGGCAGGCGCCTGATACCGCGATAGATGGTCGCAGGATCCGGGATGTACCCGAGTGCCAGGTAGTCATCGAGGGCGATCGGATCGATGCCGCGTGAAGCGCCCGGCACCTGAAGCAGTGCGGCGATCTCGGACCCGAATGCGAAGGTCCCGTCCGGGAGCCAGGCATAGTGCAACGGCTTCTCGCCGAGGGGATCCCTGGCGAGCACGAGCTCGCCACCCTCGCGGTCCCAGATGGCGAAGGCGAACATCCCTGTCAGTCGCGTGAGGCAGCCCTCGCCCCAGGCCTGCCAAGCATGAAGGATCGCTTCTGTATCGGAACGGGTTCGAAAGCGATGGCCGGCCTGTTCGAGTTCGGCGCGCAACGCGAGGTGGTTATAGATCTCCCCATTGAAGACGATCACGAAACGCCCGTCCCCGCTCACCATCGGCTGCGCGCCTCCGGCGATATCGACGATCGACAGTCTCCGGTGGCCGAGCGCGAGCCCCGGCTCGTCGAGGAACCCGGCGCCGTCGGGTCCGCGATGGGCAATCGCCGCCGTCATCAGGCGGACGATGGCCGATGGCGGCGCCCGGTCGCCCGTGCCTTCGAGCACGCCGGCTATGCCGCACATGACGGGCCTCGTGCGCCAAAAAGTGCCATGGCACCGGCTGCGATATGGGGCCGAAACGGTGTGTGCCACCAGCCACATGCCGCGACCTTCGACGGCCTCCAACAACCAATGCTTGTAATCCCGATTCGGGAGGTTACTTTTTGATTGTCCCGATTCGGACTGCCCTGTCCGGTCCGTTTTGGACAGGAGTGGAGGTTCAAAGGCGCCGTGCTAGACCAACTCCAAGTGCTGTCAGAACGTGATGCAAGCGGCCTTGCGCGCATGGAGAACGACAGCGCGCGACGCTTGGCTTGGCCCTCCGCGGTTCTTGTCATCATTGCGGCGTCTGCGCTGTCCTGGGCTGCCGTTGCTTATGCAGCTTCATTCCTCGGAATGCTCTGAAGCCACGGGCGGTTCCGGTCACGATTGGTCCGCCTCGCCCATCCAGTCGAGCACGTGGCGAAGGCCGTCGTCGAGACATAGTGGCTCCCCGAGGCGGAGCGCTTCCTGCGCCAGCCGGGGCGAACCCAGCGAGTGCCGAATTTCCCCCTGGCGGGACGCCTGGCGGGAGACGACCGGGTTGACGCCGCACAATCGTCCGATCCGCTCCGAAAGCTCGGCGACGGAGCACGCAATGCCTGAGCAGACATTATAAACAGGCGCTGCTGGTGTCGCTGCATCCAGGGCAGCCAGCAAAGCGGAAACCACGTCGCCCACATAGATGAAGTCCCGGGTTTGGCCGCCATCGCCGAAGATGCTGATCGGCTGCCCGCGGCGGATCCGGTCGCAGAATATCGAGATGACGCCGGAATAGGGTGATGCTGGATTCTGCCGCGGCCCGAACACGTTGAAGAAGCGGAGCCCCATGGTCGGTACGCCATGGACGGCGCCAGCCACGCGGGCATGCAGCTCGCACCCCAGCTTGTCGGCGCCGTAGGCCGAGAGCGGGCGCAATGCAGCAGTCTCCTTGATGGGCTGGTCGGCGGCATCGCCATACACCGCAGCCGACGAGGCATAGACCACCGGTAGTGCATGCCCGCGGGCCAGACCTTCGCGTCGGGCGGCGTCGAAGACTGCGATGGTGCCAGAGAGGTTGGTCCGATGGGTCCCCAGCCAATCACGCACCCCCTTCTCGACCGAGGCGACGGCAGCGAGGTGAATGCAGGCGTCCACGCCACTCATCGCCTCGCGCAGCAGGAGCGCATCCGCGACATCGCCGCGGAGCAGGCTTGCGCCAGGTGGTAGGGCGTCTGCGCGGCCAGTCGAGAGGTCGTCAAGCACGCGCAGCCGGTCGCCGCGCCCCGCCAGCGCTTCGCTCAGATGGGAACCGATGAAACCGCAACCCCCTGTGACGAGGATGGTGTGCATGGAGACTCCCACACCTAGTGTTCTTCAATATGCGCAATGAGCTCGAGCTGTAAGCAGTCGCAGACGCGCACGAATTTGATACGCCAGATTCTTCGGGCAGCGGGGAAGGTCGCCTTCATGCTGCCCGCCGGCCTCCAAGGCCGATCTCCTCCGTGGTTCCGAGCGCGAGACGACGTAAGGCGAGCGGCGTGGTCGCCCGCCCGCCCATTCGGCCAAAAAAGTGCTCGAGAAAGCCTTCGATGCGCGCGACCAGCGCCTCCATGTCCGTGTGGTTGGCTGCATAGGGCGTGCCGCCCGGCATGAAGGACGGGCTGTGCAGGGATAGCGTGAACACCTTCGAACCGTCCCGCAGCAGCGAATCAGCCAGGCGGCACATCTCCTGCAGCGTTGTGCCCTCGGGCGTGAGCATGATGCGTTCCATCAGGTTCATCCTGGCGAGCGCCCCCGGGACGTGCAGGCGTGTCATGGTCGGCCCGAAGATCACACGCCCGCGTGTTCCGCCCGCCAACTTCCGAAGGGGCCCCACGAGTGACTGGCTCACCGGCAGATACAGGAGCCGGTGCTCCTCGCTGGTCCAGAACGGCTGCTCCGGGTAACCGTGGAAATCGGGTCCGCCGCCACTGCCAGCAAAACTTCTATTCGGGACGACGCTTGTATCGATCAAGTAGCCCAGAGACGCGTACATTTCCTCGCGCCGGATATCGATACCGTAGCGTCCGGCCTTATAGATTTCGGGCTGCACGCCAAGTGCAGCCGCAATGGCAGCGGTAAGGGTCGAAAGCTTTCGGTGCTCGAGATCGGGCGGCAAATTGCAGGGGAACGTGTTGAAGGGGCAAACGACCTCCTCGTACGGCGGCGTCACCCACGGGTGCAACTGCGTTCCAACGAGACACTCATGTGCGGCAAGCCATGGCCCAAATATGTCGCACGCCACGGGCGCCATCGCGACAGGATAGTCGAGGAGGTAGCACGGTACGATATCGAAGCGCCGAAAAAGCCGGTGCCCCATCCCGAGCCACTGGAGCGAGTCGACCCGCCTGTTGCAGCGTGAGAATGGCGCGCCCCAATCGAATTCTTCCTCGGTATCGATGACGACACACAGTACGGGTCCGTCCAGCGCCGCGAGATCAGCGGCTAGGAAGTCGCGTGTCGCAACCCGCTCCGGCGTCGGCAGGATGCCGATCTCACTCATCCCCCGATCCTGCCCTTCAAATACCGTTTAAGGTCACGCAAACCAGGTGCTGTGAACGCCAGATGACGGAGGCTGTCCACCGGACGAAATCCTGACAGCGCGGCAATCATCAGGTGGCGGCTACTCGACAGAAAGCGATGAGGTTGTTCGCTTAATGACTTCCCGACGTGGCTATGAAGGCTGCCGCGCACGCGCGCGCGATCCAATGGGGTCATAACATCAGCGAAATTCGCGAGATGGTGCTCAATCATTGGCCAGGTACAACTTCGGACAAGGTCCGTGTGCGTTGCCATGAAACTGCCCGGGGAGATCAGAATCCGGACCATGCAACGCTCGACAAGCCCGACCGTCCCATTCGTTGCGAGCTTGATCCAGAGATCCCGGTCCTCACCGACGCGCAAAGCCGGATTGAATGGGTGCACGCCGAGGTCGCTTCGGCGCGCCACCACGCAGGGGGTTGCGATGAAGCAATTCCAGAGAAGGCGCTTCCAACCGTCCGGTACCAGTTCAGGCAAGTCCTCAAAAAGCGGGCCGACAAGCCGTCCGCCGCCATCGACCCATTCAGCCTGGCATCCGCACAATGTGACATGCGGATGGGCGTCGAGCAGCGCGACTTGCAGCGCCAGTTTCTCCGGCATCCAGACATCGTCTGCATCAAGGAACGCGACGTATTCGCCCCGCGCGCGTGCGACACCGGCATTCCGCGCCCGCGCAGGCCCGCCATTCGAAGTGAGTCGGATCAGATGGTGGCGTAGACCCTTCTGCGTCAGCATTGAGCGTGCAATGGACGCGGTATCATCGTCGCTGCAATCGTCCACCACGATAAGTTCGAAGTCGCGAAACGTCTGCGCCGCTACGGATGCGATCGCCTGCGGCAGCTGCAAGGCCGCATTGAAGACCGGAATCACAACGCTGACGCGCGGTGAATGCGCTTCGACAGGGTGTGCCGCGGTCATCGCCTCTTGCGATCCTCAATGCCAGCGCGCGGACGAGCGCTCCTGGTCACTGAATGCCTGCGCCCGGAGCCACGCTTAGGATCGGGAGCGGCTTCATCCGCATCGCCGCGCATGTCGAACGGCCACCACCAGCCTCCTGTCCAGGGCTGCGGCAGCACGCTCCAGACACAGAGCCAACCGATGCCAATCAGCATAGCGAGAAAGAGCAAGCCGCTCATTCGGCGGGGTCCCTGCTTCGAAACCGCCTCATATCTCAGCCTTCGAGCCGCCCAGGGGGACACGTGCCCGTGCGCGCCAGGACAGTACGGCCTCACTCCTCTCGGTTGATGCCGGCTTCCGCGCGGCCTCGCGCCGCGCCACGGCATAGGCGGCGGGCGCTATCAGCAGGACGGTCCAGAATACGTCCCAGTAGCTAAGAGAAAGGAAGGATCCGCCCACGACGTAGGCGACGACCGCCACCTGGGTCATCCGTGCAAGGTCATAGGCCCAGGCAAGGTCTGGGCTGCCGCGCGCCAAGCGAGCCAATCGGTAGGTGTAGACCACGCTTGCGATGATCATGCCGAGCCAGATCGCAAAGGCGGGGAACCCATGCTCGCCAAGGAACTCGAACCAGACGCTGTGGATCGCACGGGCCGGCACCTCGGGTGCTACGCGGTTCATCACCGCCCTGGTGTAGGGCCCGCGGAACCCCGACCCTACCAGCGGTCGGTCCAGCGCGAGCTTCCAGGCACCGCCCCAGAGCTGTAGCCGACTCGTCGCCGAGGCATCCTGCTCGTAGCTCGCGATGGTGTTCATCCGCTCCCACCAGTTGGCGGGCATGAAGGCGAGCGTGCCGGCGAGCGCGACGCCGAGAACCACGGCACCGACAAGCTTGCGGCGGCTGCGCCACCAGAAGACCGCCGCAACAGCAGCGAGCGCCAGCAGCGCGCCGCGGGAATGGCTCCCGACAGCGGAGAGCAGCGTCAGGACCATGGCGGCCGCCAGCCCGTTGCGTACCAACACATGGGCGGAGTGCAGGCGCAGATAGTTCATGAGGGGCAGGATGATCAGGAAGGCGACCGCAGCGTGGTTGTTGTCCGCGATCATCGACTGTTCCGGCCCATAGACCCGGTAGCCACCCCCGGACATCAGCGTGAAGACGCCGCCCTTGACCGAGTAGTACCCGATCGAGAGCACGATCACCCACACCAGCGCATGTACCCGCCGTCGGTCGGTCAGCAACAGAGCCGTCAGCGTGACGCCAAGCAGCGCCTTGAACACCAGGTCCCACTTCGCCCAGACAGCCTCGGGCGGCGCCAGCGCCGTGAATGAGGTCAGCGTGATCGCCACCATCAGCGCGACTGCGAGGCCACTGACCCAGTTCAGCCGCCACTCCCGCGGCTCGCGCGCGATCACACAGCCGAGGACGGTGACGCCGAAGATGATCGCCGCCCAAGGTATCGGCGCGGCAAAGCCCCACAACTCGCGATGCGGGTTCATGAAGGAGAACCAGCACCACAGCAGCACGCCCACGAAAGGACGCGCGGCCGCCAGCGGCAGCAACCCCAGCATCAGGAGGGTGAAGGCAAGGTCGCGCAAGGTGCAGCCTTACCGCCCCGCGCGCAGGTCGGCCAGCAGTCGTTCCGCGTCCGCGCGTTCCGCAAAGGGCGCCGCGCCTTCGAGGACGGGCTGCAGGGCGGCAAGCGCCTCGTCGCGCCGGCCCGCCGCCTTCAATCCGAAGGCCAGGCGATACGCCATGCCTGGATTGGGCCCGCTCGGCCCGCGGCTCGCCTCGGTCGCCTGCCGCAGCAGCGCGACACCACGCTCGGTAGTGCCGCGGCGCACCAGGATCCAGCCAAGCGTATCCGCGCTCGCCGCCGTCGGAGAGAGCATGAAGGCCCGCTCCGCCAGCGCGAGGGCCCTCCCCCCATCCTCGCCGCGTGCGTCGAGCAGCCAGGCAAGGTTGTTGAGCGAGATCGCATCCGCCGGGCGACGTTCCACCACCACCTCGAGCCGCCGCTCGGCATCAGCGAGGCGCCCGGCCTGGAGGTCGAACTGCGACAGCATGGCCAAGGCGCCCACATCCTCGGGCTCGCGCGCAAGCCAAGCCTGCAGGGCCTGCGTTGCCTCCTCGGTCCGCCCGGCGGCAGCGAGCATGGTCGCGCGCCGCCCCGCGAGGGCAGACGAAGCCGCGACCGCATAACTGTCGGCGAAGGCCTGCGCAGCCTCGGCGTAGCGCTGCGCCGCCGCCAGCAATTCGCCGCGCAACGCGAGCGATGCCGGGCGCCCCTCCGGGCGTCGCGCGATCTCGTCGGCCAGCGCGAGCGCCGCATCGAGCCCGCGCGCCTGCCGCACGACCGTGACCAGGGTTGCCTGAAGGACGGGATCAGCTGGCTGGGTCACGCGCCCCTCGCGCAGGACGGCTTCCGCGGCGGTGGCATCGCCCTTGCCCAGCAGCAGCAGCGCAAGCTGGCGCCGCGCGATCACGCTGCGCGGGTCCTCGGCCAGGGCGGCGCGGCTTGCCACCTCGGCGCCCGCACGATCCCCCGCTGCCGCGCGCGCCTCGGCCAGCATCAGCGGCAGCTGCGGCCCGCGCCCGCGCGCCTGGAACGGCGCTGCCGAGAGGATTTCAACCGCCTTCGCGGGCTCTCCCGACTGCATCATCACCTGTGCGAGGAGGATAGCCAGTTGCGCATCGCCAGGCGTCGCGGCCTGCGCCCGCACCAGCGCCTCGCGCGCCGAGGCCGCCCCTGTCCCGCGCGACAGCGCCATGGTCGCGAACAACCGTGCCGCTTCCATGTTCGTCGGTTCCGCGCGCAGCACCTCGGACAGGACGCGTTCGGCGTCCTCCGGCTTGCCATCCGCGAGCGCCACGCGTGCCAGGACGATACGCGGGGCCTGGAAGGCTGGCACGTCGCGCGTCAGCGCCTCCATGGTCGTCCGGGCCTCGGCAAGCTGTCCGCGCGCCAGTTGCAGCGCACCCTCGAGCATGCGCGCACCGGGCGTGCGCCGCATCTCGGGCGTCATCTGCGCGAACTCGGCTTCCGCTGTCGCGACGTCCCCCGAGGCGAGCGCTCCAAGGGCCAGCATGGCCCTCGCTGCGGCCTGTTCGGGCGCGATGCGAAGCGACCCCTCCGCTGCTTCCGCCGATCCCACGAGGTCCCCGGAGGCCAGGCGCGCAGCCGCAAGGCGCGCGAGGAGGTCGGCATTGGTGGGCGCGAGCTCGGCCGCGCGGCGCAGCGCATCCGCCGCCGCGCGTGGCTCGCCAGCCAGGGCCTCGAGCTGGCCCAGCATGTCGAGCGTCTGGGCATCGGCGCCGCCGCGGCGGACCAGGGCGCGCAGCGTCTCGGCGGCGTCCGCCTGACGTCCGGCGGCGATCTCGATAGCGGCCAGCAGGCGGACCCCGCGCGGGTCGGCGGGCTGCCGCGCGACATGGCGCCGAGCCGCATCCTCCGCCTGCGCGGTCTGACCAAGGGCACGCTTGGTGACCGCGAGCAGGATCAACCCCTGCGGGAACTCCGCGAGCCGGCCGCCGACTTGCTGCAACGTCTGGTCCGTCGCGCGCCAATCCTCGGCACGCGCCTCCAGCATCGCGCGGAGCATCAGCGCCGGCGCGAAGGCCGGCGCCGTGCGCAAGGCGCTCTCGATCTCCCGGCGGGACGCGGCATCCTGATTCAGCCGCATCAGCGCTTCGGCACGCAGGATGCGCGCGTTCACCTGGCCCGGCTTGACGTCGAGCGCCCGCGCCAGGGTCGCCGCTGCCGGCTCGAACTCGCCGCGTCCGAACTGGAACTGCGCCTTGCGCAGCAACGCATCGGCCGAGCGCGGATCGGCCGCCAGGGCGCGATCCACCGCGGCCTCGGCCGCCGGCAGGTCGCGGGCCGCGAGTGCGACGCCCGCCGCCGCCAACTGCGCCTGCGCCGATCGCGGAGCCAGGCGCACTGCCTCCTCGGCGGATGCGCGCGCCTCGTCGGGCCGCCGCAGCGCGAGCTGCGCCAGGGCTCGGCCTGCCGCGACCTGCCCGCCCAGCGCGGCCGGTTCCGTCACTGCGGGAAACTCGCGGAGAAGATCGTCGTAGCGTCGCAGCACCAGGTAGGCACGCAGCAGCAGCGCCGTGCCCGCCGCGCGGTCGTAGCCGCGTTCGAGCGCCGCGCGCGCCTCCTTCTCCGCTGTGTCGCCGTCGCCGAGGTCGAGGCTGGCTTCGGCAAGCGCCGCGCGCGCCTCGGCCGAACCAGGCGCCGCACGGACCGCGTTGCGCAATTCGATCTGCGCCGCGCGCAGGTCCCCGCGGGCCTGTGCCTGCCGCGCCCGCTCCATCGAGGCGTGGGCCGGGACGGCCAGCAGCGTCGTTCCCAGGAGTCCGGCGAACAGTGCAAGCCGCGCAGGATGGAAAAAGGGAGGCATGTGGCGCTCCTAGACAGCGTCGAGAATGTCGGCGGAGGGGTCGGCGGCGGGCCGCGTCGCCCCGAGGCCGTGAGCATCGAGCAGGCCATAGAGCGTCGGCCGGCTGACGCCGAGAAGTCGAGCCGCACCGGCGAGATTGCCCTGGCTGCGCGCCAGGGCGCGCTCGATCGCAAGGCGTTCCGCCCGGTGCCGCGCGGCCCGCAGATCCAGATCCGCCTCGCCCGGTGCGTCCGGCGCCTCGAGCTCGAGGTCGGCCGCCGTCAGCATCGGCCCGTCCGACATCAGCGTGGCGCGGCGGATGCGGTTCTCCAGCTCGCGGACATTCCCTGGCCACGCATGCGCGGCGATCGCCTCGGTGGCGGCCGGGTCGAAGCCGCGAATGCGTCGGTCGAACTCTCGCCCGAAGCGCGCGAGAAACCAGCGCGCCAGCATCAGCGCGTCGGAGCCGCGATCGCGCAACGGCGGGATCCGGACCGTCACTGAATTCAGCCGGTACAGCAGGTCCCCGCGGAAGTGGCCATCCGCCGACAGCGCCTCCAACGGCTGGTTGGTGGCCGAGACGACGCGCACATCGACCTGGATGGGCGCCCGCCCGCCCACACGTTCGATCACCTGGTCCTGCAGCACGCGAAGCAGCTTGGCCTGCAGCGGCACCGGCATCTCGCCGATCTCGTCAAGGAACAGCGTACCGCCATGAGCCACCTCGAACTTGCCCGGGGTCTGGCGCACGGCGCCGGTGAAGGCGCCCCGTTCGTGGCCGAACAGCTCGCTTTCAAGCAGGTTCTCCGGGATCGCCGCGCAGTTGATGGCGACGAAGGGACGTGCAGCGCGCGGGCCCAGCGCATGGAGCGCGCGCGCCAGCGCCTCCTTGCCCGTGCCGCTCTCGCCCAGCAGCAGCACCGGGACCGCGACGCCGGCAAGCCGCTCCACCGTCCGGCAAACCTTCAGCATCGCCTCGTCGCCGGTGATGATGTCCTTGACCGGGCTCGGCCGCGGCGCGGTGGCCAGGCGGCGGTTCTCCTCCTCGAGTTCCGCCAGCCGCAGCGCCCGGTCGATCACCGTGCGCAGCACCTCGAGGTCGACCGGCTTCTCCGAGAAGTCATAGGCGCCGAGGGCGATGGCGCGCAGCGCGTTCTCCCGCTGCCCCTGCCCGCTCGCGACCACCACCGGCAATGCCGGATGGGAGCGCCGCAGCGCCTCGAGCGTGGCGAAGCCTTCCGAGACGCCTTCCGCATCGGGCGGCAGGCCGAGGTCGAGCAGCACCGCGGCCGGCTGCTCCTTCTTCGCCATCGCCTCCGCCTGGCGGCGGTCATTGGCGATCAGGACCCGGCAGGCCGGGAACGCCCAGCGATACTGCGCGCACAAGCCAGGATCGTCCTCGACGACCAGGAGCTTCGGCTTGCTCACGCCCGGTCCTCCTGCAGGCGCTGTGCGGCCTCGCCTTCAAGCGGCAGCGTCACGCGCATCGTGGTGCCCGCGCCGAGGTGACTGAGCACGACGAGGTCGCCGCCGGCGGCGCGCAACAACTCGCGGGCCTGCCACGCCCCGATGCCGGTACCATCGGGCTTCGCGGTGCCGAAGGGGCGAAACAACTCGTCACGGATGAATTCGGGCGTCATGCCCTGGCCACGGTCGGTGATGTCGATCACCACGCGGCCGGCCGGCTGGCGCAGCCGGATGCGGACCGGTTCCGAACCCTCGCAGGCTTCCTCCGCGTTGTTCAACAGGTGCACGATCGCCGTGTCGAAGCGTTCCGCATCCATGGCGACACAGCCGGCACCGGCCGTGTCGTCGTCGAGGCGCACCGGGCGCGGCCGGGCGGCAACGAGCGCGCGCAGCCGCGCCGCCGGCTGGAACGGCGCTGGCCCGGCCTTGGGCAGCGCCGCTGCCTCGGGCTGGCGCAGGCGGGCGATAAGGCTGTTGATCCGGTCCGCCGAGGCCCGCACGGTCACGAGCATGTCGCGCTGGAACTCCGGGTCGGCGATGTTGTCCTCCGCATTGGCCAGCAATAGCCGCAACTGGCTGGCCACCGTCTTGACGTCATGAGCGACGAAGGCGAAGCGCTTCGCGTAGTCCTCGAGCCGCCGCTGGTCGGCGAGGGATTCCGCCGCCCGGCGCTCGGCGAGGAACATCGCGACCTCGCGCCCGAGCGTTCGCAGCAGGTCGAAGACCTCCCGGTCGGTCGTGAAGGCGGCGCGCGGCGGCCATAGCAACACCACGCCGAAGAGCCCCTCCCCCGGTCCATGCAGCGGCAGCGGCACCGCGAGCCACACCGGGCCGAAGGCCGCCGCCAGGTCCTGCGGCGCGGCGCCCGGCGCGAACTCGGCAACCCAGGCGCCGCCCTGGAGCGACTGGACGATCGGCTGGTCCTCGGTCAGGGCGATGGCTGAGGCAGGCCCATTCCAGGTGGCGACGCAGGCCAGCCGCGCCCCGCCGGCCTCGCGCAGGAACAGCGCGCCGCCGGGGCTGTCCACCGCATCGGCGATGGCGCGGATGGCGCGGGTGGTGGCCGGCGCGTCGTCCGCCGGGTCGGCCAGGGTGGCGACGCAGCGCAGCCATTCACGGCGATAATCGTAGCGCGCGGTGAAGAAGTGGTCGACCACAAGGCGGCGCATCTGGGACCGCGCCGAGCCCGTGGTCGCCACGACGGCGATGGCCATCAGCGCGGTGGCGAGCAGGCTCGCCTGCGTCGACGCACTCCAGTCGGGATCGATGTGCCGCAGCAGTTCCGCCGCGCCGCCGACCATCAGCAGGAAGCCTCCGGCCAGCAGCAGCGTCGCACCATGGAAGACCACCTCGCGCGAGACCGGCGGGTCGCGCCGGATCCGCTGGACGCGCATCACGCCGACCAGCAGCAGCGGCATCGACAGGCCGGTGACGACCGCGCGCGCATCGAGCATGCCCGGCGGGAAGCTGCGCGAAATGCCCGCCGCAGCATAAAGCAGCACGTCGAAGCTCGCGAGCCCGCCCAGCACGATGCAGGGAAGCTTGACGTGCCAGCGCGCGCCCTCGCTGGCATTCCGGTAGAGGTTCTCGGCCAGCAGCACGACGAGCAGAGCGAGGCTGATGCGCGCCAGTATCGCGCCCGAGGCGAAGCTCGGCGTGGCCAGGGCGCCCTGTGCCATCGGCATGGTGGCTGCCAGGGCCAGAATGGTGACCACCGCGCCGCCGGCGGCGAAGCGCCGGGCGAGTGGCCGCGCGCGGGGACCAGCGAAGCGCCAGGCGAGACCGAGGAGCATCGCGAACCACAAGCCCGCGCGCAGGATTTCGAGGGACCCGGACAGGCCGGACAGCGGCATCGCCGGTTCCGCCGCCACCGCCGCCGCCCAGGCGCCGGTCATCGCGGCGGCGCCGATCGCGAGCATGGCGCCGCGGCTGCGGGTGGTCACCAGGAGGAGCACCGCGAGCAGCACGCATATCACGGCGCAGCCGCCGTAAAGCGTGGCGGAGGCACTCGCGTTCATGGCGCCCGGCGACCCGCAGGCCGGTTCACCTCGCGCCCTCCTGCAGGATGATGACGCGCAGGGTGCCCATGACGATCGACGCATCCATCGCGAGGCTGCGGTGCTGGATGTAATAGAGGTCGTAGGCCAGCTTGTTGCGCGCATCCTCGACCGAGGCGCCGTACGGGTAGTTCACCTGCGCCCAGCCCGTGATCCCCGGCTTCACGGCTGCGCGGTCCGCATAATGCGGGATGATGGCGGCGAGCTGGTCCACGAAGCCAGGACGCTCGGGCCGTGGGCCGATCAGCGCCATCTCGCCGCGCAGGACGTTGATGACCTGCGGGATCTCGTCGATGCGGGTCAGGCGGATCAGCCGGCCGACCCCGGTCACCCGGGGGTCCTGCGGCACGGCCCAGCGGGGGCCGTCGCGCTCGGCGTCGACAGTCATGCTGCGGAATTTGTACAGCGTGAACACCCGGCCATTCCTGCCGACGCGTTCCTGGCGGTAGAAGACCGGCCCGCGGCTTTCGATCCGGATCGCGAGCGCGGTCAGCAGGAGCACCGGCAGAACAACCACGATCAGCGCGAGGCTGCCCACGATGTCGAATGCGCGGCGGCAGATGCGCGAGACGGGGCCCGCCTCGGCGATCGCGGCTCGATCGAGCCAGTCAGCCGGCAGCGTTTCGAGGTCGACCTGCCCCCGGGACCGCTGCCACAGCATCGGGTCATCCGACCTGTCGACGCCGCCGAAGCCTACGCGGCCGATCGGCGAGGCAGCCGACGCTGCGCGCGACCTGGGCGAACGCGTGCCGCCATCGGTGGGCAACGCTGTTGTGGGATGAAGTGCGACCTTCGCCTCGCGCTCATCCATGCGCTGTGCCGCACGGACGACACCGCCGCCGCCAACCCCCGCGACCTCGGGTGAACGCACGGCCCCAGGCAGGGCTGGCACGACGGTGCCGCGCAACCCCGCGGCGACGACCATCCGCAAGCTGAAGACGAACGACATATACAGAAGTGCAACGACCGCGAAGGACGGATCCGGGCGGCGCATCGGCCATATCCCGGCAGCCGCGCCGCTGACCAACGCGATCACAAGGATGGCCACCGCGACGATGGCGCGTTCGGCCAGGCGGCGTGCCTGGAACCACAGAGGCGCGCGATAGAAGCCGGTAAGCGCCACGATCGCCACGAAAGCGCATGCCAGCGGCAACGCAAGCAACAGGAACGCAACCGTCACCCCGCCTGCTCGCGCAGTCCGGAATTCAAGCAAAACAAAACCCGTCGCAACCGCTGCGGCCGCGTCTGCAAATAACACAAGAATAATTGCGGACCAAAGGCCCGCTTCATACCCGGACTTCATTACGCCTCCCTCCAACGCCCCCGCTGAAGGCCGGGCGGTTCGCACCGCAGGCCGGAACATCTTCGGAACCCGCGGTGTACAGCGACGCAAACGGGGAACCGCTCGGTTTTGATAGCCACCCGCCTCAGTTCTTGAGACGGTCTATCGCGCCGCAGCGACGATAGCGCCGGCCGCGCCGGTCGGTAAACGTAAATCTCACACTAAAATCATGCTACCATAACGCGAAATTCGTAACAGGCCGACTTCAGCACAACCATTCCGAGCATTTGCGGAGGCGACGCAAAAGAGCGAAAGAATTTTCTAGCCCGAGTATTTACCATAACGTGAATATGGCGTCCAATAAATGATCGCAGTCTTTCGTTGATTGAATCTCCTGGGGTGTGCGCCTAGTCTCTTCCCGAGGCCCATTATCGTGCGCGGACTGCGTCGGGCCGGCCTGGCGTCGCCGATATAGTCCGAGAATTTTCCGGGAGGTTGCCCGATGCGCCGCGTGATGTTGTCACTTTCTGTGTTGTTGGCCCTGGGGCTTGGCGCGGGGGGCTGTGCGGAACGGCCTGGTTTGCCGGCCGAAACCGCATCGGCACCGGCGCCGGCAGCCGCCGAATATGTCATCGGGCCAGGCGACGCACTGGACGTCTATGTCCATCGTTCCCCTGAACTGACCATAAGCGGGCTCCCGGTGCGTCCCGACGGGCGCATCTCGATCCCCCTCGTTCCTGATGTCGAGGCGGCGGGCCGAACCCCGACCCGTCTCGCCCGGGACCTTGAGGAACGCCTCCGTCGCTTCGTTATCGATCCGAATGTGACCATCATCGTGCGATCCTTTGTTGGCACCTCCGGCCAGCAGGTCCGTGTCATCGGCGAGGCGACCCAGCCGCGTGCCATCGCCTACCGGGACGGCATGACGCTGCTCGACGTGATGATCGACGCGCGCGGCCTTACCCGATATGCCGCCGGCAACCGGGCGGAAATCATCCGGCGCGACACCCCCGACGCGCCGCCCCAGGTGATCCGCGTTCGCCTGACCGACTTGCTGCGCAACGGCGACATGACCCAGGACATCCGCATGCGTCCCGGTGATACCCTCCTGATTCCGCAGGGCTGGTTCTGACGCGATGCAGCTTGGCCCTCTGATCCGTCGTAGCGTTGCGGCGGCCTGGCGGCACCGCTGGAAGGCGCTCGCCCTGACATGGTTTGTCTGCGCGGCGGGGTGGGTTGCCGTCGCGATGCTGCCGAACCAGTACAGTTCCACAGCCCGGATGTATGCCGATGCGGATGCCATCCTCGGCACCCTGCTGCGCGGCATCGCAGTGGACAGCACGCAGGCCGGCCAGGTCGACGTGCTGCAGCGCACGTTGCTCAGCCGGCCAAACATCGAGCGCGTGGTCGCCCGCACAGACCTGGACATGCGCATCACCAGCCCGCAGTCGCGCGAGCGGCTGATCGAGGGTCTCGGCCGGCAGATCCGCCTCACGCCGCAGACGCGCAATCTTTTCACGATCGAGTATCGCGACTCCGACCCGCGCGTTGCGCGCGATGTCGTGCAGACGCTGCTCACGCTGTTCATCGAGGCAGCCACCAGCTCCGACCGCCGCCAGCTGGAGACGGCGCGCGCCTTCGTCGCCCAGCAGCTCGCGGCCTATGAGGCGCAGCTGCGCGAGGCCGAACGGCGCCGGGCGGATTTCCGCGCGCGCTTCGGCGACCTGTTGGCGATCGACGGAAACTCGTCGCGGCTGGAAAGCGCGCGCGGGCGGGTACGCGAACTGCGCGGGGAACTCGCCGACGCGCAGGCCCGGCGCGACCTCACGCGGCAGCAGATCGACGCGCTGCAGGCACCCGCGGCGGCAACCGGCCGCGGCGGCTCACCCGAGCTGGCGCAGGCCGAGGCGCAGCTGCGCCAGCTTCGGCTGCGTTACACTGACGAACATCCCGACGTGGTCGCGACACGCAATATCATGGCCGAGTTGCGCCGGGGCGGCGCACGCACAGGCGGCGGGGCGCGCGGCACGACCGCCGCGCCGGCACAGCCCCTGTTGCGCGAGCAGCTCACGCTGCGCCTGGTCGATGCTGACGCGCAGTTCGCGTCACTCGAGCGCAGCCTTGGCGACGCGCAGAACGACCTCGAGCGCATGACCGAGATGGCCCGCAACGCGCCCGAGGTGCAGGCCGAGTTCACCAACCTCGACCGCGACTACAACGTCATCAGGCGCAACTACGAGGAACTGCTGGCGCGGCGTGAATCCGTCCAGATCGGCGAGGCCGCGCGCACCAGTTCCGACCGCGTGAAGCTCGAGATCATCGACCCGCCGACCTTGTCCAGCATTCCGGTCGGCCCCAACCGCCCGCTTTTCGCCGCCGGCGTGCTCGTCGCGGGTCTGGGGGCGGGGCTGGCGCTCGCCTTCCTGCTCGTGCAACTCGACGGCACCTTCTATACCGTGGGCGAGCTGCGCAAGCTGGGCCTGCCGGTGCTTGGCGCGGTCTCGGCGCCGCCGGCTCCGCCGCGGATCGCGGCCGGTATCGCCTTCGCCTGTGCCGTCCTCTTGGTGTTCGTGGCCTTCGGTGCGCTGATCCTCGATATGCCGCGTATCGTGGCGCGGATGGTCGCATGACCCAGCCCACCGATCCCCGCCCGCATCTCGTGGAGCGTCTCGAACAGGTGCGTGCGCAGCAGGCGCGGACGCACCTTGTCGAACGGGCGGCCAGCGCCCTCGCCGCCACCGAGGCGAAACGCGACCCGGTGGCAAGCACACCGCACCGGGAACCGCCTCGCCCCACCGCGCCGCCGATCCCGATGGCGACGCTGGTCGCCGCAGGGCTCGTCGCCGCGCCGGAAGGCGCGCGCCGCGCACGCGTGCTCGAGGAAATCGCGGTGGTGCAGACCCAGTTGCTGCGCGCGCTTTCGGAGCAGGCCGTGCAGGACGGGCGTGCGGCGAACCTCGTGATGTTCACCTCCGCCCGGCCGGGTGAGGGCAAGTCCTTCTGTTCGCTGAATGTCGCTGCCGGCCTGGCGCGCGCAAGCACGCGCCCGGTGCTGCTGGTGGATGCCGATGGCAAGCAGGGCTCGCTCACCATGGCGCTCGGTCAGACGGACAGCGCGGGGCTGATGGCTCTCGCGATGGACTCCGCCGTGGCACCGGCGGGGCTCGTCGTCCCGACCGAGGTCGCGCGGCTGTCGATCCTGCCTTACGGGCCAGCCACCGCGCGCGAAGGACAGCCGCCGGGACCCCGGCTGTCCGGCGCGCTGCAGCGCCTCGCTGCCGCCTTGCCGCAGCACATCATCATCATCGACACGCCACCCTGCCTGGTGGCGAGCGACCCGAGCACCATCGCCACGGTCGTGGGCCAGGTGGTCGTTGTCGTGCAGGCGCAGCGCACCGAGCGTCGCGAGGTCGAGGCCGCGCTCGACATGGTCGAATCGTGCCCGACCCTGTACCTCCTGCTCAATCAGGCGCAGCTGACCGAGAGTGACAGCTTCGGCGCCTACGGAGGCTATGATGGCTACGGCGACGGCGGCGGGAATGGCTAGCCGGCCCGCACCGCTCCTCCCCTTCGCGACAGCCACCGCTATTCTCGTCGGTGCAGCGGTTCCGCTTGCCGCACAGGAAACCACCAGCCTGCCCATCGGGCCGCGCGGCGCACCGGTCGGCGGCGCTTCCCTGGGCGCGCCACTTGAGCCCTTCGGCGGCACACCCTCGGCGGCGGCGGGTCTGTCCCCTGCCACGCCAGGCACAGCCGGAGGCGCGGCCGCACCTGCCACGGCGCCGCCAGTTCGCCTTGGCCCCTTTGGCGCAGCCTTCGCAGCCTCGGGCGAAGCCGGCGCTCCCGATGATCCCGGCCGCGCCTGGAACATCGTGCCGAGCATCGCGATCGACATCGGCGCAAACAACAACGTCTTCCAGACCCGCAACAACACGCGCGCCGACGTCTTCACGAACATCACGCCGGCCATCCTGATCGACGGCGCGACGAACCGCGTGCGCGCGACCATCAGCTACGCACCCACCGCGACGCTGTATGCCACCTACAACAGCCAGAATCGCGTGGCTCAGCAGGGCAACGGCCAGATACTGGCCGAGCTCGTGCCGGATGCGCTGTTCCTCGATATCCGCGGGGCGGCGAGCCTCGGCACGACAAGCGGCGGCGTGGTGCCGGCCAATGCGCTGCAGTCGAACCGCAACGACCAGGTCCAGACCTACAGCTTCCAGATCTCGCCCTACTACGTCCATCGCTTCGGCAGCACGGCGACCGCCCAGCTGGGCTACGCGTTCGCGTATTCGCAACAGGAAGGCAATACGCAGTTCCTGCAGCCCGCCGGCGCCCTGCCTTCGTTCCAGAACCAGGACTACACCAGCAACCGCGGCTACCTGGTGGTCCGCAGCGGGGAGGATTTCGGCCGCCTCGCGCTGCAGGGGCGGATCGACGGCACCGCCTACTCGGGCACCGGCGTCTACGACGGCGCGCATGTCTTCGTGACAGCCCTCGAGGCGCGCTACGCCATCACGCCGACCGTCGCCCTGCTGGTCGAGGGCGGCTACGAGAATATCGAGTATGCGGGAACCAATCCCGCGCGCATCAGCGATGCCATCTGGTCGGTCGGCGGGCGCTTCACGCCCACGCCCGAAAGCTTCCTCATCCTGCGCTACGGGCATCGCGGCGGCTTCGACAGCCCGTCGCTGGATGCCGGCATCCAGCTCGGCGGCTTCACGCGGTTGACCGCCAGCTATGCCGAGCGGCTTTCCACCTCGGCCACCGCCGCGCAGGACCTGCTCGAGACAACCACGCTCGACGCACTCGGCAATCCCGTGGATGCGACCTCGGGGGCTCCGGTGCTCTACGCCAACGCCTTCAACCCCGTGCAGAGCGGCCTGTTCAGGACCAGGAACGGCAACGTCGCGCTGACGCAGTCCTGGCCGCGCGACAGCATCACGCTGTCCGCCTACTACCAGCAGCAGGATCCGGTCTCGGCGGCGCGCGGAACGCAGATTTTCGAATCCACCAGCTACTATGGCGGCATCTCCTGGTCGCATGAGCTGACGCCGGTGACCGCGCTCAATATCGGCGTGCAAGTCGGACGCACGGAATACGGCAACCGGCCCTCGTCGGACGTGCTCTTTGCCAGCGGTGCGCTCTCCCACCGCATCAACGAACGGCTGACGGGCGTGTTCCGCGTGCTCTACAGCAGACGCTCCTCCAGCGCGCCGGCCAACGAATACTCCCAGGCCATCGTCCTGGCCGGGCTGCGCCAGACCTTCTGAGGGAGCCGATGCAGATCGACGGCTACGGGCTGCGCGAGCACCCCTTCAAGATGTCGCCCGACGCCCGGCTGTACTTCGCCAGCAAGGCGCATAGCCGTGCCTACGCGCATCTGCTGTTCGGCCTGTCGCAAAAGGAAGGCTTCATTGTCGTCACCGGGGAGGTCGGCGCGGGAAAGACGACGCTGATCGAACGGCTGTGCACCGAACTGCCCTCGGCCGACCACGCCATCGCGCGCGTCATGACGACCCAGGTCGAGGCCGAGGACCTGCTCCGCCTGGTCGCCGTCGCCTTCGGCGCATCGGCGGAGGGCAGCAAGGCCGAGATCCTGCGCGCCATCGTCGCGCGGCTGTGGGATGGCATCTCGGCGCGCGGCATGCGCCACATCCTGATCGTGGACGAGGCGCAGGCGCTGCCTGTATCGGCGCTGGAGGAACTGCGCATGCTCTCCAACATCACCGAGGGCGAGCGCGCGCTGCTGCAAGTGGTGTTGATGGGCCAGCCGCAGCTACGCCGAACCCTGGCACGGCCTGACCTCGACCAGCTGCGCCAGCGCATCCTCGCGGCCTATCACCTGGGCAGCCTGACGCTGGAGGAAACCCACCAGTATGTGCGCCACCGCATGACCGCGGTGGGCTGGACCGGCAGCCCCGTCTGGGAGGAGGCCGCCCTCGACGCTGTGCATCGCCATACCGACGGCATACCGCGGCGGATCAATCGACTGTGCTCGCGCATCCTGCTCTCGGGGTCGTTGGAGCAGCGACCGGTGCTGACGGCGGAACTCGCCGAGGCGACGGCGCTCGAACTCGACCAGGACCTCGGCGAGATCGTCTCCGCCCCGGAGCCCGAGCCGGAGGAGCGCGGCCTCGAGGACGCCATCCGGGCGCTGGAGGACCGCATCACCAATCTCGAGCACCTGACCGCCGGGCGCGAACGGCTACTGCGCCGCATCCAGGATCTGGTCGACGGCGCCGAAGCCACGCGAGCCGGGCGATGAGCGAGCCCGCCATCCGCAACGCCATGAGCGTCGATGTCGAGGAATGGTTCCAGGTCCAGGCCTTCGCCGACCACATCCCGCGCGACCGCTGGGGTGGCTTCGACACCCGTGTGGAGGCAAGCACCGACCGGATCCTCGCCCGCTTCGCTGAAGCCGGCGTGTGCGCCACCTTCTTCACCCTGGGTTGGGTCGCCCAGCGCCATCCCGCGCTGGTGCGGCGCATCGCGGCGGCGGGGCATGAGATCGCCAGCCACGGCCATGGCCACGAATTGGTGCACCGGATAGGCGCCGAGAGCTTCCGCGCCGACATCCGCCGCGCGAAGCACATCCTCGAGGATACCGCTGGTGTCGCGGTGCGCGGCTACCGGGCGCCGACCTTTTCGGTCGGGCCGGCCATCACGCCCTGGGCGCACCGCATCCTCGCCGAGGAAGGCCACGCCTACAGCAGCAGCGTCTTCCCGCTGCGCCACGACCTCTATGGCGCGCCCGAGGCACCCACCACACCCCACCGGCCTGACCCCGAGGGCGTGGTGGAACTGCCCATGACGACGCTCGACGCGCTCGGCCGGCGGCTACCGTGCTCCGGCGGCGGGTGGTTCCGCCTCGCGCCCTATGCGCTGTTCCGCGCCGCGCTGCGCCGCGTGAACGGTGCCGAGCGCCGCGCTGGCATCTTCTACTTTCACCCCTGGGAGATCGACCCGGGCCAGCCGCGCCTGCCCGGCGCGCCGGCGCGCGCGCGCTTTCGCCACTACACCCGGCAGGCCTCCATGGAACGGCGCATCGCCAGGTTGCTGCGGGACTTCGCCTGGGGACGGGTGGACGAGGTCTTCGCCTCGGCCATCGGCGATGCCCAGGCGCAGCACGCCGTGGCGGCCTGAACCTGCCATGGCCGTGCGCATCCGCGACCTCAGCGAGGACACGGCACCGGCCTGGGACCGCTTCGTGCGCGAACAGCCGGAGGCGACCTTCTTCCACCTCTCGCCCTGGGCGCGGGTGATTCGCGAGGCCTTCGGCCACGCCACCCACTACGCGTATGCGGAACAGGATGGTGCGATCGTCGGTGTGCTGCCGCTGGCGCGCATGCGCACACGGCTGTTCGGTGACCTGCTCTCATCCACACCCTTCTGCGTCTATGGCGGCGCCGTCGCGGCCACGAGCGAGGCGGCCGCCGCGCTCGAGGCCCATGCGATCGCGCTACAGGGTCGGCTTGGCGCTCCGTGCCTCGAATTCCGCCGGCGTGAGGCGCCCGATGCCGGCTGGCAGTCGCGCCCGCCCCTGTACTTCACCTTCCGCAAGCCGATCGCCATCACCGGCGACGATGCCCGGGACATGGAACGCAACATCCCGCGCAAGCAGCGCGCCGAGGTGCGCAAGGCGATCAAGCGCGGCCTGGCCACGGTGACTGACGGCGATGTCGACCGCCTTCATCGCATCTATGCGGAGAGCGTGCGCAACCTCGGTTCGCCGGTGTTTCCACGGCGCTATTTCCGCCTGCTCGCCAATGCCTTCCCGGACGAAGCCGACGTCACCACGGTGCTCCACGAGGACCGCCCGGTCTCCGCGGTGCTGAACTTCCACTTTCGCCAGGAGGTGCTGCCCTACTACGGCGGCGGCACGCGCGCGGCGCGCGGGCTCGCTGCCAACGACCTGATGTATTGGGAGGTGATGCGCCGCGCCGGTCGGGAGCGCGGCGCGACGATCTTCGATTTCGGACGCAGCAAGCTCGGCACCGGCGCCTACGACTTCAAGCGAAACTGGGGCTTCGCGCCGGCCGAGCTGCACTACTGCTACCGCCTGGCCGAGGGCGCGGTCGTGCCGGACAACAACCCGAACAACCCGAAATACCGACTGATGATCGCGGCGTGGAAGCGGCTGCCGCTGGCGATCGCCAACCTGATCGGGCCGCGCCTCGTGCGCGGGCTGGGTTGAGGCCCGATGGCACGCCCTCGCCTGCTGTTCCTCGCGCACCGGATCCCCTATCCGCCGGACAAGGGCGACAAGATTCGCGCCTGGCACATGCTGGACCACCTGGCCGAGCGCTGGGATGTCGAACTCGGCTGCCTGGTGGATGATCCGGAGGATCTTCACCACCTGCCGACCCTGCGCGCGCGCTGCGCGGCGGTGGAGCATGCGCTGATCGCCGGGCGCGGGGGGATCGCGCGGGTGCTCGCGGGCCTGCGTCCGGGGCGGCCGCTCAGCCTCGCCTGGTTCCACGATGTCCGGCTTGCCGCCTGGGCGCGCGGCGGGCTCGCCGCCGGGCGCTACGACGCGGTGCTGGCCTTCTCGACCGCCATGGCGCCCTACGCCATGGGGCCGGCGCCGGCGGGTACGCGCCGCGTGCTCGACATGGTGGACGTCGATTCCCTGAAGTTCCGCGCCTATGCCGATGCCGCGCGGGCGCCGATGCGCCAGTTCTGGGCACGCGAGGCCCGCACATTGCTGGCCTTCGAGCGCCGCGCCGTCGCCGCCTTCGATCAGTCGCTGCTGGTCACCCGCGCGGAGGCCGAGCGCTTCGCCGAACTCGCGCCCGAGGCGGCGGGGCGCATCGCCGCCGTGGAGAACGGCGTCGATCTCGGCCGGTTCCACCCCGCCCTCGCCTTTCCACCGCCGACTCGCGCCAGCGGCCCGACCATCGTTTTCACCGGCCGGATGGACTACCGGCCAAATGTGGATGCGGTGCGCTTCTTCGCCCGGGAGGTGGTGCCGCTGGTCCGGGCCCGGCACGCGGAGGCAATTTTCGCTGTCGTCGGCGCCGCGCCGGCGCCGGAGGTGCTGGCGCTGGCGGATCTGCCGGGGGTGCAAGTGACCGGCACGGTGCCCGACACCCGCCCCTACCTGGCCGAAGCCGCGGTGTGCGTGGCACCGTTGCGCATCGCCCGCGGCATTCAGAACAAGGTGCTGGAGGCGATGGCGATGGCGCGCCCGATCATCTGCTCGCCCGAGGCGTTCGAGGGTGTGCGCGCCACGGCGGGGCGCGATGTCCTTCTGGCCATCGACCCCGCGGACTGGGCGGCGCGCATCGACGAGGTCCTGGCGGGCGGCCACCCGCTGTTGGGCGCGCGGGCACGCGCGGCGGTCGAGGCCGGGCACGACTGGGCGGTAACGCTGCGCGGGCTCGATGCCGCGCTTGAAGGCCGCCCCGTGGCGGCCTTGCACGAGGAAGCGGCCTGAGCATGCTGGAACGCCCGGTTGCCGCCACCGACACCGCGCCGCGCGACCGATGGCGCGCGCCCCTGCTGGCGCTGGCGGCGGCGCTGGCCGCCTGGGGCGTGATCTTTGCCACCGAGGTCGCCGCGGCCGTCCGCGTCTGGGAAAGCTCGACTGCCTACAACCACTGCTGGCTGATCCTGCCGATCGCCCTTTGGCTCGGCTGGCAGCGGCGGGCGCGGCTCGAGACCATCGTGCCGACGCCGGCGCCGCTGGCCGCGCTGGCGCTGCTGCCGCTGGGCTTCGGCTGGCTGCTGGCCGAACGGCTCGGCATCATGGAAGGGCGGCAACTGGCCGCGCTGTCCATCGCCATTGCCATGGTCGTGGCCGTGCTTGGGCTGCGATTCGGGCGCGCCATGGCGGCGCCACTGGCGTACCTGGTGTTCCTCGTTCCATTCGGCGAATTCACCGTGCCGGCGTTGCAGCGCATCACGGCGCGAATGATCGAGTTCGCGCTCGGCTTCACCGGCATCCCGCACTACGTGGACGACATCATCATCGAGATTCCCGCCGGCACCTTCCTGGTCGCCGAGGCGTGCGCCGGTCTGCGCTTCCTGATCGCGGCGATCGCGTTCGGTGCGCTCTATGCGCTGGTGATGTTCCGCAGCCCGGGGCGGCGGCTGATCGTCATGGTGCTGTCGGTGGTGGTGCCGATCGTCGCCAATGGGCTGCGCGGCTTCGGGCTGGTGATGCTGGGGCATTTCCAGGGCAGCGCGGCGGCGGTGGATGCGGACCATGTGCTGTACGGGTGGGTGTTCTTCTCGATCGTGCTGCTGCTGCTGATCCTGGCGGGGCTGCCGTTCCGGGAGGATGGGGCGGCGCCGGTGGCCGGTCCGGAGCCTGCGCCGCCGTCGGCGCCACGCAGCATCGCGGCATTCGGCGCCGTAGCCGCGTTGGCGGCGGTGGCCGCGGCATCGGGACCTGTCGCTGCACGCGCGCTGGATGCGGGCGGAGGAGGATCGCCGACACTGCTGGCCGTGCAGCTTGAGCCTCCAGCCGGTTGCCTGGCGGGGGGGGATGGCCAGCGGTTGCGCTGCGGCGGCGCGGTGGTCACCGCCCGCGTGGTGGTATTCCCGGCGCGCGCGAATTGGTCGGCGGTGGTTGCCGAGCGCCGGCGTCTCGCTGGCGGCGGCGATGTGGACACGACGTTTCGGGTGACACCGCCCGGCGGGTCGGTCCGCTGGGACGCGCGGCAACTCCGCAATGGCGGGACGACGGCCGTGGCCACCTGGCTGGATGGCAAGCCGGCCGGCGAAGGGCTGCGCGACCGCGCCGCCCAGGCCTGGAACGCGGCGACCGGAGGCAAGGCGCTGCCCGTGGTCGTCGGCCTGACGATACAGGCCGAGGATGGCGGGGGCGCAAACCCCCGCAGCGAACGGGACCTGCTGGAGCGGGTGCTGGATCAGCAGACAGAGGGATTGGTGGCGCGGGCGATAGAAGTGTCGCGCCGGCGCTGAGGCGGCGGGAGGGCGCGGCGATCGGGTGTGGGCGTTCGCGGGATAGGATGCGGCGCCCGGGCGACACGGGGCAGGAAGGCACAATCATGCCGGGTTATGCCGAGGCGGGACGACCATTCGACGAAGCATGACGAAGCGGGCGACGCCCAGTGGCACCGCCCCCATCGCTGCCGCCGGAACCGGCAAAGTTCACACGCGCCGGCGTGCGGCGAAGCCGGGCCCGAGTAGACCCATGCCGAGAATGGCCAGCGAGGCCGGCTCCGGAACCACCGTCGCGGTGATCCTGATGATCAGGTCGTCGTGGTAGTCGTCGTTGCTCGCACCGCTGTCGTCGAAGGCAAGCCACACCACGTCACCGGACGCGCCGGCACCACCCAGGGCGAAGGCGCAGAACCGCCCGTTCTCAGGAATCCGTCAGGTTTTCCGACACCCCGCGCGGCCGGTCAGGACTGTGCCGGATAGGCTATCCCCACCACCTCCACCTCCTCGCTCCCCGCCGGCGTCCGCACCCGCCTGACATCCCCCACCCGCGCGCCCAGCAGCGCACGGGCCACCGGCGCCACCCAGGCGATGTCGCCGCGCTCGGCATCCGCCTCGTCCACTCCGACGATGCGGATGGTCACCTCCGCGTCGTCCGAGACGCGCGCATAGGTCACGGTGGCCCCGAAGAACACCTGGTCGCGCTTCACCTGCGCCGCCGGGTCCACAACCTGAACCCGCTCCAGCCGCTTGCGCAGGAAGCGCACGCGGCCGTCGATCTGCCGCAGCCGCCGCTTGCCGTACTGGTAGTCGGCATTTTCCGACCGGTCGCCGAGCGAGGCCGCCCAGGACACCACCTCGACCACCTTGGGGCGCTCATCCTCCCACAGCGCGCGGATCTCCTCGCGCAGCGCGGCCGCCCCCGCCGGGGTCATGTAGAAGGGCGTGCCGGGGGGCAGGCCGGGCGGGGTGTCGTCGCCGTCGTCCTCGTCGCTCACGGGTCGAGCAGCGCGTGCCGCAGGGCTTCCCAGGAATCACGGTCGGGCGCGCAGATCAGCCCGCCATCGCGATGCGTCGGCACATACGCGCTGCCATCGAAGCGCGCGGCGTAGCCGCCGGCCTCGCGGTGCAGCAGCCAGCCCGGCAGGTGGTCCCAGGGCATCAGGCGATTGAACAGCAGCGCATGCGCATGGCCGCCGGCCGCCAGCCGGTACTCATGGGCGGCGCAGCGGAAGCCGACCGTCGTCGCCAGGCGCGGCAGCCGCGCCGTGACGCGCCCGCGCAGGGGTTCGGGCAGGTACATCCACGACACCGCCGCCACCATGCGATCCACCGGCGCCGGCGCGGCCACGCGCAGGTCCGCCATGTGGCGGCCTTCGCCATCCGCGATCCAGGCCCCCTCCCCGCGCAGCGCGATCGCCGTGTCGTCGCCGAGCGGGTCGTGGATCCAGCCGGCCACCACCTCGCCCTTCGACACCGCGGCCACCATGCAGCCGAACAGCGGCACGCCGGCGGCGAAATTCGCCGTGCCGTCCACCGGGTCCACCACGAAGGCGAGGTCGGCGTCGGCGATCCTGTCCAGCACGGCGGGGTCGGCCGCGCAGGCCTCCTCCCCCACCACCGCGCAACCCGGGAACAGGCGCTGCAGCCCGGCCTCGATGATGCGTTCGGCCGCCTCGTCCGCATCGGTCACCAGGTCGAGCGGGCCGGACTTGGCACGCACCGCGCCCTGGGCCAGGCGGCGGAAGCGCGGCAGGATCTCGGCGCGCGCGGCGTCGCGCAGCAGGGTCGCGACCTCGGCGGCGCGCGCGGCGGTGATCATGCCCGTCCCTCGAACCGCGCGCGGTCGGCGGCGGAGATCCGCACGGTCAGGCGGATCGTGTCGTCGCCATCCTGGCGCGACAGCACCTCGGCATGGGCATAGAGCCAGGCAAGCCCGGCGCCATCGGTGGTGGGCAGGCTGACCTCCATGGTCTCGAGCCCCGCCGACAGGCGCGCATCGATGGTGCGGCGCAATTCGTCCAGCCCCTCGCCGGTGAGGGCGGAGACCGGCACCGCGCCGGGTGCGCGCCGCGCGACGGAATCGGTGCCGCCCAACAGGTCGGCCTTGTTCAGCACCTCGACCACGCGGCCTTCCCAGCCGGATTCCAGCGCGGCGTCGGGCCCGTCCGCCATCTCGGCCATGACGCCGAGCACATCGGCGCGCTGCGCGGCGCTGTCGGGATGCGCGATGTCGCGCACATGCAGGATGATGTCGGCCGCCGCCACTTCCTCGAGCGTCGCGCGGAAGGCCTCCACCAGTTGTGTCGGCAGGTCGGAGATGAAGCCCACCGTATCCGATAGGATCGCCGTGCGACCCGAGGGCAGCCGGATGGCGCGCATGGTGGGATCGAGCGTCGCGAACAACTGGTCCTGCGCATAGACGCCCGCGCCGGTCAGCGCATTGAACAGCGTGGACTTGCCGGCGTTGGTGTAGCCGACCAGCGCGACCACCGGATAGGGCACGCGCGCGCGCGCGCTGCGATGCAGGCCGCGGGTGCGGCGCACCTGCTCGATCTCGCGCTTCAGCTTCACGATGCGGTCGCCGATCAGGCGGCGGTCGATCTCGATCTGCGATTCACCCGGCCCGCCGAGGAAGCCGAAGCCGCCGCGCTGGCGCTCCAGGTGCGTCCAGGACCGCACGAGCCGCGTGCGCTGGTATTCCAGGTGCGCGAGTTCGACCTGCAGCGCGCCTTCGCGCGTCGCGGCCCGTTCGCCGAAGATCTCGAGGATCAACCCCGTGCGGTCGATGACCTTGCAGCCCCAGGCGCGTTCCAGGTTGCGCTGCTGCACCGGCGTGAGCGCGGCATCGACCACCACCACGCTCACTTCCTGAGCCTTCAGCGCCTGGCCGATCATCTCGACCTGGCCTTCGCCCATCAGCGTGGAGGGCCGGCGTTCGCGCAGCGGATGCACCGCGGAATGCACGATGGCTACGCCGATCGACGCCGCCAGGCCAACCGCTTCCGCGAGCCGCGCCTCGGACGCACGATGCCCGCCCGGATCGCCGATGGCGACGCGGTTGGTGCGCTCGTAGGGCAGGATGACGGCGGCGCGGGTCGGCGCGCCGCTGTCGGAGTCAGTCGTTGCCGCCAGGGGCCACCTCGCGCGCCAGTGTCATGCGCGTCTCGGATGGGGCGGCGGCGGTACCGGCCGGCGCCGCGGCGCCCTGCGCGGCCGCGTCGAACAGCATGATCGGCGCACCCGGCATCACGGTGCTGATCGCGTGCTTGTAGACCAGCTGGGTGTGACCGTCGCGGCGCAGCAGCACCGAGAAATTGTCGAACCAGGTGATGATTCCCTGCAGCTTCACGCCATTCACAAGGAAGATCGTCACGGGGGTCTTGGATTTGCGAACGTGATTCAGGAACACGTCCTGCACGTTCTGGGACTTCTCCGCGGCCATGAGCCCGGTCCTTCTGTTCTTGCCGGCCACCGGCCGGACTTTTTCCTGTCGGTCACCGACCCGACAACGGGCCGGCGAAAACCATTTCCGGCCGCCGGCGCGCGGAGTTTCCTCGCCCCGCTACGGCTTGGCAAGGGAAAGCAGGTGCGCTTGCAGCGCATGGCCATCGGCGAAGGCGATGTCTGGCGTGGCAGCGTTCACGCCACCGTCATGGGAGGCATCGCCCAACAGCACCGCGCGGCACCCCGCCGCGCGCGCGGCCTGCATGTCGAGCACGGTGTCGCCGACATACCAGACCTGTTCGGAGGCCGGCACGCCGAGCCGTTCCAAGGCCAGCAGCAGCGGTGCCGCGGCGGGCTTGTCGGCGCTCGCATCCCCCGCGCCGACCAGCGTGCCGAAATGCGCGTTCCAGCCCAGATGCGCGGCCTCGGCGCGCAGCAGCGCGCCCTGCTTATTGGATACGACCGCCTGCGGCGCGATGGCCCCGGCGGCGATGATGGCCGCGACCGCCCCCGGCATGGGCAGCAGCACATCCAGGTGGCAGGCGCGGACCTGGGTGTAGAAGATGTCCCGCGCGCGTTCCCAATCGGCGCCGAACATCGGCGGGAAGGATTCCGGCAAGGATTTGCGCACGCGCGCCAGCACCGTCGCGCGGTCCCATTCCGGCAGGCTGAAGGCTCGGAATGCGGCGTTCAGCCCGGCCTCGATCGCCGCCCAGCCATCGACCAGGGTGTTGTCCCAGTCCCACAGGATCGCGGCGGGCAGCGTCATGCCTTCAACTGGCCGAGCAGCCCCAGCATGTCCCCCATCACCCACAGATGCCGGATGCGCCCGCCATCGAGGGTGAAGAAGCCCACACCCTCCCAGGCCAATTCCCGCCCGCTCGGCGGGTGGTCAAGGAACGGACCCGAATCATGCATGCCGGAAAAGCGGATCCGCGCCGCCACGCGCTCGCCATCGACCAGCAGGTCCAGCACCACGCAGCGATAGGCCGAGAAGGCGTGGCGCACCGACCGCACATAGGCGCCGAAGGCGTCGAGCCCGCGCATGGTCTGGCCGAAGGTGCCCTGGAAGGCGACGTCGTCATGCATGAGCGCGGGCAGCCGCGACAGGTCCGCGCGCTCCCACAGGTCGGTGTAGAAGGCGCGGATGACCTCCGCGTTGCCGGTGCTCACGCGGCGTTCTTCATCCCGCCCTTCACGTGGCGGGCGAAGATGTCGAACAACTGGCGCACCACCGGGCCGACCTTGCCGTCACCGACCGGCGCGCCGTCGATCCTGATGATCGGCTTCACGAACGACGTCGCCGAGGTGATGAAGGCCTCGCGCGCGCGCTTCATCTCGTCCAGCGAGAACTCCCGCAATTCCACCGCGATGCCGGCCTGCTGCAATTCGGCGATCAGCGCGGCGCGGGTGCAGCCGGGCAGGATGGCGTCATCGAGGTGCCGCACGCGGATGGTGCCGTGCTCGTCCACGATCCAGAAGGAGGTGGCGGCACCCTCGGTGACCATGCTGGTCTCGGGGTTGTACAGAACGGCTTCGATCGCGCCCTGTTCACGCGCTGCCTGGCGGGCCAGGCAATTGGGCAGCAGGTTCACGGTCTTGATGTCGCAGCGCGCCCAGCGCAGGTCGGGGGCGGTGATGACGGACGCGCCCCAGCGGTCGATGTCGGTCGGGTAGGGCGCTATGCGCTTGATGGTGACCACCAGCGCGGGCGGCGTGGGCTGCGTCGGGAAGGCGTGGTCGCGGCGCGCCACGCCGCGCGTCACCTGCATGTAGAGCAAGCCCTCGGTCACCCGGTTGCGCCGGGCCACTTCGCGCAGCACCAGGCGCAGCGCGGCGCGCGACATCGGCATCGGCAGTCGGATTTCGCGCAGCGAGCGTTCCAGCCGGTCGAGGTGCAGGTCCTCGTCGATGTAGCGTCCGTCGAACAGGTGGACGACCTCGTAGATGCCGTCGCCGAACTGGTAGCCGCGGTCCTCGATGTTCACGGACGCTTCGGGCTGCGGCACGTAGCGGCCGTTCACATAGGCGATGCGGGACATCGGGCAGTCCTTCAGGCGTTGCCGACGGTGCCGGCGGGGCTGGCGCGATCCTCGGCATGGACGCCGAGGAACTTCAGCTTGCGATGCAGCGCGCTGCGCTCCATGCCGACGAAATTCGCGGTGCGCGATATGTTGCCGCCGAAGCGCAGCAACTGCGCCTCGAGGTACTGGCGTTCGAATAATTCCCGCGCCTCGCGCAGCGGCAGGGTCATGATCTCGCTGGACCTGTCGAGCTTCAGCACCGCCGGCGCGGCGGCGCCCACCTGCGGCGGCAGCATGTCCGGCCGGATCGAATCCCGCGCCTCGCCCGGCGCCATGATCAGCAGCCAGTCGATCAGGTTGCGGAGTTCGCGCACATTGCCCGGCCAGTCATAGGCCTGCATGGCGGCCAGCGCGTCCTCGCTCAGGTCGCGCCGCGGCATGCCGGTGGTCTCGGTGGAGCGCGCCATGAAATGACGCGCCAGCATCGGCACGTCCTCGCGCCGCTCGCGCAGCGCGGGCACGCGCAGCGGCACCACGGCCAGGCGGTAATACAGATCCTCGCGGAAACGCCCGGCGGCGATCTCGGATTGCAGGTCGCGGTTGGTGGTGGACAGCACGCGCACATCCACCTTCACCCGCGTGCCGCCGCCGATGCGCTCGAAGCCCTGTTCCTGCAGGGCGCGCACGATCTTGCCCTGGGTCTCCAGCGGCATGTCGGCGATCTCATCGAGCAGCAGCGTGCCGCCATGGGCGCGTTCCAGCACGCCGGCGCGGCGCGGCTGGGCGGAGGCATCGCTGCCGGCCTCGATGCCGAACAGTTCTTCCTCGAAGCGGGATGGGTTCAGGGTGGCGCAGTTCAGCACCAGGAAGGGGCCGTCGGCGCGGCGCGACCGCGCATGGATCATGCGCGCCGCGACTTCCTTGCCCGCGCCCGCAGGCCCGGTGATCAGCACGCGCGACCCGGTGGGTGCCACCTTGTCGATCGCGCCGCGCAGCTGGCCGACCGGCGCGGACCCGCCCAGCAGGTCGGTCTCCGGCCCGGCGCGCAGGCGCAGTTCGCTGTTCTCGCGCCGCAGCTTCGCCGCCTCCAGCGCGCGCGAGACGAGCAGCAGCAGACGGTCGGACTTGAACGGCTTCTCGATGAAGTCGTAGGCGCCCTGCTGGATCGCCTGCACCGCCGTCTCGATGGTGCCGTGGCCGGAGATCATGATCACCGGGACGTGCGGTTCCTCGACATGCAGGGCTTCGAGGATGCCCAGGCCATCGAGGCGCGAATTCTGCAGCCAGATATCCAGGATCACCAGCGAGGGCCGGCGCTGCCGGAAGGCGGCGATGGCGCTGTCGGAATTGTGCGCCTGGCGGGTCTCGTAGCCCTCGTCGGACAGGATGCCCTCGATGAGCGTCCGGATGTCCGGTTCGTCGTCGACGATCAGGATCTCATGCGCCATGCGCGACCTTCGCTCCCTCGCCCGCTCTGGTCGGGTCGGCCGTGACCTCCGCCGCCGCGCGGACGGGGATGATCAGCGTGACCCGGGCACCGGGGCCGTCCTCCCGGTCTTCCAGAACAAGCTTCCCGCCATGGTCCTCCATGATCTTCTTCACGATGGCAAGGCCGAGCCCGGTTCCCTTCGTCTTGTGAGTCCTCCTCCTTGGGCAGGCCGACTCCGTCATCGGCCACCGAGATGGCGACCTGCTCCGGCCCCGCATCGACCCGCGCCGTGATCCGCCCGGCCCCCTCGGCCGCACGCATTCCCACCGCATCGGCGGCGTTCTGCAGCAGGTTGGTCAGCGCCTGGCCGATCAGCCGGCGGTCGCAGGGGATCATCGGGGCGGGGTCGGCGTAGTGCGTCTCGTAGGTGATCTCGGGGTGCGCGTCGCGTTGCAGGACCAGGGCCTCGCGCAGCAGGCGGTTGGGGTCCTCGGGGAAGATCACCGGCTGGGGCATGCGCGCGAAGGCGGAAAATTCATCGACCATGCGCCCGATATCGCCGACCTGGCGGACGATGGTGTCGGTGCATTGGCGGAAGGTGTCGGGGTCGTCGGTGATCTGCTTGAGGTAGCGGCGCTTGAGGCGCTCGGCGCTGAGCTGGATCGGCGTCAGGGGGTTCTTGATCTCATGCGCGATGCGCCGCGCCACATCGGCCCAGGCCGCCTTGCGCTGCGCTGACAGCAATTCGGTGATGTCGTCGAAGGTCAGCACATAGCCCTCGACCCGCCCGCCCTGCATCTCGGCGCCCAGGCGCGCGATCAGGGCGCGGCGCGCGGTGGGCGGGCCGGAGCGGATCTCGGCGGTCTGCGGGCGTTCCGGCTGGGCGCGCGCGGCTTCGATCAAGGGCGCGAATTCCGGCGCCACGCCGGCCAGCGGCAGGCCGATCGCGGCATCGAGGTCCACGCCCAGCAGGGCGGAGGCCGACCGGTTGGGCAGGTTCACCCGCCCCTCGGCATCCAGGCCGATCACGCCGGCGGTGACACCCGACAGCACGGTTTCGGTAAAGCGCCGCCGTTCGTCGATCTGCCGGTACGCCTCCATCAATTCGCCGCGCTGCGCACCCAACTGGCTGGTCATGCGGTTGAAGGCGCGCGACAGGGACGCGACCTCGTCATCCGCCTCGCCCTCCTGCACGCGCGTCGCGAGGTCGCCGGCGCGCACGCGCTCCGCCGCGATGATCAGGCGCGATATCGGCCGTGCGATCCGGTTGGCGATCAGCAGCCCCAGCAGCACCGCGCCCAGCAGCACCAGCAGCGTGGCGATGGCGAAGATCAGCACGAAGGTGATCTGCAGGTCGCCGCGGTTGCGGTCCAGCCGGTCGTATTCCTGGAAGGCCAGTTCCGTGGTGCGCATGTGCTCCAGCACGCCCGGGTCGACCGGCCGGCTGATCATGAGCAGCAGTCCGGGCGGAATGTTGAGCTGCACCAGCGCGCGCACGCGCCCTTCCCCGCTCTCGCTCGGCAGCACCGCGACCTCGCCGGCACGCGCGGCCTCCATCGCCCAGGAGGGCGGGACATCCACCACCGCCCCGGTGGTCAGCCCCGCCGAGGCGATCACCTGGCCGAGCGTGGGTTCCACCACCAGCGATTCGGTCAGGCCGCGGATGCCGGTATGCGTCGCCAGCAGCCGCGCGAAGGCGATGCCGTTGTCGGGCAGCAGCACGGGCGCGGCGCGGTTGAGGTCGTTGGCAATGGCCAGGATGTCGGCGCGGATGGTGTTGCGGTGTTCCTCGAGATAGGCGCGCGAGGCCACCAGCGAGGCCTCCAGCGTGTCGCGCACCCGGTCGGAGAACCAGGACTGGATGCCGAGATTGAAGAACAGCGCCGCGAACCCCGCCACCAGGATCGACGGCCCCACCGCCACCACGCCGAACAGCAGCACCAGGCGCACATGCAACCGCGACCCGGCGGACCCGCGCCGCCGTTCCACCGACATCCGCACCAGCCGCGCCACCAGCGACGCCGCCAGCAGCAGCAGCACCGCAAGATTGGCCAGGATGATGCCGACCACCTGCCCCGGCCCGGTCGGCCCGAGGGGCGTGCCGCCCGACAGCACCGCGAAGGTCGCGATGCCCAGCACCAGCGCCACCAGCGCGAGGCCGATGGTCGCCGTCGCCCCCAGCAGCCCGTCGCCGAGCCGGCGCAGCCACGATCCCGCCGGCGCGCCCTCCCCGGCTATGGGTTCGGGCGGATGCGCGGCGCGCGATCCTGGCCGGCCCGCGGCGCGGCGGTGGAACAGGCCCATCATGTCAGGGCCTGTACACGGTCAGGACAAACCGCGCACCACCGGGAGTTCCAGTTCGCGGATCTTCTTGCGCAGCGTGTTCCGGTTGAGCCCGAGCATGGCGGCCGCCTTGATCTGGTTGCCGCGGGTGGCACCCAGCGCCAGGCGCAGCAGCGGGCGCTCGACCTCGGCCAGCACGCGTTCGTACAGGTCGCGTACCGGCATGCCGTCCTTGTGCGCGGCCATGAAGGTGGCGAGGTGGCGTTCCACCGCCTGTTCCAGCGTGGCGGGCATGGACTGGCCGTCGGGGCCGGCGGGCTGCACGGCCTCGGCCAGTTCGGCCGCCACCGCATCGGCGCCGATGACTTCCTGCGGGTACAGCGCGGCGAGGCGCCGCATCAGGTTTTCCAGCTCGCGCGCATTGCCCGGCCAGGCATGGCCCTTGAGCGCGTCCATCGCCTCGCCGCTGAGTTGCTTCGAGGGCAGGCCGGCGAGGCGCGCGCGGTCAAGGAAGTGGCGCGCCAGCAGCGGGATGTCCTCCATGCGTTCGCGCAGCGGCGGCAGGCGGATGGGCACCACGTTGAGGCGGTAGAACAGATCCTCGCGGAACAACCCCTGGCGGATCAATTGCCGCAGGTCGCGGTGCGTGGCGGCGACGATCCGGACGTTGGCCTTGATCGGCTGCCGGCCGCCGACGGTGGTGAACTCGCCCTCCTGCAGCACGCGCAGCAGGCGGGTCTGCGCCTCGGGCGGCATGTCGCCGATCTCATCCAGGAACAGCGTGCCGCCGGCGGCCTGTTCGAAGCGGCCGATGCCGCGGTTGAGCGCGCCGGTGAAGGCGCCGCGCTCATGGCCGAACAACTCGGCCTCGATCAACTCGCGCGGGATGGCGGCCATGTTGATGGCGATGAAGGGACCGGCGCGGCGCTTGCCGTAGTCGTGCAGGGCGCGCGCCACCAGTTCCTTCCCGGTGCCGCTCTCGCCGGTGATCATGGTGGTGAGGTCGGTGGTCGTGAGGCGCGCGACGGTGCGGTAGATCTCCTGCATCGCCTGGCTGCGCCCGACCAGCGGCAGCTTCTCGCCACGGCGCTGGGCGGCGCCGCCAGCGCGCGTTCCACCACCGCCAGCAATTCCTTCAGGTCGAAGGGCTTGGGCAGGTATTCGAAGGCGCCGCGCTGGGTCGCCTTGAGGGCCGTGGCGAAGGTGGATTGCGCGGACATGACCACCACGCGCAGTTCCGGGCGCACGCGCTTGATGCGCGGCACCAGGTCGAGCCCGTTCTCGTCGGGCATCACCACGTCGGTGATGACCAGGTCGCCCTCGCCATCCTCGACCCAGCGCCACAGCGTGGCGGCCGAGGAGGTGGCGCGCACCTGGTAGCCCGAGCGCCCCAGCGCCTGGCTCAGCACGGTGCGGATGGCGCGATCGTCGTCGGCGATCAGGATGGTGCGCGCGTCGGTCATTGGGCGGTCCCGAAGCTTCCCGGCGGTGGGGTGGGCATCGAAAGCCGGAACGCGGTCCTGCCGGGGCGGCTGTCGCATTCGATCAACCCCCCCTGGTCCGCGACAAGCTTCGCGACAAGCGCGAGGCCGAGCCCCTGCCCGCCCCGCTTCGTGCTGACGAAGGGTTCAAAAAGCGTGCCGCGCACTTCGTCGGCGATGCCCGCGCCATTGTCGCGCACGCTGATCTGCAAGGGCAGGTGGACGCGGTCCGAGGAACCGGGCACGGCGATGCGGACGCCATGGTGGTAGGCGGTGGCCAGAACGATCTCGCCATGCAGCGGGTCAACCGCTTCCGCCGCATTCTTCACCAGATTGAGCAGGATCTGCACCAGCAGGTCGCGATTGCCCCAGACCGGCGGCAGCGACGGGTCGTAGTCCTCGAGCAGCCGCAGGTGCGAGGCGAAGCCGGTCGCGGCGATCCGCCGCACATGGTCCAGCACCTGGTGGATGTTGACCGGCCCGAGGTCGACCGGGCGTTCGGAGAACATGTCGAAGCGGTCGACCAGGCCGCGGATGCGGTCGGCCTCGTCCTGCACCAGCTGGCACAATTCACGGTCGCCATCGCTGGTGGCGGATTGCTCGAGCAGCTGCGCCGCACCCCGTATGCCCGAGAGCGGGTTCTTCACCTCATGCGCCAGCATCTCCGCCATGGCGGAGGCACCGCGTGCCGCGCCGCGGAAATTCAGCTGACGATCCAGCATCTGCGCGGTGGAGCCATCCTCCAGGGTCAGCACCACGCCGCCCGGCAATTCGGGCAGCGGCGCGGCATGCACCGTCACGCCACGGCGCGCGAGGCGCGGGCTGTCCAGCGTCAAGTCATGGTCCGACACGCGCGCATCGAGGTGCCGCACCTGCGCGATCACCGCGAAGATCCGGCTGTCCGGCGGCAGCAGGTCGCCCAGGCTCATCTGCGACAGCGATGCGATCGAGGTCTGGAAGAACTGTTCGGCCGCGGCATTCGCGCTGCGGAAGCGGTTCTCGGCATCCAGCACCACCACCGGGACGGCGATGGCACCAAGGATGGCGGCCGCCTCGGGCACCGGGCGGCCCTGCCAGCCCGAGGGTCGGATGGCGCGGCGCAACAGGCTGGACTTCATGCGGCGATGCGCTCTCCGCTGGCGCTCAGCGCCTCGCCGGCGGCGCGGAACCCGTCCCGCACGGCGTCGATCCCCTGTTCGATCAGCGGGTCGTAGAAGGCGTGCACCAGGTCGGTCACCGCCTCGGGTGTCTCGCAGCGGTTCACCTGCACGCGGAACTCCGCCGAGCCCGGCAGGCCCTTGGAATACCAGGCGACATGCTTGCGCGCGAGGCGTACGCCCGGGTCGCGCCCGTGATGGTCCAGCATGTCCGCGTAGTGATCGAGCAGGATGCGCTTCTGGTCCGCCAGCGCCGGTTCCGCCGCATCGCGCCCCGACAACCGCGCCGCCACCACCGCCGGCAGCCAGGGCCGCCCGTAGCAGCCGCGCCCGATCATCACGCCATCGGCGCCGGATTGGCGCAGCGCTTCCTCGGCATCGGCGGCCGTGAGGATGTCGCCATTGGCGATCACCGGGATGGTCACGGCGTCCTTCACCTGGCGGATGAAGGCCCAGTCGGCGGTGCCGGTGTAGAACATCTGGCGCGTGCGGCCATGCACCGTGACCAGGCGGATCCCGCATTCCTGCGCGATCCTCGCCAGCCGCGGCGCGTTCAGGCTGCCATGGTCCCAGCCCATGCGCATCTTGAGCGTGACGGGAACCGACACGGCCCTGACGGTGGCTTCGAGGATGCGCGCGGCGGCGATCTCGTCGCGCATCAAGGCCGAGCCCGCGGACTGCCCGACCGCGACCTTCTTGACCGGGCAGCCGAAATTGATGTCGACCACGGCGGCGCCGCGATCCACCACCAGCCGGGCGGCCTCGGCCATCGTCGCGGGGTCGCAGCCCGCCAACTGGACCGAGGCCGGGCCGCCGAACCCATCGACCTCCGCCATCTTGAGGGTCTGGCGATTGGTGCGCACCATGGCCTGGGAGGCGATCATCTCGCTGACCACCATGGGCGCGCCCAGGGCCCGCGACAGGCGCCGGAACGGCAGGTCCGTCACTCCGGACATCGGGGCGAGGATGACCGGCATGTCGATGGTCATGCCGCCAAGTTCGATCGGTGCCAGCCTGATGGAGGAATGGTTGCTCATGATTTGGGCAGACTAGGCGCTGCGCGTCCTTTCGGCAACAGACATCGGCCCCAATGCCACGCAATCGCGCAGACGCTCCGGCCTTCGCGGTACGAAGCCCGGCCCGCCATGGTGCGTTGCACAACAAATCCGGCACATCGCCCGGCGCGCTTCCTTCGCCTGGTTGTCGCCGGCGGCGGCGCCTTCGCGCTGGACAATCGGCGCCAGTAGTCTATGCGCCGGCCCCTTTCCGCGCCGGAGTCACCGATGAGGATCGATGCCCTGCTGATGGCCGCCGGCACCGGCCAGCGCTTCGGTGCGCCGGTGCCGAAGCAGTACCTGCCCCTGCTCGGCCGCCCGGTGATCCGCCACGCGGCCGAGGCGCTGCTGCGCGAGGGCCTCGTGGGCCGCCTGCTGCCGGTGGTGGCCGCGGGCGAGGAAGCGCACGTCGCCGGCCTGCTCGAAGGGCTACCCGTGTTGGCCCCGGTGCCGGGTGGCGCCACGCGGGCCGCAAGCGTGCGCGCGGGGCTCGAGGCGCTGGCCGCCGACCCGCCGGCCATCGTGCTGGTGCATGACGCCGCCCGCCCGGTGATCCCGCCTGGCACCATCGCCGCCCTGCGCGACGCGCTGGCCGCCGCCCCCGGCGCCATCCCCGCCCAGCCGGTGACCGATACGCTCAAGCGCGGCGCCGACGGGCGCATCCTGCACACCGTCCCGCGCGAGGGCCTGTTCCACGCCCAGACCCCGCAGGCCTTCCATTTTGGCGTCCTGCTCGCCGCGCATCGCGCCGGCGACGCAACCGCCACCGATGATGCCGCGTTGCTGGAGGCTGCCGGCCTGCCGGTGGCGCTGGTGCCCGGCAGCGAACACAGCATCAAGATCACCTGGCCCGAGGACCTCGTTCGCGTGGAAGCCACCCTGTCCGCCCAGTTGAGCCCGCGCATGGGCACCGGCTTCGACGTGCACCGCCTGGTGGAGGGTCGGCCGCTGGTGCTGTGCGGGATCACCGTGCCGCACCCGCTCGGCCTGTCGGGCCATTCCGACGCCGATGTCGGCATCCATGCCCTGTGCGACGCGATCTATGGTGCGTTGGCGGAAGGCGATATCGGCCGTTGGTTCCCGCCCAGCGAGGCGCAGTGGAAGGATGCCGACAGCGCGCGCTTCCTGCGCCACGCGGCGGGGCGCATCGCCGCGCGCGGCGGCGTCCTCGCCAACGCCGATGTCACGCTGATCTGCGAACGCCCGCGGATCACGCCCCATGCGCCGGCGATGCGCGCGCGCCTGGCCGAATTGCTCGGCGTGCCGATCGGCGCGATCTCGGTGAAGGCAACCACCACCGAGCGCCTCGGCTTCCCCGGCCGTGGCGAAGGCATTGCCGCCCAGGCCGCGGCCGTGGTGCTGGTGCCGACCGAATCATCCACCGCCCGGCACGTGCCATTTCCTGATTCATTGTCTTTTTCCGAGACATGATTCGGGCCTATCGTCCCCCCTCAACGGCCGTAACGAGTCAAATCACCCCAGCATGAACGCCGTCACCCTCATCACGCCGGACCGGACAGCGGCCTGCCCGCAATGCGGCCGGCGCGGCGTGCCCGCGGATGCCTTGGCCGGGGATTGCCTGTGCGCCGCGCATGACGAGGCGCTGGAAGGCCTGGTGTCGCGCGCCGTGGCGATCGACCCGGAGGGGCGCGACCATCCCGTGCGGGTCGGGCTCATTGCAGCCATCCTGGCGGAATCGCTCGGCATCGATGCGACGCAGCGCGACATGCTGCGGCGTGCCGCGGTGCTGCACGATATCGGCAAGATGGCGCTGCCCGAGGGCGTGCTCGGCCACAGCCACGTGCTCAACCCTGCAGCGCGGCGCGTGATGGAACGCCATACCGTGCTCGGCGCGAGCATCCTGGCCCATGCCCGCGCGCCCTGGATGCAACTGGCGGCGACAATCGCGCTGAACCATCACGAGCGCTGGGACGGCAGCGGCTATCCTGCCGGGCTTGCCGGCGAGGACATCCCGCTGGCGGCGCGCCTGGTCGCGGTCGCGGATGTCTACGACGCGCTGCGGTCGGACCGCCCCTACAAGGGCCCGCTGGACCACCAGGCGGCGCTGGCGGCGCTGTTCACCGGCGACGATCGCATCGCGCCCGCGCAGTTCGACCCGCAGGTGCTGGCCGCGCTGCGCACGCGCGAGGCGGAAATCGGCGCCATTCCACACTGACGCCGACGGTGGAGGTCCTTGACCGCCGCCCTCCGCTCGGCCGTGCCCTCACGCGCCGGGCGGGCCGCATCCGGGGTGTTGGATAACCGGCGGCGCCCGTCGCGTGCCTCGTGCGCTGCAAGGCCGTTGATCGGACCCGCGCCGGTCAGGTGAGCGCGGGTGCGCGCAACTGGTCGATCAGCGCCGGCATCTGGGATTCCGGGACGGGGCGGCCGAACAGGTAGCCCTGCGCGGCCTCGCAGCCCTCCGCCAGCAATTCGCGCAACTGCGCTTCCGTCTCCACGCCCTCGGCAATGACGGCAATGCCCAGGCTGCGGCCAAGCCCCGCCACCGCCCGCACGATCGCCGGTGCATCGCCGCCCAGCGGCAGGTCCTTCACGAAGGACCGGTCGATCTTCAGTCGGTCGAAGGGAAACACCCGCAGCTGGGTCAGGGACGAATGGCCGGTGCCGAAATCATCCATGGCGATGCGCACCCCGGCTTCGCGCAGGGCCAGAAGCTGGGCCAGCGCGGCATCGCCCGTGGCCAGTAGCACCGTCTCGGTGACTTCGAGTTCCAGGCGATGCGCGGGCAGCCCGCATTCCTTCAGCAGCGCGGCGACGGTCTCGGGCAGGCGCCCGTCCTCGAATTGCGCCGGGGCCAGGTTGACCGCGACGCTCAGCGGGGCCGGCCAGCGCATCGCGGCCTCGCAGGCCTCGCGCAGCACCCACACGCCGATGCGCCGCATCAGGCCCAGCCGTTCGGCCATCGGCAGGAAGGCCGCCGGGGCCAGCAGGCCGCGTTCGGGGTGGCGCCAGCGGATCAGCGCCTCGAACCCCGTGACGATGCCCTCGGGCAGCGTCACCTGGGGCTGGTAGTGGAGTTCGAACTCGCCCTCGGCGACGGCGCGGCGGAGTGCCGCTTCCATCAGCCGCGCCTCCTGCCAGCGGACATCCATCTCGGGGCTGAAGCGGCGCCAGGTGCCGTGGCCCTCGGCGGGAGCCTCGTGACGGGCCATGGCGGCGCGGCGCACCAGCAGCGCCGCCTCGGCGCCATCGGCGGGTGCGAGAGCGATGCCGATGCGCGGCGTGACCACCACCGTCTCGCCGGCGATCAGGTAGGCGCGGCCGAGCAGGTCAACCAGCCGCGCCGCGAGGGCGGCGGCCTGGCCCGCGTCGGTGACCTCGCCCTGCAGGACGGCGAATTCCTCCCCGGCCATGCGCGCCACCAGGTCGCCATCGCGCACCGCGGCCTGCAGCCGGCGCGCGGCGGCGCGCAGCAGGTCTTCCCCGATCGCGTGGCCGAGCACCTGGTTGACGGCGCGGATGCCTTCGAGGTCCACCAGCAGCACCCCGCAGCCGCCACGGCGACGCGCCGGGCGGTCGAGCGCCGCGGCGAGGCGCGCCTCGAACATGGCGCGGTCGGACAGGCCGGTCAGCGGGTCGATGCCACCGCCGCCGGCCAGCACGGTCTCGGGCGTGATGGCGAGCACCCAGGTGCCGACCGTGGCGCGGCGGATGCCGAAGCGCAGGCCCGGTGCGCCGGCCAGGCGGAGATCCGCCTCGGGCTCGCCATCGGGCAGTGTCGCGGTCAGGCAGGCGCCGGCGAGCACGGTCACCGCCTCGCGGTCGAGCCGCGGGCTCGCGTCCAGCAGGTCGGAGATGCCCTGCGCGTTGCGCGCGGTACGCTGCAGTCCGAGCAGCGCGGCCGCCCGGCCGCTGACCAGGCCGACCCGCAGGTCCGGGTCGAAGCTGACCACGCCATCGGGCAGGGTTTCGAGCGCGGCCGCCGCCAGCTGGCCACGGCCAGGGGGCTTGTGAGGCTTCGTCGCGCCGCCGGCTTCCGCCATCCCGTCCATCGCGCGCTGTCGTCCTCCGCTGGCCGGTCGGGACCCTGGCGATCGTGTCGCCCGGGGCCTCGTCGAAGCGGCACTGTCGCGTGCGAGGGGTGAAGAAAGCGTGGACGCAAGGATGGCACGGGGGGTGTGGTCGGCGTGGCTGGCCGCGTCGCCACCCGCTTCGCATTCGGCGAATCGCATCGGGCAGAAAGGCGCGCCACCCGCACGGATGGCGCCAAGGCAAGGTTGAGGAAGGCTTAGCTGCCAGGCCAGGGAGGATCCCGATGCAAGGCAGGGTGATGTTGGCACGCCGCATTCCAGAGCCGGCGCCAGGCGCGCCGGGCGGAGCGTTGCCAGATCGTCCTGCTGGCCGTTCGACAGCGCGCGTGCTGGCATGTCGACGTCAAGCGCGCCGGCGCCGCGGCTCGGCCGCGCCGGCATCGGCAAGGCGCAGCCTGATCCGGTCGAGGGCCGGTCCGCAGGCGACCCGTTCGGCGCAGGCCCCCGGGCGCGCTGTCGCCGCGAAATCGGGATGCAACGCCACGACCAGCCCGGAATTCGCGAACTGGTCGCGGTTGCCGCAATCGAGCCAGGACTCCGCGGGCGCCCCGTTGGCGAAAAGCACGTCATGCTCGTCGAGCTCGACATGGAAGTAGCGAACAATCCGCGTCGCGCCGTCGCGCTGGATACTCACGCCGTCGACGAGCGCCTCCGCCGGTACCAGCGCGCCATCAAGATAGAGCGCGTGGTCGGGCGAGACCACGAGGTCGCGGTGCGGCACACCCGGCCCGAGCGCGCCGGCCAGGATGCGCACCGGCAACACGGCCATTGGGCGCGGATGGCGGCGGCAATCCACGCTACGCCGCCCGATCCAACGCACGGGGCGCAACCAGGGCCCCTGCAGCCCGAGCGTGACAACCAGGTCCCCCGCACGCAGCGCCTGCACGGGAACCTCACCGCGCGCCGTCATGATCCGCGTGCCGGCGGCGAAGCAGGGCACGGCGACCGAAACGGGGTCCGAGCCGTTGTTGTTGTACTGGATCCATTCGACGTCGTCACCGACATGGTCCGTGCCGTCGTCGCTGCCGCTCAGCGTCACGTTGTCAGTGACCCGCCAGCCGCCAGCAACCCTCTCCCAGGTGTAGTCCTCGGGCGCGCCGTTGAAGACGACCGTATCCATGCCCTCCCCGCCGACCATGGTGTCGTCACCCGGCTGGGCATCGAGGAAGTCGTCGCCGTCGCCACCATCGAGCACGTCGTCACCCGACCCGCCCGCGAGGTCGTCGTCGCCGGCGCCGCCCGAGAGGCTGTCGTTACCCTCGTTGCCAACAAGCTGGTCGCGGCCGCCGAGGCCCGTCAGCGTGTCGTCCCCATCCCCGGCGAAAACGGTCGGCACGGGGTCGCCATCGTCGTTGAGGTTGTAGTCGTCGCCCTCGGTCCCGACCCAGCTATCCGGTCCAGTGCTTGGCGCATTCGGATCGCGCGGCACACCATTCGCATCGTACCAAGTGCCGGACATCACGCGCTCCTCGCCAAGATCGGCTGGGAGCGAGTTTTGCCCAGCCGTTTCTCAACTAAGGCGCGATTTTCTAGATTCTCAACATAAAGTAATTGGTTTCACGCCGCTTTCACGCGGGCAGATCACCGCGCCCGCTCCAGCACCGAGACATAATTCGCCACCGCCGCGCCGCCCATGTTGAACACGCCGCCCAGGTCGGCCTTGGGGAGCTGCATCGCCCCCGCGGTGCCGGTCAGTTGCATGGCCGCCAGAACGTGCATCGACACGCCGGTCGCGCCGATGGGGTGCCCCTTCGACTTCAGCCCGCCCGAACGGTTCACCGGCAGCCGCCCACCCGCTGCCGTCCAGCCATCGAGTACGGCGCGCCCACCCTGCCCTTCGGCGGCCAGGCCCATCGCCTCGTATTCGATGAGCTCGGCGATGGTGAAGCAGTCATGCGTCTCGACGAAGGACAGGTCGGACACACCGACGCCTGCCGCGGCATAGGCGCGCGCCCAGGCCTCGCGTGCGCCCTCGAACCGCGTGATGTCGCGCGCGGCGATCGGCAGGAAGTCGTTGACCTGCACCGCGGCGCGGAAGCGTACGGCCTTGGCCAGGCCGGCAGCGGTCTCGGCATCCGCCATCACCAGCGCCGCCGCGCCGTCGCTCACCAGCGAACAGTCGGTGCGCTTGAGCGGGCGCGCGACATAGGGGTTCCTCTCGCTCTCGGTGCGGCAGAAATCGTAGCCGAGATCCTTGCGCATCTGCGCCCAGGGGTTGTCCACGCCGTTGCGGTGGTTCTTGGCGGCGATGGCGGCCAGCGCGTCGGATTGGTCGCCATGGCGCTGGAAATAGGCTTCCGCGATGCGCCCGAACACGCCGGCGAAGCCGCCCTCGATGTCCTGCTCGGTCTTGCGGTAGGACGCGGTCAGCAGGATGTCGCCGACCTTCGGGCCGGGCGTGGCGGTCATCTTCTCGGCGCCGACGACGAGTGCGAAGCGCCCGCGACCGGCAGCCAGGAAATCCCGTGCCGCATGGATGGCGGCCGATCCCGTGGCGCAGGCATTCTCCAGGCGCGTGATCGGCTTGAAGCGGAGCTCGGGCACCGATTGCAGCACCAGCGACGCCGGGAAACCCTGCGGCGTGAAGCCTTCGCCGAAGACGCCGACGAAGCCGGCGTCGATCTCCTCGGGCCCAATCCCGGCATCCTCGATGGCAGCGCGCGCCACGCCGGCCATCAGGGATTCCAGGTCGGGCGCATCCTCGCGCTTGCCGAAGGCGGAATGGGCCCAGCCCACGATGCAGGTATCGGTCATGGTGCAGCCTCCGTGTGCGGGGCGGCCGTGCCCTGGGCCGGCCTCGTCGCGCATGCGCGACGATAGCGGATCGGCCGCCGTGCGGGAAACCGCTCCGGGCTCAGGCGGGGCGGTCCGCCTTGAAGGGCAACGCGGGATCAGCAGCCGGCGTCAGCGGCGATGCGGCGAGCCGGTCGCGCCGGCTGCCCACCACGGCGGGCGGCCCGGCCTGTGGCGTCGCGGACGGGCGCCAGCCCATCACCTCGGCCCGCCAGGCGAGCATCGCGCGCAGCGTGGCGTCGGGTGCGGCACGGGGGGCGCAGGCGGGCGCACCGGGCTCGGGCGGCGCGGTCTCGACCGCCGCGCCGGCGGCGAGCACGGCGTCATGGCCGGCGAGCACGACCTGCACGGCGGCGCGGGCAGCGCCTTCTTCCGCTACGATACCGAAGCCGTCCACCAGATCGCGTGCGGCCACCAGGAGGCCGTCCAGCAGCACGGCGTGGTCAGGCGGCAGCACCAGGTCGTCCTGCGGGGCGCCATCGGCCAGCGCGCCCGCGCGCAGGCGCACGAAGGGTCCGGGGAGCATCACCCGGCGTGCTTCGATCACCGGCTGGAAGGGCGCCCCGCCACCCACCGCCAGCACCAGCGCGCCGGGCGCGAGCGCTTCCACCGGCACCTCGCCGGTCGGGGTGAGGACGGGCGTGCCGATGGGCAGGCCGAGCAGCGGCGGGGTATTGGGCACGCAGGCAGGGTTCCTCGGGGCGGACGGCGCGGGCGCGGGACGCCGCGGCGTTTCACTTCGCGTGACCGGGGCGCGACGGTCAACCGGCGTGCATCGCGCGAGGAGTGCGCCCGTGTGACAGCGGCGCGCCAAGCCGCCAGGCGCGACACGGGTCCGACGCGGCGGACGAGGGGATTGGCGCGCCCTGAGGGATTCGAACCCCCGACCCACGAGGTAGAAGCTCGTTGCTCTATCCAGCTGAGCTAAGGACGCCCGTCGCGCTCATACCACGGCGCGGGGTGGTCAGTGCGACCAGTTCTCCGCCCGGCCGAAGCGGAAATTCTCGGCATAGACCTTGGGCTTCATGGCGGCGCGCGCTGGCGTGGCCTCGACCTCGTAGGCGATGCCCTGCGCCTGGGCGTAGGCCACCGCCTGCTCGCGGGTGTCGAAATGCAGCCGCACCTGGCCAAGCATGTCGCCCGACCCGTACCAGCCGGTGAGCGGGTCCAGTGCCTTCGCCTCGGACGGTTCGAACAGCAGCATCCAGCCCTGCGCCTTGGCGCGGCCGGACTGCATCGCCGACTTCGGTGGCTGGAAGATCCGGGCCAGGCCCTTGCCGTGCGCCATGCGTACCGTCCTCGAAGGTCGAATCGGGGCGACTGGATTCGAACCAGCGACCCCTTGGTCCCAAACCAAGTGCGCTACCAGACTGCGCTACGCCCCGTCGCGGCGCACCCTATGAGCCGCGCGTCAGGGCGCCGAGCCGAAGATCCGATGCAGCACCCGGTCGCCGGCACGGATGTCCATGCGTTCCGTCACCCCTGCCCCAAGCTCGAGCGTCGCGCGCACCGGCCCCCCCGACGACACTGTCGCGAGCGAGAGCGGCACCGTGCGCTCGGCGATGCGATGGATGCGCCCGTCGGCGGCGATGAACACCATGTCCAGGCTGGTGATCGTGTTGCGCATCCACATGCTGCTTTCGCGCGGTGCGCCCCAGTCGAACAGCATGCCTTCGTCGGGCTTCACCTCGGTGCGGAACATCAGGCCGATCATCTGATGTTCTGGGGCCACCGCCATCTCGACAGTGAAGGGCAGGCGCCGCCCGTCGCGGGTGACGATGACGAGAGGCTCGGTCGCCAGGCGCGGCTGCGGGCGGTCCACGCCGGGCTGGGCGCGCAGCGGCAGGGGGGCCAGGGCAGCGAAAGCGAGGATGGCGCGGCGCAGGGTCATGGCGCCGTCATGCCACGCCGGCGCGGTCGGCGGGAAGGCCGGCCAGGGCGGCGGCGGCGGCGCGGCGCACCACCGCGCGCACCACGCCCGGCCGCGGCGCATCGGCCAGGGTTGTGAACCAGTGGTCCGGTGGGTCGCGCCATGCGGCGCGCGGGGCGGCTGCCGGGCCGCCGGCGGGGTGAAAGGCCAGGCTACGCAGCACCGCCTCGGCCGCCGGCGGCAGGCGGTCGGGCATGGCGTGGCCGGCCAGCACGCCCCACACGCCGGCCCAGCAGCGCGCGACCGACCAAGGGTTGTAACCACCCCCGCCCAGCACGATCAGCCGCGGCGCCAGTGGCAGCACCGCCGCCACCAGGGCGCGATGCGCGTTGTTGGACAGGCTGAGCTTCGCCAGCGGGTCCTCCTCCAGCGCATCGGCGCCGCATTGCACCATGATGGCCTGCGGGCACAGGCGTTGGATGATGGGCAGGATCGCCGCGTGCAGCACCCAGGTCATCTCGCTGTCGTTGAAGCCCGCGGGCACCGGGATATTCGCGGCATGACCGCCCGCGCGGTCCTCGCCCTGCCCGGTGAAAGGCCAGCGCCCCGCTTCGTGGATGCTGAGCGTGAACACCCGCGCATCATCATGGAAGGCATCCTGCACGCCATCGCCATGATGCGCGTCCAGGTCGAGATAGAGAATGTTATTCAACCCCAGGTTGAGCCATGACAGCAGCCCCAGCACCGCGTCATTCAGGTAGCAGAAGCCGCTCGCCCGATCGGGCCGGCCGTGATGCGTGCCGCCGCCGGGCACATGCACCACGCCACCCTGCGCGGTCAGCCGTGCGGCGAGCAGCGTGCCGCCCGCGCCGGTGGCCGGGCGGCTGAACACATCGCGGAACACCGGGTTGCCGTCGGCGCCGATGCGGAAGCGCGCGCGGTCCTCGGCGCGGACAGCCTGCGTCTGTTCGGCGCGCAGCAGGGCTTCCAGGTAGTCGCGCCGATGAAAGCGCAGGAGGTCGTCGATGCTGGCCTTCGGGCTGTCGCGATACTGCCCCGGCGCCACCCAGCCCAGCGCGCGCACCAGGTCGAGCATCGTCGACACGCGCGGAATCGCGAGCGGGTGCTTCGGCCCATAGGTCGAGCCGCGATAGATCTCGGAGCCGATCAGCAGCGGGGTCATGGCGTTGTCACGTTGCAGATTGGGGCGTGCAGCGCTTTCGTCCAATACAACCGCATGGACCGATGACGCGCCCGCGACTAGCGTTTCATCGCGTCCGCGATTCGGCCCGCGGCGCCGGCAGGGCAGCCCGGGCGCCCGCGTAGCTGGAGGTGGCCCTTGCGTTTCAGTGACCTGATCGTCGCCCTTGAATTGATCTCGCGCCATGACGCCGACGAGGCGCTGGAGCGGCAGGCGCGCACCGGGCGCAAGTTCGGCGAGGTGCTGGTGGAGCTCGGCATGCTGAGCGCGCACCAGGTGCACGAACTCGAGGACGGCCTGCCCGCGCCACCCGACAGCGTGCTGGAGCTGGGCATCGAGCCGCGCATCGTCTTCGACATCATGGTGAAGTTCCTGAGCACCGCGGGCCAGGGCAATGCGGCCACCATCGCCGAGACGCTCGCCATCTCGCGCCGGCTCGCCTCGGTGCTGATCGAACAGGCGCGCGCGCAGGGCATCGTGGAACTGAAGCCCGGCATCGTCGCCGGTGAGTTGCGCATCGAACTCACGCCGCGCGGGCGGTCCATGGCGGTCGAGGCGTTTGCCAACAACGCCTATATCGGGCCGCTGCCGGTCTCGTTGAAGGAATACTCGGCGCGCGTGCTGCGCCAGACGATCCGCAGCGAGACGGTCACCGCCCATGCGGTGCTGGGCGCGATGCAGCCGCTGGTGGTCAATGATGAACTGCTGGCGAAGGTCGGCATCGCCGCCAATGCGGGGCGGTCGATCCTGCTGTACGGCGCGCCGGGCAACGGCAAGACCTCGATCGCCGAACGCATGGTCAAGGTGTTCGGCGCCATGGTGCTGATCCCGCATTGCTTCGAGGTCGGCGGGCAGATCGTGAAGGTCTACGACCCGTCGGTGCACAAGCGGCTGGGCACGCGCATGGAGGCCACGATGGCCTCCAGCCTGCTGGCCGACGAATTCGACCCGCGCTGGATACCCTGCCGGCGGCCCTTCGTCGCCGCGGGCGGCGAACTGAGCCTCGACATGCTCGACCTGAAATTCGAGGAGACGGCGCGGTTCTACGAGGCGCCGCTGCACGTCAAGGCGATGAACGGCGTGCTGCTGATCGACGATTTCGGCCGTCAGCTGGTGCGCCCCGAGGCGATGCTGAACCGCTGGGTGGTGCCGATGGACCGGCGCATCGACTTCCTGAAGCTGCACACCGGGCAGTCCTTCCAGATCCCGTTCGACCAGTTGCTGGTGTTCTCGACCAACCTGTCGCCGCGCGACCTGATGGACCCCGCCTTCCTGCGGCGCCTGCCCTACAAGATCAACGTGCACGGCCCGTCGCCCGAGGAATTCGCGGCCCTGCTGCGCGCGAACGCGGGGCGGCACGGCGTGGCCTACACCACCGAGGCGGTCGCCTATACCATCGACCAGGTGGTGCAGCACGGGACGCCGCTGGCCTATTACCAGGCGACCGAGATCCCGCAGCAGATCGCCGATTTCTGCGAGTTCCTCAACCGCCCGATGATCGCCGACGAAACGACGATCCGCTTCGCGCTGGGGAACTTGCTGGTCAACTGACGGGCGCGCCCGTGCCGGGCGGGGCCATCCGCGTCAGCGCAGCGCGATCTCCACGCGACGGTTCTTTTGCCTTGACCAACTACTCGCCCGCTATCCCTGCCCATCCGGGGCGAAGACGGCTGAACCGCGTGCCAACGCACGGGACGCAGGCTTTCCTGCTTGCTCACTGAAGCGTCTACTGTCGAATTCGACCCTCGATGCTGAACGCCGTCACGCAGCCGCACGTCTGCTGAATGTACAGCGATGTCGCTGTTTCAGATCTCAGTTGGTACCCAATAAGAAATGGAAGGCCTGCCGCGCTGCTACAGAAACCGGGACTCCCGCTCGGCGCGCTGGTGAGAGGCACGCGATAGTCCGTTCCGAAGACCGAGACCACATCCTGCGGTGTGATGCACGGATATGTCGATGGAGGGACAAGTCTGATCCGCACCGACGATGTCGGCGTTGCAGGCGGTCGTGGGACAACCCTGTCGACGGTCGAGGCAATCCGCTGCTCATCCATGCCGCGCGAGGCCCATCGAACGCGCATGAAGGTCCCTCTCGGCACAACCATCGCTTGATCGCTGACAAGTCCGAGCAGCGGCTCGTAAACTTCAGCATCCGCAGGATCATCACTCAGAGCGAGCGCCCTGATACGACCCAACAGATCGGGCACGGGGACCGAAAGGACGTCGACAACTCGCCCCCGACTTTCGATCCAAGATGATGCGCTGTCCGCCGCGCAGCCGGCGGCGACCAGCACGACCGAGAGAGTGGCAGCAACCTTGATGGGCCCGGCAGCGGCCTCATTCGTCTGTAGTGCGCGGATCTCTATCGCTCCCCGTCACTGCGCACGCGCAAGTTTCTAGAGACGAAACCGCGCCGCGCGCAATCCAGAGTGGAATGTCAGCCCTGGGGCATCCCCTCGGGCACCACCGTGCGGATAAGGCTCGCGTCCAGCGCCTCGTAGTCGTGGTAGCCGATCGTCTCGTACAGTTGCGCGCGGGTCTGCATGCGCCCGACCATGTTCTGCGTGCCGCCGTCGCGCCTGATCGCGGCGTACAGATCCTCCATCCCGCGCGCCGCCACGCGCAGGTGGCTCACCGGCCAGATCACCATGGCGTAGCCCATCGCCTCGAACTCGGCGGCGGTGAAGAAGGGCGTACGGCCGAACTCGGTCATGTTGGCCAGCAGCTTCACGCCGGGCATGCGGGACGCGAATTCCTCGAACATCTCGCGCGTGGTCAGCGCCTCGGGGAAGATCGCATCCGCGCCGGCATCGAGGTACATCCGCGCGCGCGCCACCGCGCCGTCCATCCCCTCGCTGGCGGCCGCATCGGTGCGCGCGATGATCACCAGGTGGCGCCGCGCCTTGCGCGCCGCCGCCACCTTCGCCGCCATGTCCTCGGCGGAAGCGAGCTTCTTGTCGTTCAGGTGCCCGCACTTCTTGGGCAGCAGCTGGTCCTCCAGATGCACCGCCCCTGCCCCGGCTTCCTCGAAGCAGCGGACCATGTGCATGACGTTGAGCGCCTCGCCATAGCCGGTGTCGCCATCGACCAGCACCGGCAGGCCCGACGCCCGCACCACCTGGCGGATATGCCACGCCACGTCGTCCACCGTGATCATCCCGAGGTCGGGCAGTCCCATGGTGGCCGACATCGCGGCCCCGGACATGTACAGCGCCTCGAACCCCGCCTTCTTCGCCAGCAGTGCGGAGATGCCCAGGTGCGCGCCAGGCATCTGCAGGATGCCGGGGGCGTCCAGCATGCGGCGGAAGCGCACGCCCGCGGGCTCGTGGGGCAGGTCGTCGGCGATCACATACGGCATGGCGGGCTCTCCAGCATCGGGTCCTGCCTATAATCCAGCCCGCGCCGGCTTCCCAGCCGGCGCGCTCAGAAGAACACCAGCGTCACCAGCACGAACAGCGGGATCAGGAACACCACCGCCCAGCCGACGAAGCCGAAGAAGGACGGCATGCGTTCGCCATTCTCCTCGACGATCGCCTTGACCATGAAGTTGGGCGCATTGCCGATGTAGGAATTGGCCCCCATGAAAACCGCGCCGCAGGAGATCGCCGCCAGTGTCAGCGCTCCCTGCGTCATCAGGTAGGCCGGGTCGCCGCCCGCCAGGTTGAAGAACACCAGGTAGGTCGGCGCATTGTCGAGGAACGACGACAGCACGCCGGTCAGCCAGAAATACACCCAGGGTATCGGCTGGCCCGCGGCATCGGAACTCAGCGCCACCAGCGGCGCCGCCGCGCCCTGCACGCCCGCGCGCAGGATCGCCAGCACCGGTGCCATGGTGACGAAAATGGCGGCGAACAGCTTCGCCACCTCGGCGATCGCACCCCAGGCGAAGCCGTTCGCCTCGCGCAGTTCCAGTGTGGTCAGCCGCATCGACAGCCAGGCGATCGCCACGAACACCGCGATGCCGACCAGGCGCTCGATCCCGATCGTCTCGCCCAGCAGATAGGCGTCGCCGGGCCGCCAGTAGCCCTGCACCAGCACCATCGCGACGACAGCGCCGATCAGCGCCAGGTTCACCAGCCCCTCGACGCGCAGCGGCTCGCGCCCGCCGGTGTCCGGCACCACGGGTTTCTCCCGCGCCCAGGCCATGCTGTCGAGCACGTAGTAGACGGCCAGCAGGATCACCGCGCAGAAGGCGAATTCCCAGAACAGGTGCGTGGTGGTCCAGAAGAACGACACGCCCTTGAGGAAGCCCAGGTACAGCGGCGGATCGCCAAGCGGCGTCAGCGACCCGCCGATGTTGCTGACCAGGAAGATGAAGAACACGAAGGTATGCGTCTTGCGCTTGCGGAAGGCATTGGCGCGCAGCACCGGGCGGATCAGCAGCATCGACGCACCCGTCGTGCCCATCAGCGACGCGATCACCGTGCCGAAGGCCAGCAGCGCGGTGTTGGTCGCCGGCGTGCCCACCAGCGACCCCTTCAGCAGCACCCCGCCGCCGGTCACGTAAAGCGCCAGCAGCAGCGCGATGAACGGGATGTATTCCTGCAGGATGATGTGCCAAACCTCGCCAGCCGCGACCTGCGGCCCGAAGGCGATGGCGAAGGGGATCACCAGCAGCGCGCCCCAGGCGGCCGCTATCTTGCCGTAGTGATGGTGCCACAGATGCCCCGCGACCAGGGGCATCAGCGCGATCGACAGCAGCAGCCCGGCAAAGGGGATGCCCCAGGCCAGCGAGAGATCCGCGCCCGATACGCCCGCGGCAGCCGCCGGACGCACCATCATCGCCAGGATCAAGGCGCTGCCGGGCAGGGCCAGGGCCGTCGCGGCAAGGGGGCGGCGCAGTCGCATCCTCGATCGGGTCTCCCGTTGCGGCCGGCGTCCCGTCCGGCTCCCGATCTGCCTTGCAGGATGATCGCCGCCGCCACAAGGGGGGCCGCCCCCCTTTTCCGGCCCCGCCCCCGGCCCTAGTTTGCCCCTCGAACAGGAGTGACCCCGAATGGACATGAGCGGCGAGCGCCGCATCCCCGCCGCCCGTACGCGGGTCTGGGATGCGCTGAACGACCCCGAGATGCTGCGCGCCGCGATCCCGGGCTGCGAATCCGTCACGCGCACCGCCGAGGACGCCTTCGAGGCGAAGCTCGCGCTCAAGATCGGCCCGATGGCCGCCAAGTTCGGCGCCAAGGTGAAGCTCGAGAACATCGACGCGCCCGCCTCCTACACGATCACCGGCGAGGGCAATGGCGGCGCCATGGGCTTCGCCAAGGGCGGCGCGGACGTGGCGCTCGAGGAGCTCGGCCCCGAGGAGACGATGCTGCGCTACACCGTGAAGGCGCAGGTCGGCGGCAAGATGGCGCAGCTGGGTGCGCGGCTGATCGACAGCACCGCCAAGCAGATGTCCGAGCAGTTCTTCGACCGCTTCGCCGCCGCGCTGACGCCCCCTGCCCCGGCCGAGGACATCGCGCCGGTCGCCGCGGCCGCACCGGCGGCGCCGCGCGCACCGATCACCACCCCGGCCGGCATCTCGATCCTGGACCTGCTGCCGGAAGCCCCGCTAGGCATTCCGCTGCTGGCCTGGGCGGGCGGCGCGGTGTGGCTGGTCATCCTGGCGCTGATGTTCCTGTGAGCGGTCCGGCCGGGGCGCTTCCCGCCAGCGTCGAGGAAACCCAGGCGCTGCTGGCCGCCGGCGGCTACGTCGCCGACCGTGCGCTCGCGACCACCGTGCACCTCGCGCTGCGCATGGGGCGCCCGCTGTTCCTCGAAGGCGAACCCGGCACCGGCAAGACCGAGATCGCCAAGGTGCTGGCGAAGATGCTGCCGCGCCACCTGGTGCGCCTGCAATGCTATGACGGCCTCGACCTCTCCGCCGCGGCCTATGAGTGGAACCACGCCAAGCAGCTCATGGCGATCCGCCTGGCCGAGGCCTCGGGCGAAACCGACCGCGACGCGCTGGAACGCGGCATCTACGACCGCCGCTTCCTGCAATCCCGCCCGCTGCTCCAGGCGCTGGAGGGCGAACCCGCCGTCCTGCTGATCGACGAGCTCGACCGCGCCGACGAACCCTTCGAGGCCTTCCTCCTCGAAATCCTGGCCGATTTCCAGGTGACCATCCCGGAACTCGGTACCATCCGCGCCGTCACGCCACCGGTCGTCATCATCACGTCGAACCGCACGCGGGAGGTGCATGACGCGGTGCGTCGGCGCTGCCTGTATCACTGGGTGGACTACCCCGACGCGGCGCGCGAACGCGCCATCCTGCGGGTGCGCGCGCCCGGCCTGCCGGAGAAGCTCTCCGCCCAGATCGTCGCCTTCGTGCAGAAGGTCCGCGAGGGCGACTACTTCAAGCTGCCCGGCGTCGCGGAGACCATCGACTGGGCACAGGCGCTGAGCGCGCTCGACGCCAAGGAACTGGAACCCGGCGCGGTCGACGAGACGCTCGGCGTGCTGCTGAAGTACCAGGACGACATCGCCAAGCTGCGCGGCGCCGAGGCCGCGCGGCTGCTGTCCGAGGCGGCGGGATGACCGCGCGGCGCGGGCGCGCGCCATGGCGCTGACGCCGGACCGCGACGCATCGCGCATCATCGGCGCCGTCCAGGCCCGCGCCGCCGGCGCCGCCACCGCGCCGGGCGGTCACCTGGCCGCCAACCTGTTGGCCTTCACGCGGCTGTTGCGGCGCACCGGCCTGCCGCTCGGCCCGGGCGAGGCGATCGCGGGCCTTGGCGCGCTGACCGAGATCGACCTGGCGGACCGCCGCCAGGTGCATGCCGCGCTGCGTGCCGTGATGGTCCACCGGCGCGAGCATTTCGAGATCTTCGACCAGGCCTTCCAGCTGTTCTGGCGCGACCCCGAGGCCGCCGCCCACGCCGCCGCCATGGCGCTGCTGGACGGCAACAAGCCCAAGGACGAGAAGCCGCCGCCGGCCTCGCGCCGCCTGGCTGAGGCGATGCAGCACAACGCCCCCAAGCCCAGGCCGCCCGAGGAACCGCCGCCCCGCCACGACATGACCTTCACGGTCAGCGAGCGCGAACGCCTGAGCGAGATGGATTTCGAGGCCATGTCGGCGGACGACATCGCCCGCGCGAAGCAGGAAATCCGCCGCCTGGTGCTGCCGCTCGATGAACAGCGCACGCGCCGCTTCCGCCCCGACCCCTTCGGCCCGGTCACCGACCTGCGCGCCACCGTGCGCCAATCGCTGCGCACCGGCGGGGAGATCCTGGATATCGCGCGGCGCCGCCGCGTCACGCGCCCGCCGCCGCTGGTGGCGCTGTGCGACATCAGCGGCAGCATGTCCCGCTACGCGCAGATCCTGCTGCATTTCCTCCATGCGGTCGCGAATGACCGCGACCGCGTGCAGACCTTCCTGTTCGGCACGCGCCTGACCAACGTGACGCGCCAGTTGAAGCACCGCGACCCGGAAGTGGCGTTCGAGATGATCTCCCACATCGTGCCGGACTGGTCGGGCGGCACGCGCATCGGCGAATCCCTCGCGCTGTTCAACCGGCTATGGGGGCGGCGCGTGCTGGGCCAGGGCGCCGTGGTGCTGCTGATCACCGATGGCCTCGACCGCGAGGGTGCCAAGGGCCTGGCCGAGGCCTGCCAGCGCCTGCGCGGGTCCTGCCGGCGGCTGATCTGGCTCAATCCCCTGTTGCGGTTCGAGGGCTTCCAGCCCAAATCCCAAGGCATCCGGGCGATGCTGCCCCATGTGGACGACTTCCGCCCGGTGCATAACCTGAACAGCCTGCGCGACCTGGTCACGACCCTGTCGGACCGCCACGCCGCGCAGCGCGGGAGGATGGCGGCATGAGCACCGACACCACGCAATCCGAGGATATCCTCGCCATCGCCGCCGAATGGCGCGCGGCGGGCGAGCAGGTCGCGATCGCCACCGTGGTCGAGACCTGGGGCAGCAGCCCGCGCCCGGCGGGATCGCGCCTGGCGGTCACCGCGTCGGGCCGGCTGATGGGCTCGGTCTCGGGCGGGTGCATCGAGGGTGCGGTGGCCGATGCCGCCTGGCAGGCGATGGCCAGCGGCACGCCGCAGGTGCTGGATTTCGGCGTCTCGGACGAACGCGCCTGGGAGGTCGGGCTGTCCTGCGGCGGCAAGGTCAAGGTCTTCGTGGAGCCGCTGACATGAAGGGCGAAACGCTGGCGCGGCTGCAGGCGGAACGCGCCGCGCAGCGCGCCGTCGTGCTGCTCACGCGCCTGTCGGATGGCGCGCAGCACCTCTGGCCGCAGGATGCGGTGCCCGACGCGCTGGCCGATGCCGCGCGCGATGCGCTGGGCCGCGAGAAGGGTGCCATGGTCACGCTGGATGGCGAGGCCTGGTTCATCCACCCGCACAACCCGCCACTGCGCATCATCGTGGTCGGTGCCGTGCATATCGCGCAGGCCATGGCGCCGATGGCGGCACCGCTGGGCTTCGAGATGATCGTGGTCGACCCGCGCGGCGCTTTCGCCACCGCCGAACGCCTGCCGGGCCTGACTCTGAACACCGACTGGCCGGACGACGCCATGGCGGCGCTCAAGCCCGATGCGCGCAGCGCGGTGGTGACGCTGACCCACGACCCGAAGCTCGATGACCCGGCGCTGGATGCGGCGCTGAGAAGCGAGGCCTTCTACATCGGCGCGCTGGGCAGCCGGCGCACGCATGCCAAGCGCGTCGCGCGGCTGCGCGACCTCGGGCACGGCGACGACGCGATCGCGCGCATCCACGCGCCGGTCGGGCTCGACATCGAGGCCGTGACGGCGCCCGAGATCGCGCTGTCGGTGATGGCCGAGATCGTCGCCGCCCGGCGCGGCGCGGCGCTGGGCGCACCGCGTCCGGCCGCACCATCGCAGCAGCGCGTCAGCATCGGTATCACGGCATGATCTTCGGCCCCACGCCGATCGAGGAAGCCAAGGGTGCCATCCTCGCCCACTCGCTCCGCCTGCCCGGGCGCGTTCTGAAAAAGGGCACGGTGCTCGACGATGACGGCGTGGCGGCGTTGAAGGAGGCCGGCCGACGCGACGTCATCACCGCCCGCCTCGAAGCCGGCGACGTGCCGGAGAACGAGGCTGCCGAACGCCTGGCCATCACGCTGACGGCGCCGCTGATCGCGCGCTCCCGCGCCGCCACCGGGCGTGTGAACCTGCTGGCCGAGACCGCCGGGCTGCTGGTGATCGACGCGAAGCGGATCGACGCGGTGAACGCCGTCGACGAAAGCCTGACCGTCGCGACCCTGCCCAACCACACCCCTGTCACGCCGCGCGAGATGATCGCGACCATCAAGGTCATCCCCTTCGCGGTGCCGGGCGCGGTGCTTGGCGTGGCCGAGGCGGTGGCGCGCGGCGGCCGCGGCCCCGCCTTCGCCGTGCACCCTTTCCGCCCGCTCAAGGTCGGCCTGGTGCTGACCGAACTGCCGGGCATCAAGGAAAGCGTGATGGAAGGCGCGGTGGAGGCGACCTCCGCCCGCGTCGAATCGCTGTGCGGCACCATGCTGCCGGTCGAGCGGGTGCGCCACGAGGAAGGCCCGGTCGCCGAGGCGCTGTCGCGCCTCAAGCGCGCCGGGGCGCAGATGCTGCTGATCGCCGGCGCCTCGGCCGTGGTGGACCGGCGCGACATCGGCCCGGCCGCCATCATCCGCGCCGGCGGGCGGATCGACCATTTCGGCATGCCGGTGGACCCGGGCAACCTGCTCTGCCTGGGCCGGATCGGCGACATCCCGGCCATGGTGCTGCCCGGCTGCGCCCGCAGCCCGAAACTGAACGGCTTCGACTGGGTGCTCCAGCGGCTGTTCGCCGGCGTGAAGGTCGCCCCCGCCGACGTGATGGCGATGGGCGTGGGCGGGCTGCTCAAGGAGATCGAGGTCCGCCCCCTGCCGCGCGAACAGGCCCCGCGGGTGGCCCCGCCGGCACTGGCCCCGCGCCGCGCGCGAGCGGTCGCCGCCATCGTGCTGGCGGCGGGGCGCTCGCGCCGCATGGCGCCGCTGAACAAGCTGCTGGTCGCCGATACGCAGGGCACCGCGATGGTCGCGCGCGTCGTGGACAATGTGCTGGCCTCCCATGCGCGCCCGATCATCGTCGTCACCGGCCATGAGCGCGACCGGGTGGAGGAAGCCCTGGCCGGCCGCCCCGTCATCTCCGCCCATGCCGACGACTATGCCGAGGGCCTCTCGGCCTCGCTCAAGGCCGGCATCGCGGCCCTGCCGCCGGATGCCGAGGGCGTGCTGATCTGCCTGGGCGACATGCCGCTGGTGGCGGGGCCGATGCTCGACCGCCTGATCGCCGCCTTCGACCCGGATGAGGGCCGCGCCATCGTCATGCCGACCTTCCGCGGCAAGCAGGGCAACCCGATGCTGTGGGCGCGCGAATTCCTGACCGAAATCATGACCATCACCGGCGATGTCGGCGCCCGCCACCTGGTCGGCCGCCACGGCGACCGCATGGTCGAGGTCGAGATGGCCGATGACGCCGTGCTGCGGGACTTCGACACGACGGATACGCTGAAGGGGCTGCCGGGGGCACGCGGCGGGTGAACCTGTCGGCCGGCGCGGCGCCACCGCTGCGGCTCGCGCGCTTCCACGACCTGTCGGTGCTGCCCTATGCCGGCTGGCGGCCTGCCGCGCCGGGCGCGGCGCTCACCGGCGGGCCGGTCTTCCCGCCCGGGGCCCCGGACTGGGTCCACATGCCGATGCAGGGCGGGCGCCAATGGGTGCACGGCCCGCACGCCGCGCCGTCCGGGACAGACCTGGAACCGCTGCCCGGCCGATACGCCTTCGTCGGTCCGGCGGTCGCGCATTTCGGGCACATGGTGGGGGAATTCCTGCATCGCCTGTGGGTGCTGCGGCAGGAGCCGGGGCTGCGCCCGCTCCTGGTAGCGACAGGACCGCGCCCATCCATCCCCGGCTGCGTCGCGGACTACCTGCGCCTGGTCGGCGCGCCCGAGCCCGTCCTGGTCGACCGCCCCCGCCTGGTCGAGGAACTGGTGGTGGGTGAGCCGGGCCGGCTGCTCGGCGCCACCTGCACCGCCGCCTATGGGCGCATGGTCGGCGCGATGCTGCCGCCGGCGCTGCTGGAGCCGACCGGCCAGGCGCGCGACCTCGCGATCCTGCGCGGCCACCTCCAGACCGGGCGCTGCATCGGCGAGGCCTGGATCGAGGATCACCTGGCCGCGGAGGGCTACCGCATCTTCCGCCCGGAGCAGCACCCCCTGGCGGAGCAGATCGCCGCGCTGGCCGGGGCCGAGCGCATCGTCGCCGCCGAGGGCAGCGCGCTGCACCTGTTCGACCTGCTGCCGCCGGTGCGTGCGCGCATCGCGGTGATCGGCCGGCGCCGCGGCATGGCGATCCCGCGCGGCTGCCTGGAAGAGAAGGCCGCCGAGCTCCACCTGATCCGCCCGGACTTCATCATCGGCACGCTGCACCGGCGCAATCCGCGCGCCAATGCGCTGACCTTCATCGACCCGGTGCAGGTGCTGGGCACGTTGCGCGAGGCCGGCTTCATTGCCGGCCTGCCGGCCGCCGGCTTCCTCAACGACACGGCACGGCTGCAGGCCGACATCGAGGCCTATGCGCTGCACTGGCGGCACCTGGCGGGTGACGCTGCGGCGACCGCCTTCGCCGCGGCGGCGCTGGCATCCTGCCAGGCGCGCCGCCAGGACCCGGTGCTCGCGGCGGCGCTGGCCGCGCGCGGCTGAAAGCCGGCAGCCGCGGCTTGCGGGAATCCGGCGCTCCGGTGCAAATACCGCCATGAGCAACGTTGCTGGCTCCGGCGCGCCGCTTCGCTGGCAGGTTCCCTTTGCCGACGGCCCGTTGCCCGAGCTGCCACCCCCGGTTTCCGACGTGCCGAGCGTCTTCGCCTTCTCGCTGGCCAAGGCCGGATCGACGCTGCTGTTCAACCTGCTGCGCGGCCTGGCGCCGTCGGCGGGGTCGGTGTTCTTTTCGCTCGATGACCTGATGTTCAAGCAGGGACACGCCCTGCCGGTCGCCTGGCCGGGCGCGGCGCGGCTGTTCCGCCCGCGCGGCTATTGCTACGGCGGCTATCGCGGCCTGCCGCGCCACGCCATCCCGCCGCTCAACGACAGCCGGGTCCTGCTGCTGGTACGCGACCCGCGCGACATGATCGTCTCGCAGTACTATTCCTTCCGCGAGAGCCACACCGTGCCGGCGGATGCCGGGCCCGACCACCCGATGGCACTGGCCCGCGCGGCGGCGTCCCAGCAGACTCTGGCGCAGTTCGCGGTCAGTTCCGCGCAGCGCTACGCCCGGCGCTTCGAGGCTTATCTCGCGCTCGGCTTTCCCTGGCGCTCGAATGTCGCGGTGCATCGCTACGAGGACGTGATCTTTCGCAAGGCCGACTGGGTGGACGACATCTGCGACTGGTACCAGTGGCGCATTCCCGCCGAGACGCGCCAGCGCGTCGTCGCGCGCTTCGACATCGTGCCCGAGGCCGCCGACCCGACCCGCCACATCCGCCAGGTGCATCCCGGCAACCACCGCACGGAGATGGACGCCAGGACGATCCGCCAGGTCGAGACCATCCTCGACGACGCGATGGCGGCCTTCGGCTACCGATCAGATAGCGCCTGAGAAGGGCGGCACAGCGCCGGCATGCGTGGACAGCGCGGCGGCAACCGCGCGCTCAGGGAGCGGCCGGGGCGTCGTCCGGCGCTGCCTCCGGGGCGCGCAGGAAGCCGTCCTCCTCGACGACCCATTGCGGGCGGCCCAGCCGGTCGAGCGTGCGCCGCACCAAGTCCGGATCCTCGAAGCGGCCGAGCAGCCTGGCGCTGCCCTGCTTCACCAGCCGCGGCGCCGGCAGGGTGGGTGCCTCCACACCGATGTGGCGCGCCACGTTGCGCAGCACCGCCGGGTGGGACAGGTGCCGGTACTCCACCATGTGGAAGACCTTGCCCTGGTCGTCGCATCGCCGCAGCAGCCCGTCGTAGTAGTCGCGGTAGCGGCGGTATTCGCGCAGGAATTCATCGGTATCGAAGGGCAGCAAGGGCACGGGCGGCGGGCTGCCACCCGCCTCGCGTGCCAAATAGCGCCCGGTCAGCCGCGCGGTGCGCTGGGATGCGAAGACCGCCAGGAAATTCTCCCGCTGCAGGATCACCACCCGCCAGCCGGGGTCCGCCACCAGCCGGTCGCGCACCGCGGGCGCATGGCCGCGGAACCATTTGAAGCCGAAGATGCGCGTCGGGCAGGCCGCAACGACGCGGTCGAGGAAGCCGACCGGGTCGGCGTCGCGCTCGGGCTTCAGCGCCGCCGCGTCCGGCCGCGCGATGCCCATGTAGGCCGGCAGGTTCACGGTCTTCTGGTGGAACATCTCGTGCGCGAAGGTGGTGTCGGGCTGCGCGTCAAGAAAATCCATCAGCAGGGTCGAGCCCGAGCGCGCATGCGCCAGCAGCACGGCCCGGATTTCCGCGCCCACCGGCGCGCCCCTCAGCCCAGCGCCGCGCGCACCCAGGCGGCCCAGCCCAGCACCGCCGCGTCGTCGCCGATGCGCCCCGCCACCTGCGCGCCCAGCGGCAGCCCGTTCGGCCCGACGCCCGCCGGGACGGTCACGCAGGGTCCGTGCAGCAGCGTCCACAGGGTGTTGAAGGCCGGGTCGCCGGTCCAGCCGAGGCCCTCCGGTGCTTCCCCTGGGGCGGCAGGCGTCAGCACCGCGTCGAAGCCCTCGATGGCGGCCGGGAAGGCGGCGCGCGCGGCGGCGAAGGCGGCGCGGCCCGCGGCCAGGGCGGCGGCGCCCTGCGCGTGGCCCCACTCCATCCGTTCGCGCAGCACCGGCGAGAGCAGGGCGCGCGCATGCGCCATCTCCCAGCCCAGCGCCTCGGCCGATTCCGCGTTCATCACGGTGGGATGCGCGGCATAGGCGGCGGCGAAGACGTCAGGCAGCGCGAGGGGCGTGACGGTGGCGCCGGCGCGCCGGCAGGCCTCGGCCACGCGTTCCATCAAGGCCAGGGTCTCGGGCGCGGCCTGGTCGGCGGAAGGGCCCATCACCAGCGCCAGGCGCGGCGGGCGCGGCGCGCGCGTGTCGGGCGCGCCGTAGTCGCCGCCGGTCATTGCCGCCATGGCCAGCGCGCAATCGGCCACCGAACGCGCCATCACGCCGATGGTGTCCAGGCTCTCGCTCATCACCTTCATCCCCGCCCGGTGCAGCGTGCCGTAGGTCGGCTTGAAGCCCGTGACACCGCAATAGGCCGCGGGGCGGATGATGCTGCCCGCGGTCTGGGTGCCGAAGGCGATCGGGAAGAACCCCGCCGCCACGCCGGCCGCCGAGCCCGAGGAGGACCCGCCCGGCGTGTGCTTCACATTGGCCGGGTTGGCGGTCGGCCCGGGATGCCGCGTGGCGAATTCCGTCGTCACGGTCTTGCCGATCACCACCGCGCCGGCGGCGCGCGCCGCCGCCACGCAGGCGGCATCCGCGCGCGGCCGATGCCCGGCCCAGGCGGGCGATCCGTATTGCGCCGGCAGGTCGGCGGTATCGATCACGTCCTTCACGCCGATCGGGATGCCGGCCAGCGGCCCCTGCCCGGCCGCGGCCGCCGCGCGGCGTGCCTGGGCGGGGTCGAGCCAGGCGAAGGCGCGGATGGTTTCCTCGCGCGAGGCGATGCGGTCGAGGCAGGCCTCGGTCAGGTCGGCAGAGGACAGCCGCCCGGCGCGGATGGCGGCGAGGGCGGTGGTGGCGGTGAGGTCGGCGGTGTCGGTCATGGCGGCATGTCGGCGCGTGAGGGCGCGACGGTCAAGCGCGGTCGGACAGCCTTGCTTTGGCCGACCACGTATGGGGTGTAGCTAGCTGGGCATCGTACCTACCTGTCGGAGAGCTTTACAGGCATGCCTCCGATGCGACGATAGAACGAAAATATAGCCCTATTTACAATAGGTTATTTCATGGCACGGAATCTGCTTTGCAACGGGTCGAGATCACGCTTTGCACCTACCGCGTGAATTTCGTACCGGCCGTCGCAGCCGCTTTGAGCGGGCCAAGATGAGCGGTGGTCGAGACTAGGGCGCGGTTCGCAATAACGGGTAAGAGACAGAGGAGGGCGATGTGATGCTCAGGAATACTAGAAACCTCGCGGCGGCGGGCTTCGGGCTCCTGGCCCTCGGCGCGTTCGCCTTTCCTGCTGCTGCAGCTCCGCTGTTCACCGTGAATGCGCAGTTGACCGGTGACCCGCGTCCCGGAAACCCGGACGGGTTGATTATCGGCGTGTCCGTCGTGGTCGATGCAGGTTCCCAAAACCGTGCGACCTGGACCGTCGACATCAATTCACCCCTCCATGCCAACGCGCGGTTGGACAATTTCGCGTGGAACCTGGTCAATATTGGAAACAAGTACTCCCTTGCGAATGTGGCGTTCGAGAACACCTCGCCGACGGGCTGGGCCGGTCAGTTCGTGACCCCAGCGACAAATGTGCAGGGGGGCGGAGGCATTGATTTCCTGTGGGTCGCGAATCCGGCCACCAACGCGAACAACGCCAGCAACAACGTCACTAACTCGGTCAACCTCGTGTTCGATATGGTGCTGACCAGTGGCAGCTTCCTCGAGAGCGACTTCCTGAACGCCGCGACCTCGAGCGGCGCGGGTGGCGCCCTGGTCGGCCAGATGGGTGCGCACATGATTTCGCTCTCGGTGAACAGCGCGACGTGCCCGCAAGGTGGCTGCAGCGACTCCGGTTTTGCCGTAGGCAGCTGGAACGCGCCCCCCGTGAACGTCCCCGAGCCGGCCACGTTGGCCTTGTTCGGCATTGGTATCGCGGGCCTCGGCCTCGTTGCGCGGCGGCGTCAACGGCAGGCCTGACCGCCGGCAGGGCGCAGCCACGCCGGTCCATGTGCTACCCTCGGGATTTCTGACACTTCGGCGGCGCCTTCGGGCGCCGTCATCGTTTTCCGCCCCTCCCCGCGCTGGCGCGTCCGGCCGCGAAGCGCCATTCTCTCACCATGCCCCGCCGCATCCGGGTCGCGCAGGCCCCGGACGGGCTGCTCGCCTACGCCATTCCCTTCGCCCCCGAGGCCCTGCCCGCCGTTGCCCCGCGCGACCTGGTGGCCGCCTGGGACCACGCCCGCGCCGCCGCCACCGCCGAACGCTGGGGCGCGCCGCGCCGCCTGCTGTTCCGCCGCCCCGATGGCGATGCCCAGGAATTGCTGCTGGCCGATGCCGACGCCGCCTGCTGGGCGGAGGCCGTGGATGCCCGCCACGACCTCTCCACACCCGGCGGCCTGGCGCTGTGCCTGCGGCTGCTGGCGCTGGTCGATGTGCTGGCCCGCGCGCGGTGGCTGTCGGGGATGTACAGCGTGACGGCCGAGGGGATCGATCTCCATCCGGAACTGCTGCGCGCCGCCGCCGCCATGCCCCTGGACGCCGCCGCGCGGTTCGACGAAACGGGGCTCCGGCGGCTATTGTCGCGACCGATTCCCTCCGGAGCATCCGCATGACCCGCCTGGCGCCCCTGCTGTCGCTTCCCGCCGCGCTGATCCTGGCGGCCTGCGCCACCGCCGATGCGCCGCGCAGCCTGTCCGCGGCCACCGCCGGGGCCGGCACCGACAGCGCGCTGCGCGCATCCTGCACGGCCGAGGCCGAGCGCGCGGTGAACTTCCGCGAACGCGGCCAGTCGGCCCGCGACGACCAGGCCATGTTCATGACCGACCAGACCAACAACATCCCGACGCTGCGGGTACAGGCCGAACAGTTCAATCGTCGCGTGCTGCGCGAGGATCTGATCCGCGAATGCATCCGCGCCAACACCGCCGGGCCGCAGCCGCAGGACCCCGCCACGCCGGCGGCGCGCGGCCGCCGGAGCTGACGGCGCGGGCATCGCCCCGCCATGGCCTCGCTCGGAACGCTGTCGCGCGCGCTGTCCCACCGCAACGCGCGCATCTTCTTCGGCGCCTCCCTGACCGCCTGGACAGGGTTGTGGATGCACCGCATCGCGGTGTCCTGGCTGGCCTGGGAACTGACCGGCAGCGCCTTCTGGGTCGGCATGGTGGCGTTCTGCGACCTCGCGCCCGCCGTGGTGGTCAGCCCGATCGCCGGTGCCATCGCCGACCGCGCCGACCGGCTGCGCCTGACCATGCTGAGCCAGGCCGCGATCGGGCTGAACGCGGCGTTGATCGCGCTGCTGGTGGCACTCGGCTGGATGGATATCTGGCTGCTGCTGGTGCTGGAGGTGCTGGGCGGCATCGCCGCGTCCTTCGCCCAGCCGGCGCGGCAATCGCTGATGCCGGGGCTGGTGCCGCGCGCTGACCTGCCGGCGGCGGTGGCGCTGAATTCCCTCACCTTCAACGTCGCGCGCTTCATCGGCCCGGCGCTGGCCGGGCCGATCATCGCGGTGGCCGGCGTGTGGCCGGCCATTGCCGCCAATGCGGCGGCGTATTTCATCGCCACGCTGACCACACCCATGCTGCGCGTGGAGGCCTCCGCGCGGCGCGGCCATGCCGCGACGGCCAGCCTGATGGGCGAGACGATGGATGGCATCCGCTATGCCGCGCGGCATCCGGGGCTGGGGCCGATCCTGCTGTTCGCCGCGGTCTCGGCGCTGCTGCTGCGCGGCGTGCAGGAGATCCTGCCGCCGTTCGTCGACCGCGCCTTCGGACGCGGGGCGGAATCGCTGGCGGTGCTGACGGCGGCCTTCGGGGTCGGCGCCTTGATCTCGGGGCTGCTGGTGGCGTCGCGCGGGCGGCTCGAAGGCACCACGCGGCTGGCCATCCTGGGTGTGCTGGCGCTGGCGCTGTCCACCGCGGGCTTCGCCGCGACGGGCTGGTTTCCCTTCGGCGTGCTGTGCGCGGCGCTGATGGGCGCGGCCGGGTCGGTGCACGGCATCAGCGTGCAGATGCTGGCGCAGAACGCGTCGGATCCCGCCATGCGCGGGCGGGTGCTGAGCCTGTGGGGGCTGATCACCCGCGCCTTCCCGGCGCTGGGCGCGCTGATCCTGGGTGCGGCGGGCGAGGTCTGGGGCCTGGCGCTGCCCACGCTGATTGCCGTCGCGCTCTCGCTGCTCGTCGTCGCCTGGGGCCTGGCGCGCCTGAAGGCGATTGCCGCCGCCCTCGAAGGGCCGCCGCCCGACCACGCCAACGGCTGATCCGCAGGAGTGAGCATGCTCGATACCGCCATCATAGGCATGGGCCGCTGGGGCCAGACGCTGGTCGACAGCGTGCAGGGCCGGAACGATGCGGGGCTGCGCTTCGTGGCGGGCTGCACCGGCCGGCCCGAACGCGCCGCCGAATGGGCCGCGCGCCAGGGCGTGCGCATCCTGCCGGATTTCGATGCGGTCCTGGCGGACCCGGCGGTGCAGGCGGTCGCCATCGCCTCCCCGCACCAGATGCACGCCGACCAGGTCGTCGCGGCGGCGCGGGCGGGCAAGCATGTGTTCGTCGAGAAGCCCTTCACCATGACCAAGGCCAGCGCGCAGGCGGCGGTCGATGCCTGCCGGGCGGCGGGCGTGGTGATGGCGCTTGGCCACAACCGCCGCTTCCTGCCGGCGGTGGCGACGATGAAGGCGCTGCTCGCCGATGGCAGCCTGGGCACGCTGCTGCATGTCGAGGGCCAGTTCAGCGGCCCCGGCGCGATCGCCTACAAGCCCGGCATGTGGCGCGCGAGCCGCGCCGAGAGCCCGCTGGGCGGCATGGGCGGCATGGGCATCCACATGGTCGACATGATGGTGAACCTGGCCGGGCGCATCGCCGAGGTGACCGTGCAATCCCATGCGCGGGTGATCGACAACGGCCTCGATGACACCACGGCCGCGCTGTTCCGCTTGGACTCCGGCGCGACGGCGAATTTCGCCACGCTGGCCTATGCGCCGCGCTACTGGCGCATCGCGTTGTTCGGCACGGACGGCATCGCCGAACTGCTCGGCCACGAGCACCTGACCTTCACCCCGCGCGAGGGCGAGGGCTGGGTGCGCGACTTCCCCAAGACCGACATCGAGGCCGCGGAACTTGCGGCATTCGCCGCCGCGGTCGCCGGTGGCCCGGCCTATCCGCTGCCGGTCGATGACGCGGTCCATGGCGTCGCGGTGTACGAGGCGATGATCGGCGCGGCGGCCTCGGGCAGCACCTATCGCGTGGCGTAGAGCCGCGCGGGGTGGATCGCGCTGCCTGCCGGCTGTGGCTCCCGGGCGTGGCAACGCCGCAGGGCGACTCGGATTGATGTCGAATTGACGGCCGAGGCGTCGGCGGCTGGGCGAATCAGTGGTGCCGGCGCCAGGGCGGCGGGCCTACACTGCACCGGTATCGCCCGGAGTTTGCGATGATCCCGCGTCGTCTCGCCGGCCTGTCGCTGCTGCCGCTGCTGGCCGTGCCGCGATCCCTGGGCAACGCCGCGGCGGTCGCCGGGCCGGAGCCCCGGCGCCAGTGTGGCGATCCGGGCGGGCGCTTCATTGCCTGTGAGGCGTTGCAGGACAGTATGCCACTGGCCAATGGCGGCCGCTGCCCGCTGTGTGGCGGGCGGCACCGCGTGCCGGTCACGCCGTGAAGCGTTTCCTGCGCGCACGCCGTGGCGTGGTGCAGGATGGCGCCATGAACATCACCCGCCGCGGCATCGCCGCCACCGCCCTTCCGCTGCTGCTGCTCGGCGCCGGCCTGCGCGCCGCGGCCGCCAAGACCGCGGGCCCCGCCATGGCCGATGCCTGCACGCCCGGCGCGCCATCCAAGGCCTGCGCCGAGGCGAAGGCGCGCTTCGTCGCCGATGGCGGGGACGACGCAATCGGTTGCGCGCATTGCGCCGAGGCCTCGAAGGACAAGCGCTGAGCGACCGCAGGGGTATGCCCCGCTTGGGCGCGTTCCCCCGCGTTGCACTGCGCCGGGCTTTCAGGGATGCGGTGCCGGTCGCGACGCGAAAGCGCGTGCGGCGCCCCGCGCGCCCTGGCATGATACCGGCATGAAAACGACCCGCCGCTTCGCCTGCACCGCCGCGCTGCTGCTGCCCGGCACCGCCTTCGCGCGGCGCCCCGACCTGCCGGCCCTGCCCGCCGCCGAGGGCTGCGAGGCGCCCGGGCTGCACGACGCCCTGCGCGCCGACCTGGTGCGTCGCGCCGGCCCTGCCCCGGTGCCCACCGCCGCCACCCAGGGCCTGGCGCAGGCCCGCTGCCCGCGCTGCGCCTGCGCCCTGTTCGGCGCCGAGGCAGCGCCAGGGGTCATTCCCGACCTGCGCAACCTGTTCTAGAAGCGAGCCGCGCGCGAGCGCACACCGCCCCCGCGCCCGGGGCGACCATTGCCCCCTGCGCCCGGGGGCGCAGGCAGCAAAGGAACGGCCCGCATGAGCAAGATCACCCGCCAGGGGACCAACAAGATCCTCTCGACCTCGGTCGAGTACCACAACTTCGTCTACCTCGCGGGCATCACCGCCGACGATCTTTCGAAGGACATCAAGGGCCAGACGGCCGAGGTCCTGGCCAAGATCGACGCCGCGCTGGAATCCAACGGCACCGACAAGACCCGCCTGCTGACCGCGACCATCTGGGTCAAGCACATCGCCGACCGCGCCGCGATGAACGAGCTCTGGACGCCATGGCTGGCCGAAGGCCAGGCGCCGGCGCGCGCCTGCGTCGAGGCGAACATGGCGGATCCTCGCCACCTGGTTGAGATCATGGTCACCGCCTGCCGCTGACGGATGACCCGACCGCTGCATCGGTCGGAAACCTTTCCTCGACTCTGACGCTCAACGCCTGGTGCCATGCACCGGGCGTTGTTGCTTTCCGGCCACCACACTGTGGCGGCGTCCAGATCCTGCCCGATTTCCGGGAATATCTTCCCGATACGGCCCTGGCGCGGCGCGTGATGCGCGCTAATCACCGCTGATTTCCCCCTGTTACAGACCTTCGGGTTGCCTGCTGCCCGCCTGGGTTGTTAGCCACGTCACACGGCGGGACGCTCCGGCATCCCGCCAGGGGACCTGGGGGCACTGGGGACATATGACGGTAAGAAGCACGGCGATCGCGCTGGCGATCCTGTTCGGTGGATTCGGCTTGGCGACGCATGGCGCCGAGGCACGAACGCCGGATGGTCGACAGGGCAAGCCATCGACGAGGGCCGCCGCCGCACCGGCGCCCGCCGCCGCGCGGCGCGACGCCGCCCGCCCCGCCAACCCGACCAACCGCGCCACCGCCCAGCGCGGCCGAAACCAGGCGGTGCGCGTTGCCGCCACCGGCCGCGGCAATGCCACCACGCGCAATGGCCGCCGCGGCTACGTCGCCGGCGCTGGCCGGTCGGGCGGCATCTCCTGCGTGCCGTATGCGCGCCAGGCGACCGGCATGGACATCAGCGGCAATGGCCGTGACTGGTGGCACAACGCCGCCGGCCTCTATGCACGCGACAACCGGCCCTCGGTCGGTTCCATCATGGCCTTCCCCGGGTCGGGCGGCATGCGCTCGGGCCATGTCGCGGTGGTCGAGCGCGTGATCTCCTCGCGCGAGGTGCATATCCACCACGCCAATTGGGGCGGGCCGGGCATCCGCCGCGGGTCGATCATGCGCGGCGTGTCGGTGATCGACGCCTCGCCCAACAACGACTGGACGCAGGTGCGCGTGCAGGTTGGCCACAGCGCCGAGAACTACGGCCGCACCTATCCGGTCTATGGCTTCATTCACAACCGGCCGGACGTGACCGGCGGCACCATGATGGCGGGGCGCAACCCGCTGCGGGTGAATGCCGCGCAGGCCGCCGCCCTCGGTCTCGAGGAAGTGGCGCAGGCCCCCGCCCGCCGGCGCTGATCGGCGCTTCGTCCCCACGCATGGGCCGCCCCGGCGACGGGGCGGCCTTTTGCGTTCAGGCCGCCGCGATGTCCCGGCTGCGGTCCCACAGGTTCGGCACCGCCGTGTTGTCGTAGCCGGACACGAAGCGCTTCTGCGCCCCCGTCTCTGGGTCGAAGACGCTGCGGATGATGGCGCCGATGTTGCCGCCATAGACATGGATGCTGATGGAGGCGCGGTCGGGCAGCGCGTTCTCGACCACATGGATGTCGTAGGTGTCGGCGCTGACCGCCACCACCTCGCCCTGCTTCAGGCGATCCACCTGGCCGGGGCGCATCGGGGTGCCGGCGACCATCTCGGTCGAGACCTCCTCCCCGCGCAGCATGCCCACGAGGCCCCAGACCGTGTGGTTGTGGACGGGCGTGCGCTGCCCGGGACCCCAGACGAAGGACACGACGCAGAAGCGTTCCAGCGGGTCACAATGCAGCAGGTACTGGCGGTACCGCGGCCCTGGTTCTGCGCAGGCATCGGGCAGCCAGGCATCGTCGGCGATCAGGCTGCGCAGCAGCGCGCCGCCCTCGGTCAGCCAACGCGTTTCGCTGGCGCCGTCATCCGCCAGGCGCGTCATGGCACGGATGAAATTCCGCAGCGGTGCGATATCGGTCATCGTGGTGCCCCTTCGCATATCCAGGCATGATGGGAACAGGATTCCACGGCAGACGGAAGGCGGGGAATGCACGAACATCGGCGCGACGGTGCGGAGATGCTGTTTCTCCGCGCGGACTCCGTCATCCCCAACAATCCGCGCCTGCCGGTGCTGCTGCATCGCGGCGCCGTGGCCGCGGGGGATGCGGATGCGGCGGAGGCACTGTTCCGCCGCCATGGCTGGCGCCCGGCCTGGCGGAACGGGATCCACGGCTGGCATCACTACCATTCCAATGCGCATGAGGCGCTGGCGGTGGTCGCCGGGCATGCGCGCGTGCAGCTGGGCGGCGAGAGCGGCGTGACGATGGACCTGTCGGCCGGCGACGTCGTGGTGCTGCCGGCCGGCACCGGGCATCGCAACCTGGGATCGGATGCCGGGCTGCTCGTGGTCGGCGCGTATCCCGATGGGGCGGACCCACCGGACCAACTCCACGGCGCGCCGGAGGAGGCCGCCCGCGCGCGCCACGCCATTGCCGCGACGCCCGACCCGGCCACGGACCCGGTGACCGGCGCACCCTATCCGCGCGGCTGAGGCGGGCCTGCCCTGGGCCGGGGCGATCGGCCGGGTACTGAAGCGTGGTGATGCAGCGTGGTGATGCGAACGGCGACCCGGCTCGCGGCGCGACGCAGGGCAGGCCCCGCAGAAGCACGCCGCGCCGGGTGGCGGGGCGGGCCGGTTTCGCGCGAATGCACCGTCGCGGCTGGCGGGGGCGCGAGGCGCGCTCCCCGCCGCGCCGTCATGCGGCGGTGAGCACGATGCGGCCGACCACCTTGCCATCCTTCAGCCGGTTCAGCGCGGCATCGGCCTGGTTCAGCGGCATGGTCGTGATGGGAATGGCCGGCAGCGCACCGGATGCTGCGATACCAACCAGTTCGCGCAGTTCCTTCACATTGCCCACATAGGAGCCCTGGATGGTCAGGGCGCGGATGGGCACCAGCGGAAGCGGGATGTTCATCTCGCCGCCGAACAGCCCGACCTGGATCAGTTTTCCGCCCTTGCGGAGGGAGTCGAAGGCGAAGCGGGCGGTCTCGGTGCCGTTCACCAGGTCGATGATGGCGCCGACGGCGCCACCCGCGGCGGCGATGATGGCCTTGGCAGTGTCTGCGCCCGCCGCCAGGACGGTGTCGGTCGCCCCTGCGGCCTTGGCGGCATCGAGCTTCGACTGCGCCACGTCCACCACGACGATCCGCTTGTGGCCCTTGGCCTTGAGCACGGCGATGGCATTCAGGCCGAGGCCGCCCGCGCCGACCACCACGATCGGGTCGTCAGGCGCCATCGGCATGACCTTGTTGATTGCGCTGAACACCGTGATGCCCGAACAGGCATAGGTCGCGGCCAAAGCAGGGTCGAGGCTGCCGACCGGGACCAGGTGGCGCGGTTCGGGCGCGAGCACGTGCGTCGCGTAGCCGCCATTCTGGTAGACGCCGAGGCTGCGCGGGGTGAGGCACATGTTGTCCTCGTCGGCCAGGCACTTGTCGCATTTGCCGCAGCCGACCCAGGGGAAGACGATCATGTGGTCGCCGACCTTGAGCCCGGCGGCATTGGCCTCGGGGCCCCATTTCAGGACGCGGCCGACGATCTCGTGGCCCATGGCGAGCGGCAGCACCACGCCGCGGTCCTTCAGGTGCATCTTGCCGCGCGAGCCGAGGTCGTACTCGCCCTCCCAGATGTGCAGGTCGGAATGGCAGACGCCGGCATGGGTGACCTCCAGCAGGACCTGCTTGCCGGTGGGCTCGGGGGTGGGGAGCTCGATCTCCTGGAGTGGCTTCCCGGTCTCGATGACGGCCCAGGCGCGCATGGTGGTTCCTCCGGTGGGTGCGTTTGTGGGCGGCATGGGACCAAGGGGGGTGGCGCGGGTCAAGGGCGGGCGCCACGCACGATCAATCCCGCAGGTGCTGCCGCAGGAACGCCACCACCGCCCGCACCCCCTGCCCCGACGCATCGTTCAACACCGCCGGATGCGCCCCGCCCGGCAGCATGACCAGCCGCCCGTCCCGCGCGCCCGCCACCATCCGCAGCGCGTGCCCGGGCGGCGTGACGCGGTCCTGTTCGCTCGCCACCACCAGCACCGGCGCGCTGATGCCGGGCAGGCGCGACAGGCTTTCGAAGCGATGCCGCAGCAGCCAGTCCGTCGGCATCACCGGGTACATCCCGCGCGCCAGGTCGGCCACCGAGGTGAAGGGGCTTTCCAGCACCACCGCCGCGATCCCGGGCCGGTTCTCCGCCAGGCGGGTGGCGACGCCGGACCCCAGGCTTTCCCCCCACAGCGCGATCGGCTGGCCGGGGAAGCGGGTCTGGACCCAGGCCAGCAGCGTCGCGGCGTCGGCGGCGATGGTGTCCTCGCCCGGCCGGCCGGGATTGCCGCCGTAGCCGCGGTATTCCGCAAGGACAACCGTGTAGCCGGCGCGGTTCAGCAGCACGCCGAGGCCGCTGCGGTCCTCGGCATTGCCGCCATTGCCGTGGAAGTGCAGCACGACGGGTGCGCGCGGCCCGGCGGTGGCGGTCAGGAAGGCGAGGTCCAGCCCGTCCTGCGTGCGGATGGTCTGCCGTTCCCAACCCTGCGGTGCGGCGATCACGCGCGGGTCCGGCAGGAAGATCAATCGTTCCTGCCCCGCCCACAGCGCCCCCACCAGCAAAAGCGGCAGCCCGGCAATGATGGCAATGGCCGTCAGCAAGCGACGCATGGTCTCGCGGTCCAGGACACCGTGTGTCCTGGCGGGGTCCAGGGGCGGCGCCCCTGGCCTTCTACTTCGGGTTCTCGCAAGGCACGCTCCCCATCGCGGCCCCTGCCAGGGCGCCGACCCCTGCCCCGATCAGCGCCCCCCGCCCGGCATCGGCGGAGGTGGACCCCGCGATGGCCCCCACCCCGGCCCCGATCGCCGCGCCATAGGCAGCGCCGGTGCCCGGGTCCTCGCAGACCGGCGCGGCTGGCAGGGGTATGGGCACCGGTTGCAGCACGACGCAGCCGGCCAGCGGCAGGGCGAGAAGGAGACGCTTCATGCCCGCACACTGCCACGCGAAGCGGGCGCGGGTGTGGCGTGTTTCAATCCGGGCGGATGTTGTTCTCGCGCACCACGCGGGCCCAGGTGTCCATCTGGCGGGCGACGAAGGGGCCGAAGACGGCCTCGCCCTGGGGGTCGAGGTCGATGCCCAGGCCGATCACGCGCTGGCGGATCTCGGCTATGTCGAGCGCGCTGCGGATGGCGGCTTCCATGCGCTGCTTGACCGCCGCCGGCAGGTTGGCCGGGCCGAGGAAGCCCCAGAAGGCGCGCGCGTCGATGCCCGGGATGCCGGATTCTGCCAGGGTCGGGATGTCGGGCATGGAGGGGGATCGCGTCGCGCCGGTCTGCGCCAGCGGGATCAGCGCGCCGGAATCGATGTGCACGCCGATGGCGGGGCGGGTGGCGATGGGCAGGTCGACCTCGCCCGCCACGGCGGCGACCGACAGCGGCCCGCCGCCGCGATAGGGCACGTGGACCAGGGTGAAGCCGCCGGCGCGCTGCGCCAGGGACATGGCCAGGTGCGCGAGCGACCCGTTGCCGATGGTGCCGTAGGTGACCGTCTCTGGCCGTGCCTTAGCCGCTTCGATCACCTGCGCCATGGACCGGTAGGGCCGCGTGCGATGGGCTGTGAGGACCATCGGCGCGGTGCCGAACAGCAGCAGCGGCGTGAGGTCGCGCTGGGTGTCGAAGCCGATGGTCGGGATCAGTGCCTGGTTCACCGCATGGGTGTCGAAGACCAGCACCCAGGTATTGCCGTCCGGCGCGCTGCGCGCGGCCGCGGCGGTGCCGAGCGCGCCCGAGGCGCCGGCGCGGTTCTCGACCACGATCGGCACGCCGAGCTCGGCCTGCAGGCGCGGCTGGAGCATGCGCGACAGGGCGTCGGTCGACCCGCCCGGCGGGAAGGGCACGATGATGCGGATGGGGCCGTTCGGCCAGGCGCCCTGCGCGCGGGCGATGGCCGGCGCGGCAAGCAGCATCGTTGCCGCCAGAAGCGGGCGTCGCTGGATCATCGTTGTTCTCCTCCCCGGGTGTCCGGCATCGAGGGTGACCGCGGTGCCGGGTCCGTCAAGAGGGCGCGCGGGTCAGCGCTGGCCCGGCCCTCGGCCGAGGGCAGCCAGCGCCGCGCCGGCGGTCGGGATGCGCGGCGGCTGCGCCAGGCGGCGGAGCGTCTGCTCGGGGCCGGCGGTGAAAATACTGGCCGGCAGGGCCTGCGCGGCGGCGGCCCGGTCATTGGCATCGAGCGCATCGGCGGCGCGGGTCAGACCGTCGATCACGCCCTGCGCCGGGGCGCTTGCGGGAATGCCGAGCGCCTGGCGTCCCTGGTTGCGCGCCTGGGTCAACTGGACCGTCGCCGAACTGGTCTGCCAGCGCGCATCGACCGGCACCGCGCCGGCGAGGAATTCGATATCGGCGATGGCGCGGGCCGCGGCCGCCGGCTGGTTGGGCTGCGGGCGGCGGAAGAAGGCGGTGGCGTTGTTGCCGGCGCGCACGATCGGGTCGATCACGCGTTCGCCCGGCGCGGCGCTGGCGGGGATCGTCGGCGGCGGCGCGGTGGGGCCGCAGGCGGCGAGGGCGAGTGCCCCGAGCAGGATGGTGCGACGGATCATGGCCGTTCCTCCGCGGATGGGTTGAAGTCTGTCACATCGGTGGTCTCGCGTCTTGTTTTCGCTCAACGCGGGCGTCGGGTTAGCCGTAGCCGGCCTCGCGGATCTTGCCGCCGAGGACATTGACCTGGACGGCGAGCGCGGCGCTCTCCTCCTCGCGCAGGCGGGTGCGCAGGCCGGTGGCGGCGGCTTCCATCTCGCGCAGCAGGGATGGCAGGCCAGGGGGCGACTCCGCGCCGGCGGACAGCCGCGCGGCGATGCGTTCCAGCCCGTCGAGGTTCACGCCGAGGAAGCGCCGCGCCTCCTCCAGCCGTTCGGGGCGGCGTTCGAATTCATCGAGCACGGCGGCGATGGCAAGCGCCACCGGCAGCAGGCGGGGTTCGGGCAGGCGCTGCGCGGCATCGGCGATGCCGCGCAGGCGGGCGCGGGCATCATCCAGCGGGCGCGGCGGGGGCGGGAGCGCGGGTTCGGGCGGCGGCGGCGGCGGGGCCGCTTCCTGGACGCCGGAATACAGCAGCCTGGTGCCACCCCAGGCGCCCACGGCCAGCACCAGCGCCGCCACGGGGCCGGCATCGGCACCAAGCCAGGCGACGCTTGCGACACTGCCGCCCATGGCCAGCGCGGCGAGCCCGGCATCGCCGGAGCGGCCGCGGCGCATCAGCCAGGCGGCCGCCAGCGGGAAACCGAGGCCGAGCAGGCAGCCCAGCAACGCCACCTCGCGCCCCGCGAACAGGTTGAACATGGTGGCGGGCAGCAGCGGCAGGATGGTGAAGGGCAGCAGCCAGCGCCGCCAGAAGGCGGAGATCATGTCGGCACCACCGCCATGATCGAGCGGAACAGCGCCAGCAACCCGGCGATCCACATGGTGCCGCCGAGCAGGAAGAAGCCGACCAGCCGCGCGCCGAGCGGCGGCGGGGCGGTGGGCGGGGCCATGGGTGCGTTGCGCAGGGTCATCACGGGGCCTTAGATCGCCCCCCTGCCCCGGCCGATCAAGGCGGGGCGTGGGGGAAGCATGGCATGGAACGCATCGCGGTGGTGGGCGCGGGTCTGATCGGCAGCGCCTGGGCGATGGTGTTTGCCCGCGCCGGGCACGGCGTGCGGATCTGGGACCCGGCACCGGGGGCCAGCGAGGCGGCCATGGCGGTGATCGGCGCACGCCTGCCCGACCTGCACGCGGCGGGGTTGATCACCGAGGCCCCGGGCACGGTCGCCGCGCGGATCGCGGTGGCGGGGACGCTGGAGGACTGCGTGGCCGGCGCCGACCACGTGCAGGAGAACGGGCCGGAGCGCGTCGAGGTGAAGCGGGAGAGTTTCGCGCGGCTCGATGCGCTGTGTGGGCCGGATGTGGTGCTGGCGTCCTCGACCTCCGGCATTCCGGCCTCCGCCTTCACCGAGGGGCTGGCGGGGCGGGCGCGCTGCCTGGTCGCGCACCCGGTCAACCCGCCCTACCTGGTGCCGCTGGTCGAACTGGTGGGTGCGCCCTGGACCGATGCGGCGGTGGTGGCGCGTACGCGCTCGCTGATGGAGCGGGTCGGCCAGGTGCCGGTGACGGCGCTGAAGGAAACGCGGGGCTTCGTGCTGAACCGCCTGCAGGCGGCGCTCGTGGCAGAGGCCTTCCGGCTGGTGCGCGACGGGGTGATGTCGGTCGCGGATGTCGATGCCTGCGTGAAGGATGGGTTGGGCCTGCGCTGGTCCTTCATGGGGCCGTTCGAGACCATCGACATGAACGCGCCCGGCGGCGTGGCGGATTATGCCGCGCGCTTCGGCGCGCTGATGGGCGGCATCACCGCGGAACAGGCGCCCTATGACTACGACGCGCCGACCGTGGCGGCGGTGGATGCGGCGCGCCGCGCGTTGCTGCCGCGGGCGGGCATCGCCGACCGGTCGGGCTGGCGCGACCGGCGGCTGATGGCGCTGGCGGCGCACAAGCGCGGCCAGCCCGGCTGACCGGCCTGCCCGATGCCCGCGGGCCGGCGCCGATGGCGCGCCGCGCGCGGTGGCATCGCGTGACACCGCGGTGCGGCGCGTCCATGATTCGCGCGTCGATGGGTCGGGAGGCGACGATGCGGCGGCTGGCGGGACGGCGGCGGGGCGGCACGCCATGAAGCGCATCCTGCCCTGGATCCTGTTGCTGCTCGGCCTCGCGCTGCTGGCTGGCGGCGGCTACGCGGCGTGGCGCGAGGTGGAATTCCGCCGCGGCGCGATCGAGACCGACGGGCGCGTGGTCGAGATGATATCCAGCACCAGCCACGACCGCGAGCGCGGCACCTCGCGCACCTACGCCCCCGTCTTCACCTTCGCGCTGCCCAGCGGAAAGCTGCAGCGCGCCGAGGGCGGCGTGTTCGCCAACCCGCCCTGTTGCCGGGTGGGCGACACCATCCGCGTGCGCTACCGGCCGGAGGCGCCCGAGCGCGCGCAGATGACCGGCTTCATGGAGAGCTGGTTCGTCGCCAGCATGCTGGGTGGCTTCGGGCTGGTGCTGACGCTGATCGCCTCCGCGGTGATGCGCATGGCCAAGCCTGGCTTCGCGGGCGTCGCACCACCGCTGCCGGCGCCTGCCGGCCCGATGCCGGGCGCGCCGATGACCTTCAGCGTGCCGCTGGCGGGGCTGCGGCGCATCGACACGCCGGGCGGGCCGCGCTGGATCCTCCAGGCGCGCTGGGCCGACCCGCGCAGCGGCGTGCAGCGGCTGTTCGAAAGCGAGCCCCTGCCCTTCGATCCGGTGCCACAGATGCGCAGCATGTCGGCGGTGAGTGTCGCCTTCGATCCCGGCGTGCCGGACGGGCCGTCCTGGATGGACCTGTCCTTCCTGCGCGAACCCGACGCCGACGCCACGGTGGTGCAGCGGCGCGGCTGACGGTTACGCCTGCAGGAACCCCAGCGTCTCGCCCTCGAACACGCCGCAGGTGAGCGGCCCGCCCGACCAGGCGGCGGTGTCGAGGCAGATGCGGTTGTCGC